>OLHN01000095.1_pt1 | contig 35128 bp, 30 predicted proteins | sample 1609581 | NCBI WGS metagenome assembly OLHN01 (sample SAMN05416876, study PRJEB24817) | seawater metagenome | isolation source: Sea water | place: Canada:Atlantic | collected 2013-11
GCAACAACATTTGGGTGAGTCGCGTTGATTGTTTCATAAGCACCAGTACCAATACGTCCCATACCAAAAATGACTATTTTAGTATCGTTTAGGTTAACAGGTAGCTCTTCAGCTAAACGAGTTTTGCTTTCAAACTTTAATAGCCAGTGCTCTATTTTTACGTATAGCTCGTTTGAGCGCTTATTTAACGGCGAGGCAATTACAAAGGTAATAGAAACAGCAATTGCCATTACGGCCAGCCACTCAGAAGTGATCATGCCTGTGCTAGCTGCTACTGCACATACAATTAACCCAAATTCACTGTAGTTAGATAAACTAAAGGCGGTAAGTAATGATGTACGTGCGCGTAGTTTGAATATATTTGTGAACACGTAATAAAGCGCTATTTTAATAGGTAAAACTAAAACAAGTATAATAGCAACGATTAATGAGCTAGTGGTTAGCTCTGCGCTCAAGCCAATACTTAAGAAAAAACCGACTAATAATATGTCTTTTAAATTAAGCAGAGATTTTGATAGTTCTCCTGCTTTTTTATGTGGTGCAAACATCATCCCAATTATGAGTGCGCCTAGGTCGCCTTTTAATCCTGCAAATTCAAATGCATGATAACCAGCAACTAAAGCAAAGAAAAAACCAAATAATGGTAATAGTTCACCATGTTTAGAGCGATTTAATACGCCATACATGACAGGTCGTAATAAAGGCAGAGCAATTATTAATGCAATTGCCCATACATTTGGAATTTTACCTGTACTAATCGCTAAAAAGATAACAGCAAAGATATCTTGCATGACTAGTATACCAATGGCTATTTTACCGTGAAGGCTTGCCATTTCTCCGCGTTCTTCAAGCACTTTTACTGCAAATACAGTACTTGAAAAACTAAGCGCAAACCCAACTAATAAAGCACTTTGCCAACTTAAATCAATAAACAGTGGAATAGCGAAAACACCAAGCAATAACATAAAGCCACTAAAAAGCGCGCTGCTAAAAATAATATGCAATGTTGCAGGCGCCCACACTTGGGGTTTAATTAAACTGTTTACCTTTAGCTTTAAACCAATACTAAAAAGAAGAAGGGTTACGCCAAATGCTGCTATTGTATCGAGCAACTCTGTACTTTTATAACCCGATAAATTTAAAGCAAAACCTGCTAATAAAAATCCAATAAGAGGAGGCAGCTTTAACTGATAAACAGCAAAGCCACACACAAACGCGGCGGCAAAATAGATTAGTTCCATAATTCTTAATATCACTTCATTTGGGGTTGCAGTGTAACGAAAAATTTATACCATTGAAAATAAAAATAGACCTAAAAATGAACGCGTCTAATCAAATACTTGCCTAGCTGTGTATAAAAAATGCGCATCAAACATATATTTAATCGTAAATAGCATGTAAATAACATTTTTTCACTGACATTGGCTTTTAAATATGGTTAAGATGCGATAACGAAGAAGTTTAAGCAAGAGCAAATAATAGAACCGCTCAGCTTAAGGAGAAATATATGTTTAAAAAGATTTTAGCGTCGGTAGGTATTGGTGCTGCAAAAGTAGATACTGTTTTAGAGACTGAACACCTACAACCTGGTCAGCTTTTTAATGCACAAATAGTCATTACCGCAGGTGATGTTAGCCAAGATATTGCAGGCTTAGATTTATTGCTTATGACCCGTGTTAAAGTGGCAGGTGATGATGGCGATTATTTTACCAATCATGTGATTGACCAATGGCGAATTACAGATATAGGTACAATTGAGCCTGGCGAAGTTAAAAGTATCCCTTTTGAAGCACGTCTTCATTCTGAAACACCTATTACAGAAATTAATGCAGGTTACAATCAATCTCATGTGTGGCTTGAAACAGGTTTAGATATTGATTTAGCACTTGATCCGAGCGATAAAGACCATTTACATATTTACCCTAATGAAGCTGTTAAAACGTGCATGCAGGCGATGGAAAAGCTAGGTTTTAGCTTAATGAAAGCTGATGTAGAAAAAGGCCATTTGCGCGCTTCAACATTTCAATCGTTATCGGGCTGTTATCAGGAACTTGAATATAAGCCAAATAGCCGTAGTTTATTTGGCATTCAAGAGATCGAGTTGTCATTTGTACCAGAGGCACATAAAACACACGTGCTTATAGAGCTAGACAGGGCCTTTAGAGGCGATGGTTATGTAGATTTAACGATAGAGCATGACCACGTGAATTTATCGCAGTTGTGCGACCAACTAGAGCGCTTATTTGCTTAATATAAACTAACAAGTGAATAATTTTATTAAATCCGGCCTAGGCTGGGTTTATTGTTTATAGGATTTAAAATGCAATTTAAATGTGAGCAGTTTAATGCTTTAGATGCGCATACTCTTTTTACTATTATGCGAGGACGTGTAGACGTATTTGTTGTAGAGCAGGCGTGCCCTTACCCTGAACTTGATGATGTAGATATTGATTTAAATACACAGCATTTATATACACTAGACAATGGGCGGCTACACACTTATGCCCGATGCTATGAAAAAAATGAGCAATACAGCGCAATAGGGCGCGTGCTGGTAAGTAAAAGTGCGCGTGGCAAAGGCGACGCCACTGTACTTGTAAGTAAAGCTATAGAATGCTGTAAAGAGCGGTGGCCTGAACGAGATATTTATATTGGCGCACAAACCTACTTACTTGATTTTTACCGCTCCTTTGGCTTTGAAGATTACAAAAGTGAATATCTAGAAGACGGTATACCTCATCAAGATATGATTTTAAAACTCACTCAATAAATCCAATTTAAGCAGCTATAAAAAAGCCCACTAATGTGGGCTATTTTATTTAAAACTATTTTAAGGCTAAGGTATCATTTAGCTCAATAGTGAATGTAAAAACACCATGCCAATAGCAAGTGGACATACAAACTTAGTATACCAAGGCCATATTTTCCAAAACAATGTATTGTGAACTTCAGGGTTACCCTCTTGAATTGCTTTTAGTAATGAGCCTCTATACCAAATCCAGCCTACAAATATACAACACATAAGACCAAGTAAAGGCTGAGCTACTTTTGTAGTGAGAGTGATTACTAAGCCAAATAAGCTGCTAAGGTTACACACAATTGTAATACTGACGATAGCGATTAGCGCCCCAATTAACCACGTTGCTTGAACGCGTTTCATCCCAAAGCGCTCTACGGTGTATGATACTGGCGCCTCTAACATTGAAATAGATGATGTTAAAGCGGCAATACTCATTAACGCAAAAAATGAAAAACCCACAAATAAGCCAACTTCGCCCATTCCATCAAATAAAGCGGGGAGTACCTGAAATACTAACGTATCTTCAGAGAGTAGCTTACCCGTTGTGGCCGAGAATATTTCAACGCCTTGAGCTTGTGCTACGTACATAGCCGGAATAATCAGTAAACCTGCAACAAAGGCTATAAATACATCAATAAGGGTCACATAGGCACCTAAAGAAACGAGGTTTTCTTTTTTACTAATGTACGAGCCGTAAATAATCATTACGCTAGTGCCAAGCGATAAAGAGAAGAAAGCTTGCCCTAGTGCACTTACTAATAGTTTTGCGTCAAAAATAGATGAAAAGTCAGGAACTAAGTAGGCTTTTAAGCCTTCCATAGCACCATCTTGCGTCATCACATAAGCAATAAGCGCAAATAAAATGCCTAAAAGTGCAGGCATTAAACGCTTAGACCACTTCTCAATACCGTTTTCAACGCCTCTACTTATAATAGCGACAGTTAGTACGATAAAGATCATAGTGAATATAATATTTCGAGTAAGTGATTGCTCGCTTAACCATGTAGATGCTGTGTTGGCACCAACTAAAGTGGCTATGGGTTCAGCTGTGGCGCTGAGCATCCAACCGGCAACAATGGCGTAAAAGCTTAGTATAAAGCCAGCGCATAAAATACCGCCAAAACCAACAGCAAAGGCAAAGTGTTTTTGCCATGGCTTATTAGATATTTTTTGAAGTGATGACACTGCGTTTGCTTGGCCATGACGTCCAATCATAAGTTCAGCCATTAAAGCGGGGTAGGCTAAAAAGAACGCAAGCACTAAATATGCGACTAAAAATGCAGCACCGCCATTACTGGCTGTTTGTGTAGGGAATCCCCAAATATTGCCCAAACCAACGGCAGAACCCGCGGCGGCCATAATAAAACCAAAGCGAGAGCTAAACTCGCCTCTAACTGCGCTCATATTATTGTACTTCTCTATTGTGTGACGGCGGTGACAATCTACTGGAAATGTAAAAAAATAAAAAGTGCTTATTTGCTGATCTAGCACAAATTAATAAGTAAAGTGTATGTTATAACCATCGATTTTAATTGTTGTTATTAAGTCGTTTAAAATAACGAGTTGATTTTGTTTAATAATTGTTAATTACAGTCTGTAACTATTGCTTTACGGATTATGGTGCTGTGCAATAGTGAGAGTAAAGCACGCCCCCCCTAACTGGGTGCTTTTACTTACTTTAACGCTGCCATGATGCCAATCAGCTACCTTGGTAACAATGGCTAGGCCAAGGCCATAACTCTTATCGGCTCTGTTACGGTGATCTTCCTCTCTAAAAAATGGGCTAAATACATTACTAAAGTTCTCTTGTGCGATACCAGGGCCGTCATCTTCTACCGTTATTATAAGCTGTTGCTCGTGTAACCTTGCACTGAGGTAAATATGTTGGTTTGCAAAATCACATGCGTTAGTTAATAAGTTAGTAATTGCACGAGCCAGCCAGTGAAGATCTGCATTTATTATTTTATCTGTACTATTGAGCTGTACGTTGAGCATTTGCATTTCAAGTTTTGGTGCAAGTTGAACTAAAATATCTTCAAGGTAGGATTTAATATTGGTTGATGAATAGGTTAGTTTATTCGCGTTTTGCTCTAAAGTAGCAAATGCTAAATAGCTACTAAGCATCGATTCCATATGATCTAAATCGTTTTCCATACGGGTTAAATACTGTTTTACTTTTTGCTCATCATGGCTATCTAATGCCGCATCTAAACCAAATCGCAGGCACGCGATAGGGGTGCGTATGTCGTGAGACAAACTTGAGGCCATTAGTTTGTTTTCGGCGACAAGTTTCTCTATTTGGCTAGCCATGCGGTTAAAAGTAAGCTCTACATCTTTTATATAGGTAAAGTGCGATACCTTTATTCGGGCTTGAACATTACCAGAGGCAAACTTTTTAGCGGCTTCATTTAAGACAGTTAGCCGTTTAGCTAAGGGCGCGATAATAAACCCCATAAATACACATAGGCCTGCGTAAAATAGTAGAGTTAATATAATGTCGTTATGCTGTTCGCTATCAAAAATTTTATCTAAGCGCATTGATAAGTGAAAAGGATTTAAAACGTCGCTACTATAAAGCATATAAAAGCCTTGCTGATCTTCTAAAATCAGCCCACCTGGCGTGTGCATTTGTAATAATAAAGAAGGTGGTAAGGCGAGTGACTCATTTGGCTTGTAGTCAATTAAAACATCAAACTCTCGGGCTAGTTGTTTTACATAATCGCTGCGCTCAGATGTAGGTATGTTAGCTAACTGCTTATTAAAACCCATGATCATTTTACTTTGCTGACTAAATTCATCTTGTGGGGTATGCGCTTGTTGACTAAAAGCATCAATAAGCCAGCCCAATACCACAATAGATAAAAGTGCACTGCCTAGAAGCGATATATAAAACTTTTTCATTTATTTATTCATCGCTCCATTACCACGCGGTAGAAACAAGTAAATATCCACGGCCCCAAATAGTTTTAATTTTTTCAGGGTTTTGTGGATCATCATTAAATTTTTTACGAAGTGCAGAAATAAGTACATCAACACTTCTATCAAGCCCGTCGTACTCTCTACCTTTCGTCGCTTTAAATACGGCATCGCGTGAGACAACTTGACCTGCATTGCTTGCAAGGTAGTGTAATAATAGATATTCGGCGCTTGATATGTTTATATCTTGCTCGTTAAGGGTCACATTTCTAGATTCGGTATTAATACTAAGTGCACCAACTTGAATAACGCTTTGGCTAACCTGTGGCTTATTTGGCTCATTGTTTTGACGCAGTGCTGCTTTTATTCGCGCTAGCAATGCACGTGGACGCACCGGTTTCATTATGTAGTCACTTGCGCCAACTTCTAAACCAATAACTTCATCCATCTCTTCATCGCGTGCGGTGAGCATTATAATAGGCGAATTATAAAAGCTACGAAGCTCTCTACATACGCTGATACCATCTTGCCCCGGGAGCATAATATCAAGGAGCACAATATTTGGGTTTAACGTTTTGACCTTGCTAACAACTTCGTCACCACGATGACAAACATGCGTTGTATAGCCTTGCTCTGTTAAATATTCAGCAACCCATTGCGCTAGTGATGCATCGTCTTCAACAAGTAAAATAGTGCCGTAGTTATCCATAAAATATCCCTAATGCGATTGGTATTAAAATAGTCGCCAGCGGCGTTTTTTTTGTCTGTTTTGATAAACCCATTGTAGTTTTACTTCTGCTGTACTGATGACTTTGGATGTATTGCTATCAAATAGTTCAAATGAAATGCTTTGCTGTGAGTCAAAAGCATAATTAAAAGTACCACTTTGTTGCTTTAACCAACATTGCATAATGTACTTTGAAGTTGCATCGCGTAGGCAGTAATTACCAATGATAGGCTGCTCCCACGTAAGTGTAACATCGGCATAGCAATTACGCCCTTCGCGCAGTGCAACACAAGTGTCGGGTAGTGCTATGAGTGCTTCAGGGGGGTCCTGCGCTTTAACAGTAAAGGTACTGGGAAAGATCAGTAATACCCAGATCCATCTAAAATACATAACGTAGGCCTACCTTGGCTTTATGTTGATATCCTTGGGAAATAATTGGGCTGTCGTCAATTTCTTTTGAAAACCATGTAGTAAGCCAACCGGATAAAAACACCCAATCTTGGCTTATTGGATATTCAGCATGGAACTCAAAAATAATACTAGTACTGGCATTGCTGGTATAAATCGGGCGAAGGCTGGTGGCTTCATCGCTATCAATGCCAAAGTAATAATTGGTAAAGTCAGCAGAGTAGGCGCTTAAACCAACACCAGACCTAAACTCCCAGTTTCGCCATGGCAAAATGTGGCTAAAAAAGCTATTTATAACCCAGCCATTATGGGCACCAGATATGTCATGAAGGTATTCAAAGGAGAATTGTGAGTTTTCAAATCGGCGCGAGAGCCTAAGACCGACATCAAAATCGTAATTACGTTTTTTAATACCTTGGAGTTCTTTTATAACACCGTGGTTATAAAACCCGAGGCCTTTTTCGTCAAACCCGGCTTGAGTATTTGTGCCAAGTATATCTAAGCCCCAATCAAATTTATCTATAAGGCTGTAACCAATTACAAGACCACCGCTGAGTTGATTGTGATCAAAATCAAGATAAAATTTATCGTAAGAAACAGCAAGGCTTAAATCAAGCTCAACGCCCTTATCGTAAGATTCGATACCGATTAGGTAAGAATCTTCGATATAAAAGCCCGCACCTGCACTCCAATCCCAGGCAAAGCCTTGGGTTGGCTCTAACGTATTGTCTGCATAATAGCGATTACTTGCCATACTTGTGGTGCTAAAAATAAAGCAAAAAAGCAATGTTATGCTCACTAAAGTATGGTTAAGCAAAGTGTTTCTCATCCTTATAGGGCCTAATTATTATTTGTTATTAAGCGTAGTATATTGTTAATTCGTTCCTTTAATCTGTAAAAAAATGTAGTAAGTGTTAGGTCTGTTGAACTTTCAAAGTTAAATTTGCAGCAGTCTGTTTGGTATTTAGGCAAGGCAGAGCCTACGCAGTGTGGTTATTCCCCATAAATGGGCGATAACGTAGCATTAATGCCAAACAGGCGCTGCCCAAAGAGTTCTTCCTAGGGGCTATTTACTCTTTTTTGCTCGGTTTTTACTTATTCTTACATGGATGTAAGAATAAGTAAAAACCGAGCGCCGCGATTAAATAGCCCCTAGTTTAAACAAATTTTAATCTGTAAAGATCAACAGACCCTAATTTACTGAACTTTAATTTTATCGATTAATATACTGCTTAAGTAAAACTGCATCATAGGCGTTAATGCGGTTACTTCTGTTCTGTTACATGGACCACTAAGCTTGGCAAGGCTAGATAACTTTGACAATGTTTTGTACTGAGGAATTTGAATGTCTTTTCCAAGTCTTTCCATGCGAGCTTCATCAGTGTTTTGCTGATGGACAAAAGCGACAACCTCAAGCTCATTAGTTATTTTTTGCTCTTCGGTGAAACTATAAACTAGTGGCTCACGATGAAAACTTGCACTATCAATAGAAGATTTAGCAAACCAAACAACATCACCCGATGCTTTGTGTGTGAGGCGCATACTTACTTGTGCGAATATTGCAGCGCATTCCTGAGTTGGGTATTGCTGAGCAATATCTGAATATAATGTAAAAGGGTTCTCAGGTTGCTTTATTGCGTACTTAACATCGTCAGTGAAAGTTAAATCAAGTTGCTGAATAGTTAGTGTGTAGTCGCTGTTATTTTTAGTGGTTACTTTTAGCTGTTTATCGTTAAGTGCTTGACTAATTTGCGATAAAAGTTTATCGGTTACACTTGCCTTATCGGTAATAATTTTTACTGTTTGGTTTCTAACTACCTTATGTGCAGGAAGTTGAACGGATTTAACTTTTGGGGATGAGTGTTCTGTGGTGTACTCAAGCTGGTAGGTCTGACTTTTTAATGTTGGCTTTAATGGCATAGCCAGTGGCTCGGCCGGCTGCTTTGTAAGAGTACAACCAGTTGATAATATAACAAAAAGTGACACAACTAAAAAACGCATAAGTACTAAACACTCACTAAAAACCAAATAATCGTCGTATTGTACGTTAGTCCAAACAAAACTTCATGATATTATCTACATAGATGTAGTTAAAAAGATAAAATTTATAAAAATGAAGTATCTCAAATCTTTATTGTATAGCCTACCTGCTTTGTGTTTGTTGTTTAGCTCTGTGAGTTTTGCAGCAAAAGCAGATCCTGATTGGGATGCATTTGTAAAAAAGTACGGCCGTTATGCGCAAAAAAAACTGAAAAATAAAGGTATACCAGGCGCTGCACTTTCGATTGTAAGTACAAACAACTCAGACTACATCCACACCATGGGTGTAACTAAAACCCGAAATGGACAAAAAGTAAATAAGCATACCCGGTTTAGGCTCGCGTCTGTTTCTAAAACATTTGCAGGCTCGTTATCAGCTAAATTAGCCAATGAGGGTTTACTTAAATTAGATAAAGCTGTTAGCGATTACATAACTGAGTTCAAAGGGACTGTTTATCAAGATGATTTAAAGGTATTTCACCTTCTAAGTCATGCAAGTGGGTTAGTGCCTAATGCGTACGATAATTTGATAGAGTCTCGTATGGATTACCCCAGTATTGTTGAAAAATTACTTAGTGTTAAACCTATTTGCAAACCAGGCGAATGTTATGGTTATCAAAATGTTATGTTTAGCCTTATAGGTAATGTGATATTACAAAGCAGTGGTAAAAGTTACGCGCAGTGGTTACGGGAAACTATTTTTGCGCCTTTAAAAATGAGTGATGCCAGCTTAGGTTTTGAATCTATGGTTCAGGATGAAAATTACGCATTACCACACGTGCGCGGTACAAAACGTTGGTATAGCGCTAAGCTTAAAAAAAATTATTATAAAGTGGGACCTGCAGCGGGTGTAAACGCAAGTGCAAGTGACATGGCCATTTGGTTAAAAGCCCAACTAGGGCAATACCCAGATGTTTTGTCATTGGATACTCTAGCAAAGCAAACGCGTCCTTATACACATACAAAAAAAGAAATGCATCGCAGGGTGTGGAAAAAACACCTTAATGAGGCTTATTACGGACTAGGTTGGCGGGTTTATAATTACGCTGATGAAACGCTTTACTATCATAGTGGCTGGGTGCAAGGATATAGAAGCGATGTGGTTGTGTTTCCCCACTTAAATGTTGGTTTTAGTTTAATCGTTAATGCTGAAACCGGCGTAATAAATGAATTAACAACTGAATTTATCGACAGGCTATTAGAATACAAACGAGGTAAAAAAATATGAATAAAATAATATTAGCAATCACTTTTTTAGCCTTGTCATTTAATTGTAGTTTGGCATTTGCCGCACCTGACGAGGTATATTTGTTTCGTCATAGCGAAAAGTTAACGGGGAAAAACCCAGCGCTCTCAGAAGAGGGGAAGGCACGTGCAAATAATTTAGTTACTTTGTTTAAAGAACATCAAAATATACATCTTTTTAGCAGCAACTATAAACGCACGTTGCAAACAGCCGCACCTTTGCAGGCACATTTTAATACCAAATTAAATGTGTATAACGCAGGTGAGCTAGGTGATTTAAAAAATGAGTTACTCAAACTAAAGGGTGTAGTTGTTGTTATTGGGCACAGTAATACGACGCCGCAACTGGCTGAACTACTCTCCAATGAAAAAGTGCCAGCTATGAGTGAGACACAATTTACTCAGTATTTTATATTGCATAATAAGCCCAGAAGTAATGGCACTGATTATGATGTAACGCACCATACAATGAGCTTTTAAATTAAAAAGTGTTATATAACAAAAAACCAGCATTAAGCTGGTTTTTTAATTTAAACGTACTAAATCCTTTAAATAGGATTAATTAATTACGTGGTAAATGTATTTTTTTCTCAACACTTTGACGATAAAGCACAATAGTGTGACCTATCGTTTGTAGCTTAGTCGCACCAGTTTCACGTACGATTGCTTCAAAAATAAGTGCTTTTGTTTCACGATCATCAGTTGGAACTTTAACTTTGATTAATTCGTGAATTTCTAATGCACTTTGAATTTCGACTACTACGCCTTCGGTTAAACCGTTAGAACCTAGTAAAACTACAGGCTTGAGGCTATGTGCCTGACCTTTTAAAAACTGCTTTTGTTTGTTTGATAATGTCATGTTTATACAAATTTTGCTGAATATGGCTTGAATTAAGGGTATTCTAACGCCATCTAGAGAATATTACTAATTAGTTGCGTGTTAATTTATGACAAATAAAAAACAGTCAGCCAGTTCACAGCGATGGCTGAAAGAACATTTTGATGATAAATATGTTCAAGAAGCGCAAAAAAAAGGCTGGCGTTCACGAGCGGTTTTTAAATTAGATGAAGTACAAAATAGAGATAAGTTACTTCGCCTTGGTATGACCGTTGTTGATTTAGGAGCAGCTCCAGGAAGCTGGTCACAGTATTTGGCAGAAAAAGTAGGTGACAAAGGTCAAGTAATTGCCTGTGACATATTACCCATGGACTCACTTGCGGGTGTTGACTTTTTACAAGGCGACTTTCGTGAAGAAGCTGTGTTAAATGCGTTGCTAAAACGTATTGATGGTAAAAATGTTGATGTGGTACTCTCTGACATGGCACCAAATATGAGTGGTAATAACTCAGTAGATCAAGCGGGTAGTATGTATTTGGTAGAACTTGCGCTGGATATGTGTAGTCAAGTACTAAAGAAAAATGGCGCATTTATTGTTAAGGTTTTCCAAGGTGAAGGCTTTGATCAATACTTGCAAGATGTACGTAATAGTTTTAAAGCAGTGAAAATACGCAAACCTGATGCCTCACGTGCCCGTTCTCGGGAAGTATATATAGTAGCGACTGGATACAAACTGTAGTACAGTTGCTTGGCGTTTAGTTGAATTTAAATTAATTGGATACAAGAGGTTAACCCCTTGAGCGATATGGCGAAAAATTTAATACTATGGCTGGTGATTGCAGTTGTGCTGATGTCAGTCTTTCAGAGCTTTAATGGTGGCGAGCAAGTTGATCGTCAAACAAGTTACACTCAATTTGTTAAAGATGTCCGCAGTGGCTCTTTACAAGAAGTTATTATCGACCGCGGTACGGGAAATATCACTGGTACTAAGAGCAGTGGTGAGCGTTTTCAAACAACGATGCCAATGTACGATGAAGACTTAATAAATGATTTACTTAAAAATGATGTAAATGTGAAGGGTGTACAACCTGAAGAACAATCATTCTTAGCAAGTATATTTATTTCTTGGTTCCCGATGATACTGCTTATTGGTGTATGGATATTCTTCATGCGTCAAATGCAAGGCGGCGGCGGTAAAGGTGCTATGTCATTTGGTAAGAGTAAAGCTCGTTTAATGAGCGAAGATCAAATTAAAACCACGTTTGCAGATGTTGCTGGTTGTGATGAAGCGAAAGAAGATGTTACCGAATTGGTAGACTTTTTACGTGACCCTTCTAAGTTTCAAAAGCTTGGCGGTAGTATTCCTAAAGGCGTACTAATGGTTGGTCCTCCTGGTACTGGTAAAACGTTACTTGCAAAGGCTGTTGCGGGTGAAGCGAAAGTACCGTTTTTTACAATTTCTGGTTCAGATTTTGTTGAAATGTTTGTCGGTGTTGGTGCGTCACGTGTACGTGATATGTTTGAACAAGCTAAAAAAGCGGCACCTTGTATTATCTTTATAGATGAGATTGATGCGGTTGGTCGTAAACGTGGCGCAGGTATGGGCGGCGGTAACGATGAACGTGAGCAAACACTCAACCAAATGCTAGTAGAAATGGATGGTTTTGGTGGTAACGAAGGTATTATCGTTATTGCGGCAACTAACCGACCAGATGTTCTCGACCCTGCATTACTTCGTCCAGGTCGTTTTGACCGTCAAGTTGAAGTTGGTTTACCTGATATCCGTGGTCGTGAGCAAATACTTAAAGTACACATGCGTAAAGTGCCATTAGGCGATAACGTAGAAGCGGCTCTTATAGCACGTGGAACACCAGGTTTTTCTGGCGCTGATTTAGCGAACTTAGTAAACGAAGCTGCACTTTATGCTGCACGTGGTAATAAACGTGTTGTAAGTATGGCTGAATTTGACGCTGCTAAAGATAAAATCATGATGGGCGCAGAGCGCAAAACCATGGTGATGAGCGAGCAAGAAAAAGAAATGACAGCATATCACGAAGCAGGCCACGCAATTGTGGGCCGTATGGTTCCTGAACATGATCCAGTTTACAAAGTATCTATTATTCCACGTGGCCGTGCGCTAGGTGTAACAATGTACTTGCCTGAACAAGACCGTGTTAGTCATTCAAAAGAACTTTTAGAATCAATGATTTCAAGCCTTTACGGTGGCCGTATTGCTGAAGCGCTTATTTATGGTGCTGACAAAGTAACAACGGGTGCAAGTAACGATATTGAGCGCGCAACTGATATTGCACGTAAAATGGTTACACATTGGGGTTTAAGTGAAAAGCTAGGTCCATTGCTTTACGCTGAAGATCAAAACGAGATGTATATGGGTGGTGGCGGAAGCCGTGCATCTAGTATGTCGGATGATACTGCTAAAATAATTGATGCTGAAGTACGCTTGTTTTCAGATCGTAACTACCAAAGAGCAGAAGAAATATTAAAAGAAAATATTGATATTCTTCACTCAATGAAAGACGCGTTAATGAAATACGAAACAATCGACGCTAAGCAAATTGATGATTTAATGGCGCGCCAACCAGTGCGTGAGCCGCGCGATGCTCATGACCGCCATGAAGCTAAGCCGGTAAAAGAGCAAGAGCCTCAAGAGCCAGTGCTTGATGAAAGTCAAAAAGCGGATGATTCATCGAAAAAAGATGAAACAAACCTTGATGATAAAGCTGAATAATCGTTAAAATAGTAATGAAAGCCCCGAACTTCGGGGCTTTTTTGTATCAGCTATTTAGAAAAAGAATAAAGGTTGGCAATGACTAATATATTAAAGCTTCCCAGAGGACGTACGCTCAATATTGAAAAGCCTGTTATTATGGGAATATTGAACGTAACGCCAGACTCATTTTCTGACGGCGGGCAGTTTTTAGACCCCAAAATAGCGCTAAAACGCGCAATGCAATTATTAGAGGATGGTGCGCAAATTTTAGATATTGGGGGGGAGTCTACCCGCCCCGGCGCGCCAGATGTGAGTTTGAAAGATGAACTAGCCCGAGTAATTCCTGCTATTAAAGCGATACGTGAGTACAGTGATTGCGTTATTTCAATTGATACTAGTAAAGCGCAAGTTATGGAGCAAGCAATACTCGCTGGGGCAGATATAGTCAATGATGTAAGAGCTCTACAAGAAATAAACGCCTTAGAAACGGTTGCGCAGTATGAAGATGTAGCAATTTGTTTAATGCATATGCAAGGGCAACCCCGCAGCATGCAGTGCGCACCTCATTACGACAATCTGTTTGCAGATATAAATATGTTTTTTAGTGAACGTATTAAAGCATGTGAAACAGCAGGGATTAAGTTTGAGCGACTTATTCTAGACCCTGGTTTTGGATTTGGAAAAACACTTAGCCATAACTATCAAATATTGGCTAAGTTTGATGATTTTAATAAATTAGGATTGCCGTTATTGGCTGGGTTATCTCGTAAGTCGATGATAGGTAATCTATTAAATAGAGAAACAAATGAGCGATTAGCGGGCAGCTTAGCGGGTGCGTTAATCGCGGCGCAAAATGGCGCAAAAATTATTCGTGTACATGACGTTAAAGAAACCGCAGACGTACTTGGTGTATATCAAGCCTGCGAGAAAGGAATTGCATAATGAAAGAAAGAAAATATTTTGGTACTGATGGCGTACGTGGTCTAGTAGGAACGCCACCTATTAACCCTGAGTTTGCAATGAAGTTGGGTTGGGCTGCAGGGCGCGTATTATCTCAAAGTGGTACTAAAAAAGTCATTATAGGTAAAGATACGCGTATTTCTGGCTACATGCTTGAAACTGCACTTGAGGCTGGTTTAATTGCCGCTGGTATTGATGTTGTATTACTGGGTCCAATGCCGACACCTGCAGTTGCGTATTTAGCGCAAACATTTCGTGCAGAGGCAGGTATAGTAATTAGTGCCTCACATAACCCTTATTACGATAACGGTATTAAGTTTTTCAATGGGCAGGGTCTAAAGCTTGACGATGAAGTAGAGCTTCAAATTGAAGCGATGCTTGATGAGCAAATGACATGTGTTGCTTCAGACAAACTAGGTAAAGCTTCGCGTTTAGTTAGTGCAGACGGCCGTTATATAGAGTTTTGTAAGAGCCAGTTCCCCCAAGGGTTATCTTTAGAAGGGCTTAAAATTGTTGTCGATTGCGCAAATGGCGCTACATACCATATAGCTCCTTCTGTCATGCGCGAACTTGGCGCTGAAGTTATAACACATGCATGCGAGCCTAATGGCGTTAATATAAATCATGAATGTGGCGCTACTCATGTAGATACCCTTAAACGCAAAGTGCTTGAATTTAAAGCTGACGTAGGTATTGCATACGATGGGGATGGCGATCGTGTAATGATGGTTGATCATAATGGTCGTGTATTTGATGGTGACGATTTAGTTTATATTATTGCTTGCCAAGCTGCCGAAGATGATATGTTGGGTGGAGGTGTAGTTGGCACTGTAATGTCTAACATGGGTCTTGAGAATGCTTTAAAAGCAAAAGGTATCGAGTTTGCTCGCAGTAAAGTGGGTGACCGCTATGTAATGGAATTACTACAGCAAAAAGGCTGGAAAATTGGCGGTGAAAGCTCAGGCCATGTATTAAATTTAGATTTAATTAGCACGGGTGATGGCATTATATCAAGTTTGCAAGTACTTGCAGCTATGGTTGCACAAAACCGTACACTACAAGATTTGGGTGCTGGTTTTACTAAATATCCAATGAAAATGATTAACGTGCGCTATACCGCTGGAACAGATCCGACAAAAGCGCCAGAGGTACTTTCAGCTGTAGCAGAAGTTGAGCTTGCTTTAGGCGACAAAGGCCGAGTTTTACTGCGCAAATCAGGCACAGAACCTGTTGTTCGTGTTATGGTTGAAGCCGAGCAAGAAAAAATTGTAATAGACAGCGCTCAAAAAATTGCAGCTGTTGTAGAATCTATGAGCAAACAGACTGATTAATAACAATAACCTCTTGTAACTTCGGGCGAGAAAAGTTAATATCTCGCCCGCTTTCTAATGTGGAGTGGAAAATGGCAATACGCAAGGCGATGGTCGCAGGCAACTGGAAAATGAATGGTTCGTTAGAGCTAGTTAAACAAATGTCTGATGCTATTAACGATGTAAAATCACAAGAGATGGACATTGTTTTATTTCCTCCATTCCCACTTGTACCTGCGATGATAGCTAGTGGTGTTTCTACAGGTGCTCAAACTGTTTCTGAAAATACACCTGGTGCGTTTACCGGTGAAGTAGACGGACAGCTTCTAAAAGACTTAGGTGCAACTTACGTACTCGTTGGTCACTCTGAACGCCGCAGTATTTATAACGAAAGTAATGAAACTGTCGCTGAAAAGTTTGCTAGAGCACAAGAAGTTGGGTTAACACCAATTTTATGTGTTGGCGAAAGTGAAAGTGAGCAAGGAAACGGTCAAACCGAACAAGTAGTTGCTGCACAAATTGATGCAGTAATTGAAAAATTAGGTGTAGCAGCACTGAAAGATTCTGTGATAGCATACGAGCCCGTTTGGGCCATAGGCACAGGTAAGACTGCATCGCCAGAGCAGGCACAAACTGTTCATAAATTTATCCGTGATAAAATTGCTGCACTTGATAGCACTTTAGCACAAGGGCTTTCCATCTTATATGGTGGTAGCGTTAATGAAAAAAATAGCGAATTATTATTTGCACAAACAGATATAGATGGCGGCTTAATTGGCGGCGCAAGTCTAAAAGCAGAATCTTTTTCTGCAATCTGTAACAGTGCAAAAGGGACTGTATAAGATGTACGAAATTTTATTAGTAGTTTATTTAGTTGTGGCTTTAGCTCTAGTTGGAATGGTTTTAATTCAACAAGGTAAAGGCGCAGATATGGGTTCTTCATTTGGTGCTGGTGCTTCAGGCACGGTTTTTGGTTCGTCTGGTGCTGGTAACTTTATGACAAAAACAACCACAAGCTTAGCAACAGTATTTTTTGTTTTAAGCATTGTGCTAGGTAACCTAACTGCAGGTCAAATTAAAAAGACTGACGAGTGGGAAAACCTAGAAGCAGCTCCTGCAGTGGAAACTGTAGTTCATATTGAAGAAGATGTTCCGGTAACATCTACGAAAGAGCAAAGCTCTGACGTACCGAACTAATTTAGCGTAATGCTATAGTTAAACGATTTATACTCCTCAAATAAATCATATGTTTAACAAATAAGCGAAAGCTTAAAAATGCGGATGTGGTGGAATTGGTAGACACGCCACCTTGAGGGGGTGGTGCTTTCGGGCGTGGGGGTTCAAGTCCCCCCATCCGCACCAAATTTAGAAACCAGTAACAGAAATGTTACTGGTTTTTTTGTGCCTGCGATTTAAATTGAATGTTATTTGTACTTTCTTTTTTTAAAGGGCAATTAGTTATGTAGAATTTTGAATTGTTTGTAAAAAAAACTAGAAATTTTACAAATTTAGTTAACACTTATGAGTAATAAGCCGATAATAGATTTAGACAATAAAATAAGGTATTCACAATGGCTTCAGGCTTCACTTTTCAAAATCTCAGCATAAGTAAAAAAATACATGCGATTACGAGTATTGCTGTCGTTGCATTTTTAGTGATTGTTCTGATCAACTATTTTGCTATGAATGATAATAGAATTGCACTTGATGAAATGGAAAAATCATCCTACAAAGTTGTTAAGTTAACATCTGCTAATGTTGGCATTTTAGAGAAGCTGGACGAACTTTACACCCAAGCCGTAACATTTGGTGAGCAAGATTTAGTCGAGAAAGCATCTGACACATACAAGCAACTTGAGTTGAATATTATTGCGATAGAAAAAATAAATGCCTCTTACATTCACAGTGACACTAAAGAGCAGCTCGCAAATTACGAAAAAATATCAGCGACTATCGCAAATGGCATGGTAAATGGAACAGCAGATTTTAGTAAAATTCAACAACAAGCACAGAGGAAAACAGCGCTTTATACCGATGTCCTAGAAAAGTTTAAGGCAGCACAAGTAAAAGCTGACGATCGCTTTTTTGAACTTGTTGCAAGCACAAAGGACCGCTCTGATTACGCCCTTACGTTAATGTTAGCTGTTTCTATTGTATCGCTTATTTTATTACTCTTTATGGCTATTTGGATAGCTAAGCGAATTGCTTCTTCGGCAAGTGATGCGGCAAATAATTTAAGCTTATTAGCAAGCGGTAAAGGCTCGCTAAGCACTAAATTGACAGTTAACTCTGAAGATGAAATAGGCCAAGTATCTATAAACTTCAACTCTTTTATTGGCATATTGAAAAAAACGGTGTTAGAAATTATCGCGGTTTGCGAACCGTTAATGGAAAACTCTACTCGTTTAGTGCAGGGGATGGAACAAGCGGAGCGTGCAACGACTAAACAAACCACTGATGCTGAGATTGTAAAGCAATCAATGGAAGAGATGAAACAGAGTGTAGGAGATATCTCTCAATCAGCTGCAAGTGCTTCTCATGCAGCGCAAACGGCAGAGAAAGAAGTTGAGCAAAGTAGAACTCAAGTACAAACATCAGTAACCGCTTCTCGTACGTTAAGTGATGAGATTAATCACGCTGCTACAACTATCAATAAATTAGCAGACGATACAAAAAATGTGTCGCAAATATTAAATGTTATTACATCAATAGCGGAGCAAACAAATTTACTTGCACTTAATGCTGCCATTGAGGCTGCCCGTGCTGGTGAGCATGGCCGAGGCTTTGCTGTTGTCGCTGATGAAGTTAGAGAGCTTGCATCGCGAACTGCTCATTCTACAAATGAGATTCGAGAGCTGTTGACTACTTTAACTGAAGCGGCTAACGAATCAGTTACTGCAATGACGACTGCAAGAGATATGGCTACAGATAATGCAACTGCAGCAGAAAAAACGGGTATTTCTATAGAGAAAATCGCAGAGCAAATGTTAGAAATAAATGGAATGAACTCACAAATTGCTGCTGCCACAGAAGAGCAAACATCAGTTGCTGCTATGGTTGTAGAAAACGTGACAAATATGCACGTATCATTTGAAGATACAATGGACTCGCTAACGGCTGTGAGGGATGTAGCTAAAAACCTTCATTACCTTTCAGATAACCTATTAGATGCCACGGCTAAATTTAAAATTGAGTAACGTAGCTAAATCAATTCGAAGTAATGCTTATTCAATTTGAGAGGGCAGATCAGACGCTAGCTGTGTTAAAATTTCTTATTTAGAATACTAAATAAGAAATTTTTGCCTTGCTATTGAACAGTTTTTCTCCCTCAAAATATCTTACTTAATTGAGCGAATTGTTATTAAAGTTTAGTTATAAAAAAACCACCGATTAGGTGGTTTTTTTAATTTAATAATAGCAATTAAAAGGTAGCAATCACTTTAACTTTGTCAGTTGCTTTACTGCTATCTATATAGCCGATTGAATCACCATTAGCGGCAACAAAGTCAATGACAGCTTGATCTGAATCAAACTTTTCAGGCGGTGTTCCTTTACCTGTAAAAACAAGTTTTGACCAATAGGCATTTAATTGGCTGCTCGATTTACCTACCACTTTAGAATTGAATTCATCAGCAATAGCGGTACCGTTTTGAGTTGCTGGGTTGACCTTATTGCCGTTATCAAACGACTTGGCCTTTCCTAAGTAAATTTTCTTAATAGTCTCTGCATCAAGTGCATTTGCATTACCAGGATTTACAATTACTGCAACTTCAGCCAAAGCACCGAAAGAACATAATGAAAGCGCACTAGCTAGGATTAATTTTTTCATATTCCGCTCCAATTAAAATACTAAATCAACACCAACGGCGACTATATCCGTTTCAGTGTCAGTGATGTCATCATCAAATCGACTGAAGTCAATTTTAAATGCAGCTGACGGGTGGAAGTCATAACGGGCGCCGATGGTGTAAACATTACTTTTTGCTTTAGAGCCTTCTAATGCTGAATTTATACCTGCATTTAATTGCGGCACAGCTGTAAGTGAATCATAACGGTTGTTATCGTGTTTATCGTCGTTGTTTTCATAGGTAACGTGAACAAGCCACTCATCCATACGATAGCCTAGAGAGGTATAGTATTGAGTTTGCTCAGCTAAAGCGCTGTTATCGACTTCAAACTGAGTATACTCTGCATCAAATAAAATATTGTTGTAGTCAATTGAAAAGCCAAGTGCGAAAAATGCCCCATCGTCTTCATTTACAGCAATGCTATCAGCTTGATCTGTGAAACCCGAGCTGCGAAGAGTTGCCTCTAGGCCATTAAGTGCGATACCTGCATCAGTATCATTTTCAATGTCAATGGTGGTCTCTGCTACAAAATAGGCAACACGTGCGCTAAACCAATCGTAACTAAGTGACCAGTTAAGACCAGCGATATCATTAAGCTCAGTTTCGCCATTGACCGACACTACTGCGATATTATCTTCAAAGCTACCATATATGACTTGAAGACTTGAGTCCCAATCACCGATTTGTGAGGTATATAGTAAGCTCAACCCTTCGTAAGTAGAAAATGGTAAATTATAAACCGATTGAGGAGGGCGAACCCAGCGATAAGTGTAACCTACATCTAGAAAGTCAGAGTATTTGTAAAATGGCGCACGCATTTTACCAGCGCTGAGTTGTAATTCATCACTAAACTCATAAGTTAAATACGCCCACTCAAAATCGGCATCAAAATCATTCTCGCCGCGAGCCACAATTTGCGCTGTTGCGCTGAGCTTTTCCTGAAGATCGGCAGATAATTGTAATGCAAATACACTCTCATTTTTAAATGAGATATCATCGTCATATCCGTATAAGGTTTGATCACTGTCTAGGCTTTTACCACCCACTATAGATGCAAAACCATTAATACGTACTTCAGCGCTTGCATAGCTAGATGCAAGTACAGCACATACAGCTACTGCTACAGATAGCTTTTTCATATGTATTTCCTATTTGTTATTTAGATGTTGATTTCTTTATTATAGGTCCATAACTTCTATTTATCTAATAATTAGAATAGTTTAAGTTTTTTATTTTTATTTTTATTTTTATTTTTATTAGTATTATTGTTTCTTTTTATAAATTAGATGCAAATATTTTATGTTTAAAAATGTTTAGTGCCAGATTTGGGTCTCTAAATATGTGGGTAGTAACTTTTTTATTTTTTGCTTATAACTTTTGAAGGTAACTGATAAGTCGTAAGTATTGTATTTGTTGCTTCATAGAACCTTTAATCTTCCACTCTATAGATTTAGAGTAAACTATTTAGTTTAAATGTTTATATTTTTATATATCTCCCGTAGTTGAAATTATCAATAAGTAAAGCTAGTCATAAGCAAATAACAACTTTCTAAACGGCAAATTTATCATAGTATCAGTCCTGTCCTAGCGAGGTCGGTCAAAGGAGATGGCGCGGATGAAGAAGGTAATATGGTTTTTATTATGTTTCTTTGCAATGAATGCATACAGTAACGATGAAGTAAGTTTAACTTTGGTAGGTTATATCTCACCAGTGTGCGGCTTTACTACACAAAATAATAACCTTCACTTTTCTTCAGATGGCCTCGCGAGTACAAAGCTAGTGATTAATTGCAATTCACCTATGCGAGTATCAATGCAATCTGAAAATGGTGGCCTGCGCCATCAGCAAAGTACTCAAATAAATGCTTATAACCTGAATTGGTCAATAGAGGGCGTTTCAAGCGAAGTTTCTGCAACGGCACTTGAACTTAAATCTATCTACAATTTTGATGTTGATGAGATTCTATTTAACAGCATAGCTAAATTACAACTAAAACTAGATAAGCCTTTAATTTATGCAGGTAGTTACCAGGATGTGCTCCGCATAGAAATGACACCATCGGTTGTATCTGGTGGAGTTTGGTAAAACACTAACTATTAATTAAAACAAATATGTCACATGGATAAGGAATATTAAAATGAAAAAGTTAATCGTGTTATCAGCAATCGCAACTCTAACATCTGGCGCAGCATTTGCTGAAAATCTAAATGTAGGTGGCGCAGTGTCATCGGTTTGTGGGGTGAGCAACATTAACACTACACAATTCTTTCAAACATTGTCAGAAGGTGCTACTAAAAATGTAGGCTTTGATTTGCAGTGTAATGATGTTGATGGTGCAACAATGTCATTAACAACATCTGAAGGGCACTTACAAAATGCTGACCATGAAGATCGTGGTGTCGGCTATACTGCCAAGTTAACTGCAGATACATTTGATTTTACGCTTTCTGCTGAGAATGGCCAAAATGATCAGTCAGAATCGCAAAGTCGTCCTGGTTCACCAACCCTTGCCGCCGGTGGCGTAGCTGGAAATATATTACTAACTGTAACACAAGCACCAGTTTATGCAGGTACTTACGCTGATACACTTATGTTGGCAATAACAGCTAACTAAGCAGCATAGTAAAAGGCAGTAGCTACTGCCTTTTACTTCATTAAGAGGGATTTTATATGCGTTATATATTTCTAATTATAGTGTTGTTAACTTCATATTCTACAGGGGCTTTTCAAGTTAAACCAATGGTCGCGGAGCTAGAGTCTTCAGGTAGCCAATCACAGCAAACCATTCGTATATCAAACCCTTCAGACAGTCCTTTAACTATTGAGATATCTGCGTTTGATTTACTAATTGATCCTAATGGCGATGAAACATTAAAAGCAAACGACGATGACTTTTTAATTATTCCGATGACTACGATAATTCCGTCTGGGCAAAGTCAATCAGTAATTGTTCGATATATTGGGGAACCAATATTAGAAAACTCAAAAGCGTACCGTGTAGCCATTGATCAGGCATCTGTTGATTTAGAAAAGGCGGGGCAATCAGGCGTAGGTATGTCAGTTAGCTTTAGAACTTTGTTTAATGTTGTTCCCAAAGGTGCGGAGGCAAAATTATTAATTAAAAATAAACGTCAAGTAGATACAGAAACATGGAGTGTACTACTAGAGAATACTGGTAATAAATATATCCGTTTATCTCAGGCACAGTGGCTTATTAAAGGTGATGAACAACAGCTATTATTAGAAGGGGCTGAATTGAGTAAAGCATTGACTGGAAAAATTTTATTACCTAAATCTAGCCGTGAGGTTTCAATAAAAATTCCAACAAGGTTTAATGCAGCAAGCAGTGATCTAGAGGTCAATTTTTAATGCTGCGGATATGCAGTTACTTTTTTATATATGTAAGTGTAATGACACCTGTTTTTGCTGTGGAAGTAACGCCTATGGTGGTTACTTTCTCTCCTGATAGTCGTTCAAATAATGCTTCTAGCTTGGTTCATAATCAATTACCAAGAGACATTGCTTTTGATATCCAAATTTATGAAATTGACTTTTCTCAAGGCACGCCTAAATTAATTTCTTTAGATGATTCTCCATTGTGGGTTTTTCCTCCATCACTATTTTTGCAACCAGGGCAAAGCCAACAGTTGCAATTTAGATGGTTAGATAAAAAACTTCCTAGTACAGATAAAAGCTATCAAGTTAGCTTGGTTGAGCAGCCTATTGTAAACCAGTCTATAGATAAACAGTCACAACTAACAATGCTGTTAAATGTAAATTTAATTGTTCATTTAGACCAGCCTAGATTAGTTCCTAAACTGACTATAAAAGAGCCTCACGTTGAAGATGGCTTTATTGTCACTGAAGTATTAAATGAAGGAAAAGGGGCAGGACGATTAAGTGATTATGAAATAACAATTACTAAAGATAAAACTCTAAGCGATCGAATTTTAAAAGATCAATTAAAAGCAAACGGATACGATGTTTTTTTTGCTCCTAATAGCACCAGTGTTATAAAAGTCCCAATTCCGCAATCTTTACAGAGAGGAAGCTTAAATCATTTACGTTTAGTGCTGGCTCGCTAGTTATGCGAGTTTTATTATGCATATTTTTATTGAGCTTTACTCAATTATGTTATTCAAAAATTAACCCGTCTAAAAGAACCATCGAACTCAGCGTTGAGGCAGAGCTGAATAAAAATGCTATTGGCAAAATAACTCTTGCAGTTGATCCAAATGATAATTTATCACTTAAATGGAGTGAAATTAAAGCTTCATTTGAACGACTTTTATTTTCAGAGGATTTTGATTCTTTAGAGTCTAAAGTTAATAAAAACATTATTGATACAAAAGCATTAGAGTTATTTGGATATAATATTTCATTCGATATGAGTGATTTTAGCTTAGCAATATCAGTACCTCTTACATTGACTCGCCCTCAACAGCTAAGTTTAAAATCAGATTCGAGGAATTTAACAGCATCTGCACCTGCTAAACTGAGTGGATTTTTCAATGCTTATTCAAGTTATTTGTATCAGCAAGATAAAGGCGAGAATACAACAGATGACCTCTTAACTATTCGCTCTGAAATGGCAGTGAGTTGGGAAGGGTGGGTTTTAGAAAACGAAGTGGAGTATTTATCTGAAGTAGCTCCTACTTCATCAAATATTAGGCGCTTAGGTACTCGTGTAATACATGACCTACCGCTTAGTGGGCTTCGGATATCCATTGGTGATAATTATAGTTCAGGTAGTTACTTTCAATCAACAGCACGGGTACTAGGTTTGTCGCTTTCACATGATTTTTCGCTAGTTTCTGACAGGCCTATTAGGCCCAGCGCTTCACGTAGTTTTACCTTGGAGAGCCCATCCTCTGTTGAGGTATTAGTTGGCGAGCGGATAGTACAAAAACTTAATTTAGCCGCAGGTATTTATTCTCTTGATGATATACCCCTTAATGAAGGAAGTAATAATATTACTTTGAGGGTTACTGATATAGCAGGAGTTGTCCGTTTTGTTGATTTTGATGTAACAACCGGTTTAGATCTTTTTGCTCAAGGGCAACTGGAGTATGAGTTTCATTTAGGCGTTCCCTCACGCTTAGGTAGTGAGCTAGATTATGATTACGACGAGCCACTAGCTAGCTTTTATCTTGATTATGGCATTACACCTAGCTGGACAGCCAGTGCGGCAGTACAAGGTGATGAGTATTCTCAGCAGATTGGTTTTAAAAATATTTATGCAGCTGCAGTTGGACAAATTGCGTTTGAAAATGCGATAAGTTTCAATGAAAAAAAAGGTCATGCTTATCGCATTGTTTATAGTAACTATAGAAATCATAGTGATAATAACACTGACATTACGGTGGGTTATGAATACTCATCAAGATATTTTACAGGTCTTGGCTATCGGCCTGATTCTCAATCTAGTTCTCGCTTAAGAGAGCATTATATTCAGGCTAATTATAGTTTTTTTTGGGGAGAGAATACGCAAACATCTTTTTTTACAAGTTTATCAAGGTCATATGATGAAGCTCAATTTGATAAATCAGTTGGAGTTAGTTTTTCTGGTGAGATCGATAATAGCCAATGGAGATATAGTTTAGGTGGGCACTGGGAGGGTCTCGCTGAAGAAAGTCAATGGGATGTAAGGTTGTCTGTCACTTATAAGTTTTCTAATACTCGGCGGGCTAAATTATCTCATCAATCTAGGCAGGATAAAACACGCTTAGAATTCTCTCAAGATAGTAATCAGCGCTATGTTGGAGCTTTGAATATAAGAGCTGGGCTTGAAAAAAATGATCAAAATGAAGCTGTTTTTGATTTAAATACTCAATATAACGCGAATCGTTTTGTTATGAACTTTGATCATGGGAGTTTTTACGAGCAATTTAATGAGGCCTCAGCTTACCATCAGAGCCGATTAAGCTTGGCATCAAGCATAGCATTTGCAGATAAGAGTTGGGCTGTTGGGAAACCCATATACGATAGCTTTGCTTTGATAGAGGCTCACTCTAGCCTCAGAGGAAAAAAGATCACCTTGGGACAATATGAGGATAACTATAGGGCTGATAATGAAGACTTCGAAACTATTTTATTAAACGATATTAGTTCATATGCCTCAACCAACGTTACAGTCGATATTGATAACTTAGAGCCGGGGTATGATATTGGTTCTGGCATAATTACCCTTTACTCACCTTATCGAACAGGTCATGCAATTACAATAGGGACTGCTGCAAACATATCAGTGATTGCGTCTTTGTATGATCAACAAAAAAAACCCTTATCATTACAGGTTGGCACAGCTATTTGTTTAGATAATAGTAGTAAGAAAGAGCATACATTTTTTACGAATAAAAAAGGACGATTTGCATTAACTGGTTTAACCGCCTGTAATTATAAAATTATACTTAAGAATGCAGAAAAGTCACATTTTACGATTCAAGTATCTGAAGGTGAGCAATTACAGCGCAAAGGAGCTATTTATGTACAATAAAAAAGTAAGTTTATTATTAGGTGGTTTAGCGCTATTTATTTTTACGCCCTCAATTCATGCGCAATGCGCCGCTAGGTTCGATAAGATTGAACATATTTATGATGATTTTGAAAGCTACCATGCCTTACAGCAAGTAGACTCTAAGAAAGAGCTACGGATAAGCGTCACTAATGATGAAAGCTGTCAATTACAACTCGTGCTAACAAGTGAGAATCAAGCTCAGCTAAAAGGGCAATTTCAAAGTATTCCCTACGAGATGCAGAGTATACAAAGTAAGTTAGTCAGCTCATCAACTTTAAAGTTAAACTTTACTGATTCTTCGACGATATTGACATTAGTCCTACCGTCAGGAACACCAATTAAAGCAGGTATATACTCAGATAGGCTCCAAATGAAATTATATGATCAGGGGAGTAAGTTATTAGATGAGCGAGAATATAGTATTCAAGAAAATATTGCCCCTAGGACAAGTCTTTCTGTACTTGGGTATAATACATTTTCAAATACTATCAATTTGGGAGAACTAATTCCGAGTAAGGAATACACTATGTTACCTAGTTTACAAGTCGTTACTAATTCAGATGTTCAATTGTCTGTAAGTTCAGATAATAATGGGAAATTAATACATAGTTTCTATAGAGACAAATATGCAATTAATTACAGTCTAGATCTGGCTGGAAGTTGGCTTCAACTAGATAACTTATCACAACATAAATTTACATACTCAGGACAAACCGTTTATCTATTACCTTTAAAAATTCAATTAAATGATTTCGAAAGGCAAGCTGCCGGTGAGTACTCAGATACAATCAGGTTTCAAATAAGCCCGCTTAACTATTGATCTTACTTAAGTTTTTCTTACACCAAAGCAATGCTTGTTGCTTGTTTTTTACAGCGATTTTTTGATACACCTTGTGTAAATGTACACGAACTGTAGCTTCACTGATAAATAAAGTGTCTGCAATTACGCTTGAATGTAAGCCAGAAAATAACAAGTTTAATACTTTCATTTCTTTGCAGGTTAAGTTATTTGATTGCAGCGCAGTTTGTTGTTCACTCGCTAGCATTTGTCTCATCCAACCATCAGTTACCGCACGTGGAAACCAAAGTTTTCCTTGTTCTATTGCTTCTAATCCTTGCTGCAGTAGTACTTCGTCAGTGCCTTCATAAAACAAACCTTTTAAATTAGGCCACTCTTTTAATGCCAAAACATCACCGTCTTTGGGCACGTCAAAAATAACGAGACCTTGATGACCGTTTTTTAGCATAAACTGATTTATAAGTTCATGGTTGATAATGACGTTTAAAGCTTGATAATTGACAAGTAGGACGTTGAAGTCAGCTGCAACACAAAAAAGTGACGTGTAATTTGGGCTGGTGAAGCATGTGGGGCTTTTATTGGCTGTATTTTCAATATTCATAATATTCTATCCATAGACTACATTTTAGTACTATATTCTTATTTTTAGTTAATTTCAATGATACCTGAATGTGTTTTAGCTCTTTTTTTATACACTAAAGTACATGTATGAGTATGTTTTATGCGCTCTTTAAAGTAGTGTTTATGAGATTTTTTGTTTTAAAACAATCCATTAGTGAGGTAAATATTAGAGGGGGTTATTTATGATAATTCATCTAAAGCTAACAATGCTTAAATTACTGTCATTTTCTATGAATTTATTTAAATAATTTTATACATTTATTCACAATAGTGTCATATAATACCTGTCCAGAGGAAAGATGCTATTTAGCGTCTTTTTTTATGCCTAAAATTTATATTATCAATATAAAAGCATAACAAAAATCACACGGTATCCTTTGGAGAATATTTTGAAACTACGCACACTCTCACAGTTAAGCCTAGCAATTGTCGCTGCACTATCTACTTCAGTAAATGCTGAAGAAGCTAAAACAACCGCAAAACAAGACGCGTTTGAAAAAATCGAAGTCACAGCTCGTAAACGTACAGAGAGCTTATTTGAATCTCCAACCGCTATCACATCAATTGGGGCGAACTTAATTGATAAAGCCAATATGAGTAATCTTGAAGATATTGGTAAATATGTTCCAAACTTAAACATCACCCGTTACGGTGTTGGTAATGCAGCACATGCGTCTGTGTTCATTCGTGGTATCGGTCTGCAAGATCACATAATAACTACTGATCCAGGTGTAGGCGTATACTTAGATGGCGTTTATTTAGGTCGTCAAATGGGTTCTAATTTATCATTACCCAATGTTGAGCGTGTTGAAGTGCTTCGTGGTCCACAAGGTACTTTATATGGTCGTAATACATTAGGTGGCGCTGTAAATGTAATTACAAAGCAACCTGGTGATGAAGGTATTGTAACTACTTCAGCTAAGCTGGGAAGTCGTGGACGTATTGCTGGTGATGTTTATTTTAATAACTCACTAACAGATGATGTAAGTATGTCTGCGAGTGCATCTTACAAAACACGTGATGGTGTTGGTGAAGCTGTTAATTTAGCAAATCCAGAGAAAGAAATTGGTGAGGAAGAGGAATTCAGTGGTCGTGTAGCCCTTAAATGGCAAGTGAACAGCGATTTAGCATTCACTTTTGCTTTAGATGGAGTTGATAACGAGTCAGGTCAATCGCCTTACACAATTGAATTAACTGACCCGCTAGATGCAAACGATGTGTTTAATGGCGACTTCCCATTATTGACTCAAGATTTAATTCCATCAGACCCTGATGATTTAGGTACAACCGTTGCAGGTATTGAATCAACTTCTTACTCAGGTTGGGGCACATCGTTCTCGGCTGATTGGGCAATTAACGATACTTATACTACTAAGTTTATCTCAAGCTACCGTACATCTGAGTATGAAGGTGGCCTAGATGACGACGCATCACCTTTAAACTTATCTGAGTTTCCAGAAGAGGGCGGAGCTGATCAGTACTCGTTTGAAATTCAACTAAATGCAACATTTGATAATATGGACTTTGTGTCAGGCCTTTACTTTTTTAATGAAGATGGCTTTACACGTTCAGGCCCATTTGTATTCAGCCCATTTAATACACCCAATGGCTTATTGAATGACGGAGTAACAGAATCATTTGGTGGTTACGGCGATTTTGAAATTAACCAAGAAACTAATTCTTACGCAGCCTACTTTAATGCAAGCTACGATTTAACTGACGATTTAACGGTAGGTGGTGGTCTTCGTTATTCAAAAGATGAAAAAGATGCAAATGCTATATTCCCATCATTTCCTACTCGTAAGTATGTAAGTGCAGATTTTGATGCAGTTACGTGGGATGTAAATGCATCTTATCAGCTTAGCAATAATATGAATGTGTATGGCCAGATTCAAAAAGGCTACCAAACAGGTGGTTTTCCACCGCGCCCATTTGGTGGACCAGACCAGTTTGTATCATTTGACGAAACGAAAGCGGTTAACTACGAAATGGGTCTAAAAGGCCAAGTACACGAAAATGTATCTATGATGCTTGCGGTATTTGTGACTGATTACACTGATTTAGCATTACCATTTTCAGACCCAACAGCAGGTGGCGGTTTTGTAACAATTGTAGAAAATGCGGGCCAGTCTAAAGCACAAGGTATTGAGCTTGAAACAACAGTCGCTATTACTGATGACTTTACTATTCGCAGTGCAGTTGGTTATTTAGATTCTGAAATCACAGAAGTGGCTGAGGGTGTACAAGGTATAGGTAAAGGCGATTCACCTGCACTTACACCACGCTGGACTGTTATGGTTGCACCTTCTTACTTTATGGATTTAGAGAGCGGCGCAACACTTGCATTTAATGCTAACTATTCGTACCGAAGCGAAATGCAAGGGCAATCAGTTTATAACCAAAGTGAGACCATTGATTCTCGTGAACTAGTTGGTTTTAATATTTCCTACACTAATCCATATGGCGATATGGAAATTACACTGTATGGTGAAAACGTTCTAAACGAAGTTTACGATGTTGGTCGTCTACAACAATCAGGTTTTGTTGGCGTAATGCGTAGTAATGATCGAAGTGAATTTGGTTTGAAATTCAAAAAAGATTTTGAGCTATAAACTAAAATCAAGTAAATAAAATATAATGTAATTGAAGTTTATTTTGCATAATAAAGGCCGAATCATGCTGTGATTCGGCCTTTGTGTATTCAATAGTAAGGTTATTATTTGCATCGTTTAAATTCCTAATTTTAATTGCTGATTTAAAACAATCCACATCTCCATTTTTGAGTGTTTGTATTAACTATAATGCACCTTTTTAGTTTGTGTAAAGGCTAGGTTGTTCGTTACAATGGGGCCTCTTAATTGCCAAACGGACTCTGTAATGAAAATTCTTGCCGATCAAAATATGCCTTTAGTTGAGCAGTACTTTGCAGACTTTGGTGAGGTTGAGCGTTTTGATGGTCGTAAATTAACGCCTGAACAATTAATAGATGTAGATGTTCTTCTTACTCGTTCGGTGACAAATGTTAATCATGAACTTTTGGTACAAGCTAACAAGTTGAGCTTTGTAGGTACTGCCACAATCGGCATTGACCATATTGATACGCAATTACTACATGACAGAAATATTGCTTTTACAAGTGCACCTGGTTGTAATGCGGTTGCTGTAGCTGAATATGTAATTAGTAGCTTATTTGCATTAAGCCAAGAAAATGCGCGTCCATTGTGTGGTCAAACAATTGGTATTGTAGGGATGGGAAACATTGGTACATGTTTGGCGCAAAAATTAAAAGCATTCAACGTAGTTGTACTGCTGTGCGATCCGATTAAGCACGAACAAGGCTTACTACAAGAACATGTAGCGCTTGACGAGTTATTAGCGCAATCAGATGTTGTTACTTTTCACGTTCCCCTTGTTAAAAGTGGCGAGCACAAAACACTGCACATGATGGGTAAAGAGCGTTTAAAAGCACTTAAGCCAGGAACCACGCTAATTAATGCAAGCCGTGGCGATGTAATTGATAACCAAGCATTGCTTGAGGTAATGGAAGCTGGGGCTGATTTAGATTTAGTACTTGATGTATGGGAGAAAGAACCCAATATTTTAACTGAATTACTAGAGCATGTTCGTTACGCTAGTGTGCACATTGCAGGGCATACACTTGAGGGGAAAGCTCGTGGTACACAAATGTTGTATCAAAAACTGTGTCAGCTCAAAGGTGTTGAGGCGATTAAATCGTTGGATGATTTTTTACCAACACCAGCCGTTACAAATGCAACTGTTACGCAAAGCCTTAATGAGCAAGATATTGCTCGTTTAGTGCATTTAATTTATGACGTTCGCCGCGATGACGGAATTTTACTTCGTCGCCTAGAGAGCGACGGCTTCGATAGTTTACGTAAAAACTATCCTATAAGGCGAGAATTTAGCACCTTATTTCTACAAGGTGATAGCCCACAACTAGCAGCACTTAGCCAGCTTGGCTTTAGTATAGCTGAATAATTATTTAACTAACGATGTTGTTTTAATGTCGTTTATAGAGGAAGAAATATGTCGCAAAAATATAACGTTGCCGTACTTGGCGCTACTGGTTTAGTAGGCCGTCAAATCATTGAAACGCTAGCAGATCGTAAGTTTCCTGTTGATCAGCTTTTTTTACTTGCTAGCAGCCGCAGCGCAGGTGAAGATATAAAGTTTCGTGGTGAGACCATTGAAGTACTTGACGTTGAAGGCTTTGACTTTAGCCAAGCGCATATAGGTTTGTTTTCTGCTGGTGGCAGTGTATCTGAAAAATATGCTCCTATTGCTGCTGAAGCCGGCTGTATTGTAATCGATAATACATCGCACTTTAGAAATGATTTTGAAATACCACTCGTGGTGCCAGAAGTTAATGCTTCAAGCCTAGCTGATTTTAGAAATCGTAATATTATTGCTAACCCTAACTGTTCAACTATTCAGATGATGTTAGCACTTAAACCAATTTATGATGCTTACGGAATAGACCGTATTAATGTATCTACTTACCAAGCTGTATCGGGTGCAGGTAAAGACGCGGTTGATGAACTTGCAAAGCAAACAGCTAATTTGATGAATGCACGCCCTATGGATAATAAAGTATTCCCAAAGCAAATTGCATTTAACGTTATTCCTCAAATTGATAGCTTTGAAGATAATGGCTATACGCGCGAAGAAATGAAAATGGTAAACGAAACTCATAAAATTTTGGGTGATACCACTATTGCAGTGAACCCAACGTGTGTACGTGTTCCCGTATTTTTTGGGCACTCAGAATCAATTAATATTGAAACGCGCATGCCTTATGACTTTGAACACGTTAAACAACTTTTAAAAGACGCGCCTGGTGTCGAGCTAATTGATGATGAAGGTGACTACCCAACAGCAGTGTCTGACGCTAGTGGTAACGATACTGTGTATATAGGTCGATTACGTGCTGATATTTCTCATCCACATGGATTAAACATGTGGGTTGTAAGTGACAACACTCGTAAAGGTGCTGCAACTAATAGCATTCAAATTGCAGAAGAGCTTATTGCCAATTACATGTAATAGTTAATTGCGCTAAACATGCTTTTGAAGCGGTAAACAGTAGTTGTTTGCCGCTTTTTGTTTATATAGCTTGTCAAATTTTTGCCGTTTAATTTTAAAAATACAAAAACTGATTGATAACACTCAATAAATTGTTATTTATAAAGATGTTTTAAGGCATTTATTTTCAAGGTGTTGCGATGGATATTACGCTCTAACTGGTTTATAGTTTGTAATTGGAATAGAGCTTGCAATAAAAATAGATTGTAATAATAAATGCGAGTCAGTCATTTGGCTGATAATAGCAATAATAAACAATATTTATGCACTTAAGTTTTAGGTGTTTTATTAATATTTAAATATTAAAGGATCAGCATGCGCGGTTTAGCTACACTTATTATATTAGCGTCTGCATTGATAGTAACGCCAGTTTACTCTCAGGACAGTACCCAATTAAAGGGGCCTAAAGGCGTTGACTATGGTGCGCAAGGGCGATCAATTGGGCCAATTAAACCAACTGATACGCTTTGGCGTATAGCAGCTAAAGTGCGCCCAGACAATTCTGTCAGTATTTATCAAGTTATGCAGGCTTTGTATAACAAAAATCCCGATTCATTTTTAGAACAAAATCTTAATCACATTCAAAATGGTGCCTATTTAAAAATCCCTACCTTAGCCGAAATAAAAGCTGTAAATACGCAGCTCGCAAAGCAACGCTCTGAGCAAGATGATGCATTATGGGAAAAGAAAAAAAATGGCACGCTTACACAAAGCGAAATTAACTCAGCGCAAACAAAAGTAACTCAAGCGCGTAAAATTGATGTAGACGATGCTAAAAAAGAGATACAGAAAGAATTAAATGAAATAAAAACAGAGCAAGGTACTAAGCTTGTTGAGTTACAACAACAGTTTAAAAGCTCAGTTAGTAATGTAGAAGAGATTTTAGTCGAAAATAATAATCTTAAAAAACAGTTATCAGGAATATCTAAAGAGCTCGAAAACTTACGTTTGCAATTAGGACAAGACAGCGAAATTCAAAATCAGTTAAAAGAACTCATTGTTAAACAAAACGAGATTATTGCCCAACAAAAAAAACAAGAAGTAATACCAAAAGAGTCATTTGATTTTGGCTCATTATTTTCAAATCCCATAGTACTGGGCTTGTTAATGTTTATTCCTGGGTTACTGATTATTTTTGCAATCGTTATGTTTTTACGCAAACGAGCAAGTAATCAAGAAGAGCCGCAAAACGATGATGACTTTTTACCACAAACCCCAACTTATACTGGCGATGATGATTTAGGCCCAAGCTTAAATGACGATCCAATTGTACCTGACCCTTTAGATGACTTGAGTGTTCAATTAGATGATAGTCTCGAAAGTGATATGTTGCCTAATGATGATTTAGACGACGGCTTAGATGATTTTTCTGGCGACGAAAATTTACTTGATCAGGATGAGCTCGAAAGCTTGCTAAGCGATGACATTGTTTTTGATGATGAAAATACCGATGACGATGATGAGCTCGATATTTTTATGCAGCAAGGGTTTGATCAACCTTCAGATGAAAACGCTGAAGATATAGATTTAGACTTATCTGATGACTCAATTAACAATGATGAAATCCTAACTAATGACGATTTAGATAGCTTGTTTGATGAAGACGATAGTCTACCTGAGTTTGATGCACCGCAAACAAGCGAAGCTTTAGAGGATGACAGCTTAGAATCTCATGATGAAATGGCGGCTTTAAGTGAAGAGCTTGCAGATGAAGATAATTTTGATATAGATGAATTATTAGATCAAACATCAACAGAATTAGATACCTCAAATAACACTTCAGCTGAACTTGATACAAGCGACGACTTTGATTTAGACGATATAGATAGCTTAATTGATGAGGCGAATGACCCAAAAAGTGATGTGGTAGATGACTCACTTGATGCAGAGTTACTCGACGAAGATGAACTTCTAGAAGAAAGCGACGACTTTGATTTAGACGACATAGATAGCTTAATTGATGAGGCTGCAGTTGATACTGCAGATGACTCATTAGTTGAGGAAAGTGACGACTTTGATTTAGACGATATAGATAGCTTAATTGATGAAGCAGCAGTTGATACTGCAAATGATTCATTAGTTGAGGAAAGTGACGACTTTGATTTAGACGACATAGATAGCTTAATTGATGAGGCAGCAGTTGATACTGCAAATGATTCATTAGTTGAGGAAAGTGACGACTTTGATTTAGACGACATAGATAGCTTAATTGATGAGGCAGCAGTTGATACTGCAAATGATTCATTAGTTGAGGAAAGTGACGA
>OLHN01000104.1_pt1 | contig 33555 bp, 29 predicted proteins | sample 1609581 | NCBI WGS metagenome assembly OLHN01 (sample SAMN05416876, study PRJEB24817) | seawater metagenome | isolation source: Sea water | place: Canada:Atlantic | collected 2013-11
CATAAAAACATGACTATTGAAGAACAAGCGAAAAACGTACGTAAAGTTAAAACCTTCGAAGCAGGTATTGTTTCATACCCTGTAACGGTCACTGCCGATTTAACAATTGCAGATGCAATTGAGCTTTCGCACGACAAAGGTTTTTCAGGCTTTCCGGTTACCGACAGCAATAATGTGCTTGTAGGCATTGTTACTAGTCGTGATATGCGTTTTGAAACTAAGCTTGAACAGCCTGTTTCTACCGTTATGACCAAAAAAGAAAAGCTTGTTACCGTTAAAGAGGGCGCAGCACGCGAAGAAATTTTAGGCTTAATGCACGAACACCGCATTGAAAAAATCCTTGTTGTTGATGATGAATTTAAACTCAAAGGCATGATCACAGTAAAAGATTACCAAAAAGCCCAAGACAAACCTGACGCATGTAAAGATGACCAAGGTCGTTTACGTGTAGGTGCTGCTGTAAGTGTTGGCGCAGGTACTGATGAGCGTATTGCTGCATTAGTAGAAGCGGGTATTGATGTTTTACTTATCGATACATCGCATGGTCACTCTCAAGGCGTTATTGACCGTGTTACTAAAACTCGCAAAGAGTACCCAGACTTACAAATTATTGCAGGTAACATTGCAACGGCTGAAGGTGCGATTGCACTAGCTGATGCCGGAGCGGATGCAGTTAAAGTAGGTATCGGCCCTGGTTCTATCTGTACTACACGTATTGTTACCGGTTGTGGCGTTCCACAAATTACCGCTATTTCAGATGCTGTTGAAGGCTTAAAAGGTCGCGACATTCCTGTTATTGCTGATGGTGGCATTCGTTTTTCTGGTGATATTGTTAAAGCACTTGTTGCTGGTGCATCGTGTGTAATGGTGGGTTCTCTTCTTGCTGGTACAGAAGAAGCACCAGGTGAAGTTGAATTGTACCAAGGCCGTTATTACAAATCTTACCGTGGTATGGGCTCATTGGGCGCGATGGATCAAAAAGAAGGTTCATCAGATCGTTACTTCCAAAAATCAAACGAAGCAGACAAGTTAGTACCTGAAGGTATTGAAGGTCGCGTAGCTTACAAAGGTCCTATTGCAACGATTATTCATCAGCAAGTAGGTGGCTTACGTAGTGCTATGGGCTTAACGGGTTGTGCAACAATTGAAGAGCTAAATACAAAACCACAATTTGTCCGTGTTACTTCAGCAGGTATGGGTGAGTCGCATGTTCATGATGTGCAAATCACTAAAGAAGCACCAAATTACCGCTTAGGTTAAGCAGCGTAATTAATTTAATATACTGGGCTTGCTTTGCAAGCCCTCTTTTTAGTCGTTTACATTAACAAACGGCATTTAGCATCAGACTTTACGAGATACTCCATGAGCAAAGATATTCACGATTCACGAATTCTCATTTTAGACTTTGGTTCACAATACACTCAATTAATCGCCCGTCGTGTGCGTGAAATTGGTGTTTACTGTGAACTTTGGGCATGGGATGTGACTGAAGAGCAAATCCGCGAGTTCAACCCACAAGGTATTATTCTTTCTGGTGGCCCAGAATCAACAACACTTGAAAACAGCCCGCGCGCTCCTGAGTATGTATTTAATGCAGGCGTGCCTGTGCTAGGTATTTGCTACGGTATGCAAACAATGGCAGCTCAACTTGGTGGAAGTGTACACAGCTCTGATAAAAAAGAGTTTGGCTACGCACAAGTTGAAAAAGTAGGCAGCTGTGCATTATTTGATGCAATTGAAGACCATATTACTGATGGCGGCAACGGCATACTTGACGTATGGATGAGCCATGGCGATAAAGTAATGGACATTCCAGCTGATTTTACAACAACAGCTAAAACATCTACTTGTCCACATGCTGCAATGTCTAACGAAGAAAAGCGTTTTTACGGCGTACAATTTCACCCAGAAGTAACGCATACTCATCAAGGGTTACGTTTGCTTGAGCGTTTCGCTATTGATATTTGTGGCTGTGAAAAATTATGGACTCCTGCAAAAATCATTGATGATGCTATTGAGCGTATTAAAGAAACTGTAGGTGATGACGAAGTTATTTTAGGTCTATCTGGTGGTGTTGATTCATCAGTTGTGGCTATGCTTATTCACCGTGCAATTGGCGCAAAGCTAACATGTGTATTTGTTGACAATGGTTTACTTCGTTTAAACGAAGGCCAGCAAGTGATGGACATGTTTGGTAATAAATTTGGCTTAAACATTGTTAAAGTTGAAGCTGAAGAGCAGTTTTTAAATGATTTAGCTGGTAAATCAGACCCAGAAGATAAACGTAAAGCCATTGGTCACACGTTTATTAATGTATTTGATGAGCAAGCCAAAAAGCTTAAAAATGCGAAATGGTTAGCACAAGGTACAATTTATCCTGACGTCATTGAATCTGCGGCATCTGCCACAGGTAAAGCGCATGTTATTAAATCTCACCACAATGTGGGCGGATTACCAGATGACATGAAAATGGGCCTTGTTGAGCCATTGCGTGAATTATTCAAAGATGAAGTACGTAAAATTGGTCTAGAGCTAGGTTTACCGTACGACATGCTTTACCGTCATCCTTTCCCTGGACCAGGTTTAGGTGTACGTGTGCTTGGCGAAATCAAAAAAGAGTACTGTGATTTACTACGCCGCGCAGATGCGATTTTCATCGAAGAGCTACACAAAGCTGAGCTTTATCATAAAGTAAGCCAAGCGTTTACTGTATTCTTACCAGTTAAATCGGTAGGGGTTATGGGCGATGCACGTAAGTACGATTGGGTTGTATCACTTCGTTGTGTAGAAACAATCGACTTTATGACAGCACGCTGGTCACATTTACCATATGAGTTTTTAGGTGTGGTTTCAAACCGTATCATTAACGAAATAGATGGTATTTCTCGTGTAGTTTACGATATTTCAGGTAAACCACCTGCAACTATCGAATGGGAATAATTAATTTTAGTTTTAATTAACTAATTTTAAGTGATTAAAAAACGGCGAATTAGCATGCTAATTCGCCGTTTTGTTTATTTAAAAAGCAGTTAAACTAAATGTGTGATTTTTCTCTTTACCTTTAGCGAAACTTCTCTATAATTCGTCGTCATTGCAGGGGCGTAGTTCCAATTGGTAGAACAGCGGTCTCCAAAACCGATGGTTGGGAGTTCGAATCTCTCCGCCCCTGCCATTTCTTCTTTACATCGTTTTTATTACTTCTTATATTGTTCAAATGTCTAATCTACTGAGTTGTTATGCATCCACGTTACGCAGCTATTTTTGATATAGAAAATCTTGAACTCAATCAGCATTATTGTTCTCAAGCAAATGATCAAGCTAATACTTTATCGCAAAGCACGATAGCTAGTTCTTTAACGCTAAATGAGCAACTATTTGCAGACATTAAGTTCAGTGCAGGGGCTATTATTATAAATAGCGTTGTACAGGGTAGTGAGATGCAATTAAACGACAATCAGCTTACATTGCCAACCCCACAGCTCAACGCCTCTGAGAAGCGTGCTTTATGGGCTTTAATGAGTGAACACCTTGATAAACTTTAAATCAGTAGATGAAACTGCAATACCTCAATTAATGGCCATCGAAACAGCATGTCATAGCCATCCGTGGACTTTAAATACAATGAGTTCATGTATAGGCGGGCGCTATTTTAATGTTGCCGCATTTGATGAGGTGAGCATGATTGGTTTTTATATTGGTGAAAAAGCAGGGCCTGATTTTACGCTTATGGATATTTGTGTAACACCAAGCCAGCAGGGTAAGGGTATTGCAAGGCAGTTGTTAGCCCAGTTTATTGAATATGGTGAACAGCAAAATGCTGAAAACCTCTTTTTAGAAGTACGTGAATCTAATACGCGGGCTATTGCGCTATACGAGAACGCTGGCTTTACAGAGATGTCAGTGCGTAAAAACTACTATCCAAGTGATAATCCGGCCAAAAATGGCTTTGAAGACGCTATTTTAATGGGCATGGCATTAGGTTTGAACTTTTCATAATTAAAGTCGGTGGTTAGCGTTTTAAGCATAGAGCACTAACACACCGAACTTGTACTATTTTGTAAGTTTTCTTTTAGGTTACTTTGCCACTAATTGCTTGCTCAATGGCTGCTATTAATTTATTTACTAGCTCGTCTCTTGGCACTTTATTGTTACTTTTTAAATTTTCTTCAAGTGCCGCAGCGCTGTGATAAATTTCATCAAAATTAAAGCACCCAGAACTACCTTTAATACTGTGCGCTATACTTCTTAATGCTTCCCAGTCATTACAATGTTGCAGAGTTTTAACTTCTTCTAAATAAGTAGGTAAGTTGGCTAAATAGTTATCAGTAATTTGCTGAAACTTTTCGCTTTTTAATAAGCTGTCCCACTTATTTTGATTATCCTTTTCAAGATGTAGGTAGCTTACGAGTACATTTTCCAGAGCATCTTTATCAATGGGTTTAGCGAGTGCTTTGTTGCAACCAGCTTCTAGGTAAGTACCTATATCGTGGTTCATAACATTAGCAGTAAGGGCAATAATGGGGCCATCGTATGCTGCATGACGAAGCATTTTAGTCGCTTCTAATCCGCCCATTACAGGCATTTGCATATCCATTATAATAAGCTGGTAGTCATTAACGAGTGCCATTTCTACAGCTTGTGCGCCATTACTAGCAATATCGGGTTCAAGGCCCCAAGTTTGCAGTAATAATTTAATTAATAGTTGGTTATCAGGGTTATCCTCAGCGACTAAAATATTAGCCTCAAAGTTATTGGTCGCAAACGATAAGAGAGGGTCTTTCTCTGGTATTAACTGGCTTTCTTGCGTTAAAAACTCAAGCATTGGTTGATCATCAGATAACTGACACGACACCCTAATTGTAAAGCGGCTACCAACGCCAACTTCACTTTCAAGCGTTACATCGCCACCAAGTAACAGTGCTAAATTTTTAGAAATACACAACCCAAGGCCTGTACCACCAAAACGACGTGTGGTTGTGGCATCGGCTTGCTCAAACGGTTTAAACACACGCTCTATTTGATGCTCAGACATACCAATGCCGGTATCTTTAATTACAAATTCTAGCTTTTGACTTGCTTGTAAATAATGCACGCAAATAGACACACTGCCATTTTCGGTAAATTTAACAGCGTTATTTGCAATATTTATAAGTATTTGTTTTAAGCGGGTCACATCACTATAAATTGTGCGAGGTAGCGGCAGTTGGTAATCAATATTAAGGGTTAATTGTTTTTCTTGTGCCAGTGGTTGAATAATTGATTCAATGTCATGCACAAGCTGCACTACGTTTAACGCAGACAAATCGACAGCTAGCTTTTCAGCTTCAATTTTAGATAAGTCGAGTATGTTATTTATTAACTCTAGTAAGTGTTTTGAATTACGTAAAATAGTGCTTAGATGTTGTTTGTCGTTGGCTACTTTGTCGTTGTGGAGTAATTGCTCTGTAAAGCCCATAATAGCCGTAAGTGGCGTTCGTATTTCGTGACTCATATTAGCTAAAAAACGACTTTTAAGCTGATTAGCTTGCTCGGCTTGGCCAATTGCAAGCTCTAGTTGGCTGTTCATGGCTTCAAGTGCTTTAGTACGACTTTCTACTTTATCTTCAAGGTGGTGTTTATATTCTTCAAGCTGCTGCTGGTAGTGTCTAATTTGATTAACCATGTGGTTAAAGTCGTTAAACAAAACACCCACTTCGTCATTTGTATGAGCTGGTAAGTGCACCGACAAATCGCCATCACCAACACGGTGGCTTGCAGCACCTAATAATTCAATTGGGTTAAGTAATAAATTACGTACCACTATAAAAATTAATATTGGCAGGGTGATTATCGAAATAATAACAATTAAGCCTGTTATTAAGCTTATGGCTTTACCAGATTGATAAAGCACACCTTTGGGAATGGTTGAAACGTAATAATATCCACCGGGCATTTGTACGGCAAAAATCATACGCTCTATTTTATCTATGCTTGAGAGTTCAATGGTAGAAAGCATGCCTATATCGGCAAGATCGTGTACTTGGTTAAGTTCATATTCGCTTATGTATTGGCCGCGCATGTTGTAGTCGGAGCTAAATAAAATTTTCCCGTCTTTGGTCAACATTAAATTAAGTGTGTTGTTATATGGCGCTTCTAAAATACTGGAGTTGAGTATTGAAGGCTCTATATGTATTACAATAAAACCAAGCTGCTGTGGACGTTTCAAGTAGTAATCAACGCTGTCAATTCGTTGAATGAAATATAAGCTCGTGGTGCCATCGTCCTTTTGAATCATAAATTGCTGTGTACTTAAATTACTTTGCAATACTTGATTAAAAAATGGATAGCTTTTAGGTGCTGTTGTTAGGTTATTAGAGTAGTAGGCATCACTTTTCCCACTTGCTGAAACCAAATTAATGCTAATTATATCTGGATAAGCTTCGCTGTAACTGGCAAATACATCCATAAGCGCGCCAAGTTTTCGGGTGTAATTACCGTTGGCACTAATATCGTTTGCTAAAAAGTCACTAAGTACTGGCGAATTTGAAAGTAGTTTTGCAGTAGAGTGAAAAGAGTCGATATAGTTGAATATTTTTTGCTGTTGTTGCTCAACAAAACGGCTCATTATTAAATCAGCTTGTTTTTGTGTTGAATTAGTGACATTGGTGAGCGTAAAGCCACCTAAAAATAGCAGTGGTAGAATAACAAGAGGTGTTATATACCATAATAATCTTATACTTAACTTACTGGTTTTCATGACCAAACGACTTATCCTCCATGCAATCTGCCAATAATATGCGTTACGACCTGATTACACAAGCTTATAGCGGTCTTGGTGGCTAAATTACAATCATTAGTTGCATGATCTTTAGCTCTTTTTTTATATTTAAGTTATTTCAATTTAACAAATCACACTGAATAATATCAATTCAGTGTTTAAAAACTTACATAGTTTTACATCTTTTAAAGTCAATAACTAAAGTTGATGCATTGCCAGGCGTGACATCAAAAGGACACGTTGACAGTCTAAGTCCAGCAAGTGGTGTAAGTTACTCCACTATTGGTGCGCATAATGCAACAGGCAACTTTACTAAAATAGCGCAGCGCCTACCGGTAAAGATTAGTTTAGATGCTAAGCAGCCTTTACTTAGTCAACTACGTGTTGGAATGTCGGTTGTACCTACTATTGATGTTGTTAAGTAACTACTCATTTTTATTTAAACGATCTACGACTAAATTGTAGGTCGTTTAAATATCGCTTGCTGTACACATTTATTTTAAAGCTAAGATATTTTTAAGTAGATAGCACACTTTTATACCGACTCCTGTTACAATTGCCATTATTAAAAAATCAACTATTGACGCTTTATTGTCAGCTGTTTGCAACGTGAAAATCAGCGAGAATAGTAGTTAATTACGATCAACATAACGGGTTTACTCGCAGACGCTTATTAAAATGCATTCAACCCCGCATATAAACTAAAAGAATTTATCAATGGCAGACCAGACTATTATCAATGAAATCAGCAAGCGAAGGACCTTTGCTATCATCTCTCACCCGGATGCTGGTAAAACAACGATTACCGAAAAAGTATTGTTATTCGGACAAGCTATTCAAAGAGCTGGTACTGTAAAAGGTCGCGGCTCTAACCAGCATGCTAAATCTGACTGGATGGAAATGGAAAAAGAGCGTGGTATATCAGTTACTACGTCTGTAATGCAATTTCCATATAACGACGCACTTGTTAATTTACTTGATACGCCAGGACACGAAGATTTCTCTGAAGATACGTACCGTACATTAACAGCAGTAGATTCGTGCTTAATGGTTATTGATGCGGCTAAAGGTGTAGAAGACCGTACCCGTAAGCTAATGGAAGTTACACGCCTGCGTACCACACCTATTGTTACATTTATGAACAAATGTGACCGTGATATTCGCGACCCAATGGAAGTGCTGGACGAAGTTGAAACAGAGCTAAATATTGCCTGTGCACCCATTACTTGGCCAATTGGTTGTGGTAAAGAGTTCAAAGGTGTTTATCACATTCATAATGATGAAGCTGTTTTATATAAAACGGGCCAAGGTCATAAAATTCAAGATGTTCGCACAATTAAAGGCCTTGATAATCCAGAGTTAGATATAGCCATTGGTGAAGACTTAGCTGCGCAGTTACGTGATGAGCTTGAGCTTGTTATTGGTGCATCAAACGAATTTGATTTAGATCTGTTTTTAGCCGGTGAGCTTTCGCCAGTTTATTACGGTACCGCACTTGGTAACTTTGGTGTTGATCACGTGTTAGATGGTTTAACTAAGTGGGCGCCAACGCCATTACCACGTGAAACCGAAGACAGACTAATTGTTGCAACTGAAGAAAACTTTACCGGGTTTGTATTTAAAATTCAGGCCAACATGGACCCTAAACACCGTGACCGTATTGCATTTATGCGTATTGTATCGGGTAAGTACAGCCAAGGCATGAAAATGAATCACGTGCGAATTGGCAAGCAAGTGAGCATTTCTGATGCGGTAACCTTTATGGCGGGCGATCGTGAACGTGCCGCAGATGCTTTCGCTGGCGACATTATTGGCTTGCATAACCACGGTACAATTCAAATTGGTGATACGTTCACGCAAGGCGAAAAACTTAAATTTAGTGGTATTCCTAACTTCGCCCCTGAACTATTTCGTCGTATTCGCCTTCGCGATCCGCTTAAGCAAAAGCAATTGCTAAAAGGTTTAGTACAGCTTTCTGAAGAAGGGGCTGTACAGGTATTTAGACCACTTATTAATAACGACTTAATAGTAGGCGCGGTAGGCGTACTTCAGTTTGATGTGGTTGTAGCGCGTTTAAAAGCAGAATATAACGTTGATGCTATTTATGAAGGCGTAAACGTGAATACGGCACGCTGGGTAAGCAGTGATGACGTTAAAAAGTTTGAAGAATTTAAACGTAAATGCGAAAGCAATTTAGCTCTCGATGGCGGTGATAACTTAACTTACATTGCACCGAGCCGTGTAAACCTTAACTTATCGGTAGAGCGTTACCCAGAAGTAACGTTTAGCCATACACGCGAAAACTAGAGCCCATTTACAAGAATTAAAAGAAAACCTGCTTTGGCGGGTTTATAAAGGTAAAAAAATATGAATATTCGTACTATTTTAATTGAAAAAGCCATTGCAGCTATGGTCGGTGCAGGCTTACCTGAAGACACAAACCCGGCAGTAACGCAAAGCACGCGTCCACAATTTGGTGATTACCAAATTAATGCAGCCATGGGCGCAGCTAAAAAAATGAAAAGCAACCCGCGTGAGCTTGCACAAAAAATTATTGATAACCTTGATGTAAGCGATATTGCACAAAAGACTGAAATTGCGGGTCCTGGTTTTATTAATATCCATTTAAAGCCTGAGTTTTTAGCGCAAAGCGTTAAAGCGGCTAACAATGATGCAAAACTAGCTGTAAACGAGCACGCTAAGCCACAAAAAGTTGTTGTTGATTATTCATCACCAAACCTAGCTAAAGAAATGCACGTAGGTCATTTACGTTCAACTATTATTGGTGACTCAATTGTACGTGCGCTTGAATTTAGAGGCGATACGGTTGTGCGCCAAAATCATATGGGTGATTGGGGTACGCAATTTGGTATGTTAATCGCGCATTTAGAAGATCAAATTAGTCAAGGCGTTGACTTAGATACTGTTGCGCTTGCTGATTTAGAAACTTTTTACCGCGATGCTAAAAAACGCTTTGACGACGAAGAAGGCTTTGCAGATAAAGCACGTGACTACGTTGTTAAATTACAAGGCGGCGATGCGCACTGTGAAAAACTTTGGAAACTATTTATAGCCACCTCAGTTAAACACTCTGAAGAAGTATACAAGCGTTTAAATGTAACGCTTACCCAAGCCGATATTATGGCTGAAAGCGCATACAATGCAGAGCTTAACGATATTATTAGCCTACTTAAAGATAAAAACATTGCCGTAGAGTCGCAAGGCGCGCAAGTGGTGTTTTTAGATGAGCTAGCTAATAAAGATGGCGAGCCATCAGCGTTTATCGTACAAAAATCTGGCGGTGGTTTTTTATATGCAACAACAGACTTAGCGGCATGTGACTACCGTTCAAATAAATTAGGTGCTGATCGCATCTTAATTTTTGTAGATGCACGTCAAAATCTACACTTTAACCAAGTAGAGCTAACAGCGCGTAAAGCTGGTTTATTAAGAGACGAAACAAGCTACGAGTTTTGCCCGTTTGGCACCATGATGGGCGCCGATAATAAACCATTTAAAACACGTACTGGTGGCACAGTAAAACTTGCTGATTTATTAGAAGAGTCAATTAACCGCGCAGCAGCAAAATTAGCTGAACGTGAGTCTGATTTAAGTGATAGCGATCGCAGCGAAATTGCCCGTAAAGTAGGTATTGGCGCAGTTAAATATGCCGACCTTTCTAAGCACCGTACCAGTGATTACATTTTTAACTGGGACAGCATGCTAAGTTTTGAAGGCGCAACAGCTCCTTACTTACAATATGCTTATACACGCGTACGCAGTATTTTCCGTAAGTCAGGCGTTGATGCTGCTACATTAAATTCAGACGTTGCAATTGTTGAGCCTCAAGAAAAAGCACTTGCACTTAAGCTACTACAGCTCGAAGAAGTACTTGATTTAATGATCAGCGAAGCAACACCGCACGTACTATGTGGTTACTTATACGAGCTTGCAAGCTTATACATGACATTTTACGAAGCCTGCCCAGTACTTAAAGAAGGCGTAGAGCCAAGCGTGCGCGATAGCCGTTTAGTGTTGTGTAATTTGGTTTCAAGAACATTAGAAACGGGATTAGACTTACTTGGCATTGAAGTTATGGAGCAAATGTAATCACCGTCGTATTTTAACCTAATACTGCTTTATCCACCCCGACTTACCCTAATCACATACAAACCGTATGCTCATAGGGATAAGTCGGGGTGGATGCCTTGTCTTAGGCAAAACTACTTAGGTGAACCGTCTGCTGCGTGTAGTTCGCTCTAGCTGCGTTGGTAAAACTATTTAGCCTAAGTCACATACAAACCGTATGCTCCTTGGCATAAATAGTTTTACCGCCTTGCTAGCACTCCTACACTTGCAGATATCTGAGCTGTGTAGTTTGCGTTGTAGGTTGGGTTGAGTGAAACGAAACCCAACGATACACTGAGGCTCTGTGTTTATTGCTATCGAATACACTCGAGACTCGGTGTTATTGCTATCACATATACCTGAATCTTAATACTTGTTACTACTCAATATCTATTGTTTTAAGCTCGCTACTCTAAGCTCTTTTCTAAGTCTTTATTTAAAGGATTTGTTATGAAACTCGAAGATATCCGCCGTGAATACCTGCAAGACGCGTTAAGCGAAGATAACTTGCAAGATGACCCATTCAAGCAGTTTGAAACATGGCTTGAGCATGCTGTAGCAAGCCAATTACCCGATCCAACAGCGATGGTTGTAGCAACTGTTGATGAAACCGGTCAGCCTTCACAGCGTATAGTGCTTTTAAAGCATCTGGATGATAACGGCTTTGTATTTTTTACCAATACAGGTTCGCGTAAAGCGCAGGAGCTTAAAGGCAATAACAAAATTTCCTTGCACTTTCCGTGGCATCACATGGAACGCCAAGTTATTGTTTATGGCGAGGCTAAACCATTACCAACTTCTGCTGTGGCAAAGTACTTTTTATCTCGTCCTAAAGAAAGCCAATTAGCAGCGTGGGCATCAGCGCAAAGTCGTCCGGTGTCATCACGTAAAGTACTCATGGAAACCTTTGCTAATATGAAAAACAAGTTTGCTAAAGGTGAAATTCCATTACCTGATTTTTGGGGCGGTTATTGTGTAGTGCCCACTAAAATTGAGTTTTGGCAAGGTGGGGCGCATCGTTTACATGACCGTTTTATGTATCAGCGCCAAGCAGATAACAGCTGGCAAATTACACGCTTAAACCCTTAATAAATAGATGAGTAAGTAACCGTGCAATTTATTGACTCTCATTGCCACCTCGATTTTAGTGAGTTTGATTCAAGTCGTGAATCGCTCATAACCGAGTGTGTAGCAAAGGGAGTTAATCAGTTTGTTGTACCGGGTATTACGCTTGCTCAATCGCATACTCTTATAGAGCTCAAAGCAACCTATCCAAGTATAAAAATAGCGGCAGGGCTACATCCTTACTTCTTAGATCAACATAAAGAATCGCACATAGAAGCATTATTCGAGTTTGCAACTACAAATAAGCATCAGTTAGTGGCCATTGGTGAGTGTGGGCTTGATAGAAACATTGAAAACCTCTCTAAACAAACTTATTTATTTGAACAGCAAATAAAGCTTTCTAACGAGCTAAGCTTACCGCTCATTGTACATCACAGGCAAAGCCATGATTTAATTGCGCAAGCGTTTAAACGTTGTAAGCCAAAAAATGGGGGAGTTATTCATGCATTTTCAGGTTCAATCCAACAAGCGAAGTATTATATCAAACAGGGCTTTAAGCTTGGCGTAGGCGGTGTTATTACCTATGAACGTGCAGCTAAAACCCGTGCTGTTATTGCCGCTATTGAGCCCGAGCACTTAGTGCTTGAAACGGATTCACCTTCAATGCCGTTAAGTGGCTACCAAGGGGAGGTTAACACGCCATTGCATTTACCTGATGTGTTTGACGCACTATGTGATTTAAAGCCACACAGCGAAAAAGAGACGCTTGCAAAGCAGCTTTATGATTCTTGTTCAGATGTTTTTTGCATATAACGATTTACCTGCCAGCGCTTTAATCCACGGCCTAACTGCCACGTAAAAATACAAGCAATCACTAGCATTAGTAAAACCTGCCTGCCTAAGTCATGAAAATGATTATGGCTATCGGATATTGCAGCGCGAGTTAAATAAGTAATAGATACAAAACCTATAGGGCGGTCATCATCGCTTATAACAGGTTCCATAAAAGGTGTTTTTAACTTACTTATTCCGGGGGTAGAATCAGAAAGTTGACCATAAATATGGTGTGACTGCCAATTGTCGCTACTGGCTAATAAAATACCCTGTTGATCGTAAATAGTGGCCGAAAGCACGAACTCATCTTTACTTATATCGTTACAAATTGCATTGAGCTGGGGTTTATTTTTTTCGATTAAAGGTGTTTTAACATTTAAAGCCATAAACTGAGTGAGGCTTTTTGCGGTGCTGTCGGCGCTATCGTAAAGTAACTGGTGACTCTGAAAACTACTATTAACACCCACCCAGCTTAGTAATACAAAACAGCCAGCCGCAAGAATTAAGCGAACGAGTCGCTTTCTTTGGGATGCGCTTATAGGGTTTTTAATATGGTTATTTTTCATAGTCACCGTTTATGCTACTGACAGCATTTTGATTTGATGTTACAACTACACTAACTATAACCTTAAACCCCACCTGATGGCGAATTTAGTGTTGAGAATAGCAGTTTTGAGATGCCAACTATCAGGAAAATAAAAATAAACACGGAGATCCCATGTCGCAAATCAACATGGCACAGCAAGCTGCTGAGCAACCATTACAACACTTAACTCTAAATAAATGGTTTAGCTATAGTGGTGGTGTATCTACACCTCTCGATTATATTCCAAACAAAGCATTAGGGTTATTTAGCATCGCATTTGCAGGTGATTTTGCAGAAAAACACATTGCCAATATTGTTGACTTTTTAGCGACACATAACCAAAAAGTCACCGCTATATGCCAATACCAACCTGATTTAGGGCTTGCACCAGCACTGTGTTTTTACGCGCAAAATGCAGATAAAACTATAAACCCGTTAGTACTACAAGAATTTTCAAACACGCTTGATTGTCAATTAGTGCAAGTTACTACTCCGCCTAATTTATATGAGCCTGGTTTATTGGTTATGGATATGGATTCAACTGCAATAACTATTGAGTGCATAGACGAAATAGCACGCCTTGCGAACGTATACGATGAAGTTGCCTCTGTAACTGCACTTGCAATGGCGGGTAAACTTGATTTTAGTGAGAGTTTATATCAGCGTGTAGCTAAGCTTGAAGGTATTGAAAAAAGCTTAATTGAAGAACTGAAAAGTTCATTACCATTGATGCCTGGTATTAAAATACTGTGCCAAATTTTAAAGCAACATAACTGGTATTTGGCGATTGCCTCAGGTGGTTTTGTGCCTTTTGCAGAGCGTGTACAAGAGCTGATTAATTTAGATGAAGTGCACGCTAATGTGCTCGAATTTAAAGACGACAAGCTAACAGGTAAAGTACTGGGTACGATTGTCGATGCGCAGCAAAAAGCGGTCGTTTTAGAGGTGCTTCAGCAAAAGCTAGGGCTTAAAAAAGCACAAACTGTAGCTATTGGAGATGGCGCAAATGATTTAGTGATGATGGCAAAAGCAGGCCTAGGTGTGGCCGTGCATGGTAAGCCTAAAGTGGTTGAGCAAGCACAAGCGGCTATTTGTGAAGGGTCATTATTGCAATTGTTGTATATGTTGGCTATTCCGTTAGAAAAACAACCAACACTTTAAAATAAATTAAGTTAAACCGCTTAACGTAAGCGGTTTAACCAAATTAGCTTACGGCGGCTCATTTGTGCAACTTGCTCTTTTTTAAGTTCTAAATGGCTTAGCGCTTCTTCAGTTATATCTACTACATCACCCACACCAGCTACGGCCCATAAGGCTTCTTCTAAATCTTTAGCTTTGTGCATTGCGTACTGACTTACGTATTTTAGCTCATTAGAAAGGTAATCAGTATCGGGGCGACCTGTGCGCGATATATACAAACGCATTACGAATATAAGTTGCGATGTAATACCTTTACTAATTTGTTTATAAAAGCTTGAGTAGTCTTCACCTAAAGCGCATTGGCTAACAATAGCCTCTTCAATACTGCCTTTTCGAGGGTCGAAGTTAATAGCAAGTGTAAAAGCAAGTGGTGCATCTTGGCGGCTGCGATCTTTGATATTTGGTGTTATTACATTAATAATTTGCTCTTCAGTCAGAATGCTCGAAAAGTCAGTTTTGTTACTTAATAAACCAAAGTTTTGCAAAATTACGTGCATAGGGCTGGCGTATAACCCATATCCAATTGCACCCGTTTTAAAGTGTGCGGCTTCTTTGTGTAAATATAGCGGAAATTGGCAAACGCTTTTTGTTACCATATTTCTAAGTGCGGTAGATAAGCCTTCTACTTTAGGTGCTTCTTCAGATACTTTAAGTTTGTCTTTATTACCTTCTATTAGCTGAGTGAAAAAGGTCACGCCAGCATGGGGTAAATCAGCAATACGATTTGCTTTTAGGTTAATAGTAGTAAATGACTTACTGATGGCCATTACTTCGTACTTTAGTTCACTAAGCTTATGCTTTTTAGTTATTTTTTGAAGTTCAGGGAATGCTAAAAGTACTATATCGCCTTTTTTAAATGTGGCAGTTTGTTCGCACTCTAACTGTAAACCCATTACCGAAAAGTCACGTGTATAGCCGTTAAATACCTCATCATTAATAGTAACACTAACTGGTGTTTTATAAAGATAGCGCTTATGCGAGCGTAAATTTACGTATTCAAGTGGCACAATATCTAAGTAGGGTGGTGTTTTGTGTTTTGCGTGGCCAAAGTGCTTAAGCTGATTTACTAATGCTTTATCAAAAGTAAGTTGTTTATAATTTGCTTGTTCAGTTTTATTGCCAATATTTGTAAGTACAACAATATACTTAACATCCTTTATAAGGCCTTTTACACGAGGTGAAGGTGGCTTATTTAATTTTTCTATGTTTTCACCGGCACTATTAGGTAGTGAAAGCGGTATAAAAGAATCATCTGGATGACTTGGCATTATTTGTATTTTAAAGCACTGCCAGCTCTCTTTTTGGCTACCAAAACCTAAAAATAGATCACGTAATTTAGGGTTGTTATTTAACTCTGTACGCGTCGCTGAGTAGTAATAAATTTTACCTGATGATATATGTGTAAATGTATAGAGGTAATCTTCTTTTACTGCGGTAATTTGAGTTAGTAATTGTGTAATACGCTGATGATTAAGTATATTGTACAAACACGGTATTTTTCTTTCATCGGTAAAGTAGCGCTGAATAAAAATATTATTTTCAGTGGTAAGGCTAAGGCTTGGGTAATATTGCTCATCTTTTTTACTTAAAAATACATATAAAGACGTTACGCGAGGAATGTAGTACTGCTCATACCCCTTTGATACTACAGCATCGAGCGTATTATCTAGATTTACTTTATAACGACGCTTATTACCATGAATAAAACTTTCTAAAAAGTCATTAAAGGCATCGTTGTTTTCTATATAAGTGCGCTTTAAGCGGATGTGATTAAATTCACGAGAGATATTTTCTACTGCAACAACTTCGTATTGAATACCGTTTTTTAGGCCAAGTTCAAAGTCTTGCTCAAGGCCTACTAAGCGCATTGCGATGAGCTCACCTTTTTTTATAGAGTAGCGCGTTGCAAGCTTAACTTTACAACCGCTTAAAGATATATCTGAGGTGCTAGCAGCAATGTTCTTTTTATCTTTGTAATCAATCGTTACTTTTATTGAGTAATTCATCCGTTCTTCACGGCGGCTCTCGTAAGAGGCAAACTTAATTACTTCAGTGTTTAAGTTATTTTCTAACTCTTGTAACTCTGATTTTTCGGCTGCTTGTTTTTGTAATACGCGGTGGTTATTTTCTGTATTCATTACGGCTTCGTAAACAGCTAAGGTGTATTCACCATGTTGTTTAAGCGCTTTTTCAAACACTTCAATGGCTGTGTCATCCATAAAGTGTTGCTTGCCGTTATGCTCATATGGTTTTACTTGGCCTGTCACTAATCCACGAAGATCAACAAAACGTGCCACTGGCTGAGATAAACGCGACATTTCCATTTTCATTAAAAATTGCTCAGGTTTAGTTAACCCTGCGGTTTTTGATTTGAAAATTAGATCAAATTTAGCGTTGCCTAAATATGTTTTTAACTCATTCACGAGGTCTTCGTGTTTGAGCATTATGTCATCAGCCATTTATAAAACCATCACCGTCTAATTGAAAAAGTAGGTATACTGTTAAGTCCATTTATTAGAAGTTCAATAAACGTTAAATCGCGCTATGTTATTAATATAGGTACGATTATTTGAGTTACTACTGTTTAGCTCTTGTTATGTATGTGTTATTTGCCATTTTATTGGCAAGTTACTTTAAACTATTACAAAGCAAAAAGTATGCCCTAAATTATAGCTAAAAAGAAACACCATGTGTATTTATTGATTGTGACGCTAGATTTTTAAGCAGGCAAGAGTTTGTTGCTAAGTAAATGCCTGAAATGGCAAAATAAGCGCTTCATAGTAAGAATTTTTTTAATTAAAGAATAGTAGGTAAAGTTATCAATGGCTAAAGCGGCAAAAGTAGAATTTGTTTGTACCGAATGTGGCATGAACTATCAACGTTGGCAGGGTCAATGTCGCTGCGGTGCGTGGAACACATTAGCGGAATTTAAGCCTTCAGCAGGGCACAGTAAAAAAGCATCAATACGAGCGAACGTTGGTGGTTATGCTGGTGGTGTTGGTGGTGGCTCTAAAAAAATCAATGATATTGCTACATCAGAGGCTGAAAAGCAGCTAACTGAAATCGGCGAGCTTGATCGCGTACTAAGCGGCGGGGTGACTACTGGCTCTGTTAATATAATTTCGGGCGATCCGGGGGCGGGTAAGACAACTTTGCTATCTGACTTAGTTGCGAGAATGTCACAACGGATGCCGTCACTTTACTGTACGGCAGAAGAATCTTTATCGCAGTTTAAAAACAGGGTAAATCGTTTAAAGTTAAACTATAACCCGGAAGAGCTTTATTTACTTTCAGAAACGAGCGTTGAAACCATCATCGAAGAGCTCGAGAAAAATAAAATTAAGTTTGCTGTTATTGACTCTATTCAAGCTGTTGTAACCGATACGGCAAATGGTAGCCCAGGTTCGCCTTCGCAAGTAAAAAGCGCCGCCCAAGCATTAACTCAGTACTGTAAGCAAAATGATGTAACCATGTTCATTATTGCTCACGTAAATAAAAATAACGAAATAGCAGGCCCTCAAACACTTGTACATATTGTTGATGCGCTTTTACACATAGATACCAACGATGGGCAAATACGAACCCTTAGGGCAAATAAAAACCGCTTTGGTGATATTGATACTGTTGGCATTTTTAAAATGTGTGAACGTGGGATGTTAAGTGTTGATAATCCAAGTGAAATATTTTTATCGGGTTCAACCACTGACTCACCTGGCTCTACTATTACCTGTATTCGTAAAGGGAATCGTAATTTATTGCTTGAGATTCAATGTTTAACTACCGAAACAGAAGCTGAATTTCCGCAGCGTGTTTGTGTTGGTTTAAATATGAATCGTATAAAAATGCTGACCGGTATATTACGTAAGCATACTAAAACTAAAATATTTCACGATACGTTTTTTAATATTGTGGGTGGTTTAAGAATTGATGAGACAGAAACCTGCATCGATTTAGCATTAGTAACCGCGTTACTTAGCAGTTTAAACGAATTTGTTGTACCTCGTACCACGTGTATTATGGGAGAACTTAGCTTAAACGGTGATGTACGCCCAATAGACAGTGGTGTACCGCGTGTTAAAGAGGCTGCACAACATGGTTTTACAGAAATATATATTCCATTTCGCAATTACCATAAATCGATGGAGGGGCTAGGCGCTAAAATTACCCCTGTAAAAACTGTACATGAGTTACTTAGTTTGATTAATTAACACTTATCGGTGATGTTCTTCAGTGTTACTCTTAAGTTGAGACACTTTATAGAAAGAATTAAATAAGGAAATGACATGAAAAAATTAGTTATAGTGGCAGCTCTTGTGGCCGCAGGCGTGGGTGGTGTTAGTTACGCAAACTACGTAGCAACTCAAGAAGTGCGTGCAGAAGTAGATAAGCAACTTGCTTTAGTAAGCGAGCAAACTGGCGCTACATTTAAATACGCTGGTTTATCGGCAAGTGTTATTTCAAAGAGTGTAGAAATAACAAACATGGAAGTAATAAGCCCTGAAGGTGACAATGTTGCTAATATTCAAAGCATTGAAATAACTGGCTACGAGCCGGATAAAATATCATCACATACATCATTTGATGTAAAAAGCTTTCAGTTTGATAAAAGCTTCGTATCAAAATTACCAGCTGATAAAAATGAAATGTTAGCGTCGGCAAGTTACGACTTACATTCATCACTTGATTACGATGAAGAGTCTGGCAATAGTGATGTAGTAGTTAAGCTTGATGCAAAAGACATTGTTAGTTTTAATATGGATATGGGTTTAGCTAATTCAAAAGCGTTAATGGATGCTTCATTGGCTATTAGCAAGGCGCAGCAAGAAGCGGGTGATCAACCGCTGACGTATGAACAAGAATTACAGCAGCAAACACTTGTTATGCAAGCAATGAGTAAATTAGAGCCGCGTAATGTTAGCTTTGCCTTAAATAACCAAGGTAAATTAAAAGATTTACTATCAAGCGAGCTTGAAAAGCAAGGTATGACGCTTGAGCAAATGGAAATGACGCTAGAACAACAGTTACAACAAGCTCCTGTAACTGAAGATATTGCAGAGGCTTTAACTAGCTTTGCGAAAGGTTTAAATTCATTCAGTGTGTCTGCAAAGCTACCTGAAGGTAAAACTATGATGGAAATTAACCAACAAGTTATGATGCTAGTAGGGCAACCTGAAGAACTAGTTAAGTTTATTAACTTAGAAGTTAAAGGTGATTAGGCCTTAGTTCTGTATTAATAAAGGCGCCAATTGGCGCCTTTATTGTAATCTTATTAGCTAAAGCAATTTGCTTTTATAAGATCAGTGATTATTTGTTGTGATGATTTTATTTTTTCCATCGCTAAAAATTCATCAGGCTGATGTGCTTGGTTAATTGAGCCTGGGCCCATTACAATCGTTTCACAACCGAGTTGCTGGATAAACGGCGCTTCAGTGCAGTAATTTACCGCGACCGCTTTTTGCCCCGCTATTTTTTCAGCCATTTTTACTAAAGCACTGTCGGTGCTCCCACTAAATGCCGGTATTGGTTCATGTAAATCAATAACGCTCACCGCATTTGGGTATTGCTGATTTATCTCTTTCGTTGCATCGAGTACTAATGCTTGTAGTTCTTGTACACTTAAACCTGGTAATGGGCGCATATCTATATGCATTTCACAGCAACCACAAATTCTATTCGCGTTATCGCCGCCATGAATATTACCTAAGTTTAATGTTGGATAAGGGATTTCGAAGTGGTTTATTGAATACTTATGCTTTAATTGTTCTTTTAAGATCATCAATTTTGTAATCACTTTATGCATTACTTCAATGGCGTTAAGACCACGTTCGGGATCGGAGCTATGCCCAGAGCGACCAACCACTCTTATTGCTGTACTCATATGGCCTTTGTGCATAAATACTGGCGTCATATCAGTAGGTTCGCCTATTATACAGCGCGCAGGTTTTAAATTCGGGTGCTTACATATTTGTTGTGCACCAGCCATCGTTGTTTCTTCGTCGGCGGTGGCAAGGATTAAAATAGGCTGAGTTTGCTGCTTTTCATCAAGTTCACTAATCGCTTGTAATACAAAAGCAAAAAAGCCTTTCATATCAATACTTCCTAGCCCATACAATTTGTTATCGAGTTCGGTAAGTTTAAATGGATTATGGTTCCAACGACTGTCATCAAAAGGCACTGTGTCGGTATGACCTGCTAGCATTAATCCGCCATCACCTTCTCCGCGTTTTGCTAATAAATTATAGCGTCCTTTACCTCCTTCTAATTCTATAATTTCACACGTAAAACCGATTGTTTCGCACCAACTGGCTAGGAGTTCAATTACGTTTTTATTGCTCATACACAGGTCGTCTTCAATAGCACTAATAGAAGGGGCTGCAATCAATTGTTGGTACATGGAAATAAACGAAGGCAAAGGCATAAAAAAATCCAAAATTATTATTCAATTTAATTGCATAACAATATAAAAGTATTTATGATGAATATCAATTCACTTTTTAAGCATAAATATATTAAAAGTAACGCCATGAAAATAATGCGACGATAATCAAAATTCATTAATAAAAAAGACTTAATTAGCGTCTAAGCTAGTTTAAGCGAACATTATAGATAAGTAGTAATTAATTTTAAGATAACGAGTAACAAATGAATGTAGTGATTATTGGCGCAAGCGGATACAGCGGCGCAGAGTTAGCAAGTTTAGTTGCTAAGCATCCAAACTTAACTTTAACAGGCTGTTACGTATCTGAGGGTAGCTTAGATAAAAATAAATTGCTAAGTGATTTATACCCAGAGCACCTTGGCTTACTAGACTGTCCTTTACTTCCTCTTAGCGTATCAGCTTTTGATGACATTCAAAGTGATGCTGATTACGTATGCTTATGTACCGATCACAAAGTAAGTGTTGATCTAGCTCCGCAATTTTTAGCTATGGGTAAAAAGGTATTTGATTTATCTGGTGGCTATCGTTTAGCAAGCAATGACGACTACGTTACTTACTATGGTTTTGAGCATCAACATCCAGAGCTTTTAAATGAAGCGGCTTACGGTCTAGCTGAGTGGAACCATGATGCTATCGCTAATGCAAAGCTAATTGCTGTTGCAGGCTGTTACCCAACAGCAGCGCTTAATGCGCTAAAACCGCTTAAGCAAGCAGGCTTATTGAGCAGCGAAAGTATTATTATTAATGCGGTTTCGGGCGTTACAGGCGCAGGGCGTAAAGCCAGTGTAGGAACGCATTTTTGTGAAGTGTCGCTTGCACCTTATGGTTTGTTTAACCATCGCCACGGCCCTGAAATTGAACAACACCTTGGCCACAAAGTGTTGTTTACACCGCACTTAGGTAATTTTCCGCGCGGTATTTTAGAAACTATTTATGTACAGCTTAAGCCAGGCGTTACCAAGGAAAACGTTGCATCGGCTTATCAAGTACTTTCGAGCGAGCCATTAATTCGTTTATTAGGCGATAAAGTACCTTCAATTAAAGGTGTAGCTAAGCAGCCATTTGTTGATATTGGCTGGCAGCAACAAGGAACGCAGTTAATTGTTATGTCTGCTATTGATAACTTATTAAAAGGCGCTGCTGGACAAGCTTTGCAGTGTATTAATATTTCTATGAATTTAGATCATACCACTGGATTAAAAGGAGCGTTTTAAATGAGTAAAAAAACGTGGGTAATTAAACTAGGTGGTGCAGTACTTAATACAGAAAATGCAGCAAAAGCGTTGTTTGATGTATTAAATGAGCAAACAAATGATGAATTTGTCATTGTACATGGCGGTGGCGCTTTAGTTGATACATGGTTAAAACAAGCGGGTTTTGCCAGTGCTAAACACCAAGGATTACGTATTAGCCCAGCAGAGCAAATGCCTTATATAGTGGGTGCGCTTGCAGGTTGCGCTAATAAACAATTAATGACTCAAGCTATTAGTGCTGGGCACAAGCCTGTCGGCTTAAGCCTTTTTGAGGCAGGTGTTACTGCCACTCAAAAGCTAAAAGCGCTTTGCTTGGTGGGTAAATGTAAAAGCAACGACGATTCTATTGTTAATGATTTACTTAAAATCGGTCGCCTACCCATTGTTAGCTCTATAGGCTTTGATGAGCAAGGGCTTTGGTACAACGTAAATGCAGATGAAGCAGCAGCGGCTATTGCTAGTAACTTAAATGCTGAGCTTATTTTTATGACGGATGTTGAAGCAGTGCTTGACGAAAATAAACAGCCGTTACATCAACTTGACACAAAACACATTGATACTTTAATTACAAATGGAGTAATTGTGGGCGGGATGGAGGTCAAAGTTAAGACCAGCCTTCACGCTGCCCAACATTTACGACGCGGTGTGTATATTTCCAGCTGGCAAAAGCCAGAAAATTTAACTGCTCTGCTACAAGGCGAGCATGTCGGAACTAAGATTACACCATAGGTTTATTATGTTTGAGAATTTTTTAACGGGTTTAGAGTTAGACCAAGAAGGCGCACTTAATTTATTAAAGTTAGCGCAAGATATAAAAGCAAAACCAGAAAAATACAGCAATGTATTAGCGGGAAAATCAATCGTAACATTGTTTGAAAAACAAAGTTTACGTACTCGCTTATCGTTTGATATAGGTATTAACCGTCTTGGTGGCCATGCAGTTTATTTAGATCAGCAAAATGGCGCTATGGGTGCACGTGAATCAATTAAAGATTTCGCACTTAATATTTCTACTTGGGCTGATGGTATTGTTGCACGCGTAAATCAGCACAGCACATTAACTACATTAGGTGAATACGCATCAGTACCGGTAGTAAATAGTTTGTGTGATTTATACCACCCATGCCAAGCTCTTGCTGATTTTTTAACGCTTCAAGAAGTTCACGGCGATGTGAGCGAGCTTAAAGTGGCTTACTTAGGTGAGGGCAACAATGTAACTCATTCATTAATGCTTTTAGCTGCAACGCTTGGCACTGATTTTGTTGCTGTAACGCCAAAAGGTAGCTCGCCTGATTCGCAAATCCTTAAAAAGGCAGAGCAAATAGCGGCAATGAATGGCGCATCAGTGATGGTAAGTGACCGTGTTGAAGCGGCTGTGGGTGCAAACGTAGTATATGCAGATACATGGGTATCAATGGGTGATACAACACCGCTTGAGCAAGTTAAAGAAAAATATATGCCTTATCAATTAAATCAGGCATTGCTAGATCAAACAGGTGCAACTACGGTATTACATTGCCAACCGGCACACCGTGAATTTGAAATTACCTCTGAGGTAATGGATGGTCCAGCATCGAAAATTATTCAACAAGCAGAGAATCGCATGCACGCGCAAAATGCTTTGCTAGTTACATTACTAAATCCAAATTTTGTTAAGGAACACCTATGAGTTCAATTAAAAAAGTCGTTTTAGCCTATTCAGGTGGTCTTGATACATCGGCTATCGTGCCATGGTTAAAAGAAAACTACGGTTGTGAAGTTGTTGCGTTTGTAGCGGATGTAGGTCAAGGCGCAGAAGAACTTGAAGGCGTAGAAGCTAAAGCAATCGCTTCAGGTGCTTCAGAATGTTACGTAGTTGATTTAAAAGATGAAATGGTAAGTGATTACATTTATCCAACACTTAAAACGGGCTCGGTTTACGAAGGTACTTATTTACTAGGTACGTCTATGGCGCGTCCTATTATTGCTAAAGCACAAGTTGAAATTGCACGTAAAGTAGGTGCTGATGCACTTTCTCATGGTTGTACTGGTAAAGGTAATGACCAAGTTCGTTTTGAATCATGTTTTGCGGCCCTTGCTCCAGATTTAAAAGTAATTGCGCCATGGCGTGAGTGGGACTTATCGAGTCGTGAATCATTACTTGATTACTTAGCAGAGCGTGACATTCCGTGTTCAGCATCAGCTACAAAAATTTATAGCCGTGATGCTAACGCTTGGCATATTTCGCACGAAGGTGGTGAGCTTGAAGATCCATGGTGTCAACCAACTGAGCAAGTATGGACTTGGACTAACTCTCCAGAGCAAGCACCAGATAAATCAGAACTAGTAACTTTAAAAGTTGTTGAAGGCGAAGTGGTTGCTGTAAATGGCGAAGAACTTAAACCATATGACTGTTTAGTTAAATTAAACGATATTGCATCACCTCATGGCGTTGGACGTGTTGATATTGTAGAAAACCGTTTAGTAGGTATGAAGTCACGCGGTTGTTATGAAACACCAGGTGGCACAGTAATTATGGCAGCGCTTCAAGCCATTGACGAGCTAGTGCTTGATAAAGCAAGCCGTAAATGGAAAGAAGTACTAGGTGGTGAATTTTCACATTTAGTATACGACGGACGTTGGTTTACACCTCTTAAAGATTCTATTTTAGCCGGTGCAGAAGCACTTTCTAAAGTGGCAACAGGTGAAGTGGTACTTAAGCTATATAAAGGTCAAGTAACTGCGGTTCAAAAGCAATCACCAAATAGCTTATACAGCGAAGCATTTGCTACATTTGGTGAAGATGATGTGTATGACCAGTCACACGCTGAAGGCTTTATTCGTTTATTCTCGCTTTCAAGCAGAATTTCAGCATTGGCTAAAAAGTAAATTATTTATAGCCCCTTATAAAAGGGGCATTACAGGGTTTGGAGAGATTTCATGGCATTATGGGGCGGACGTTTTTCTACGGGTCCAGATGAGGCGTTTAAGCAATTTAACGACTCTCTTCCCTTTGACTACCAGTTAGCAGAGCAAGATATTATTGGCTCTGTGGCATGGGCTGGTGCACTTGAACAGGTAAATGTACTTTCAAGTGATGAGCATGCAAAATTAGTTGCTGCATTAAATGAGCTACTTGAAGAAGTTAAAGCTGATCCACAATCAGTTGCTACTTCAGGTGCAGAAGACATTCATTCACATGTTGAAGCAGCTCTAATTGAAAAAGTAGGTGATTTAGCTAAAAAATTACATACAGGCCGAAGCCGTAATGACCAAGTTGCCACCGATTTTAGACTATGGTGCCGTGATACAGCCGATCATTTACTAGATGCCATTGCACAGCTAAAGGGCGAGTTTGTAGCGCTTGCAGAGCGAGAGCTTGGCACAATATTACCAGGTTACACGCATTTACAGCGCGCACAACCAGTATTGTTTAGCCACTGGTGTATGGCGTATGTAGAAATGCTAGAGCGCGATGAAAGCCGCCTGCAAGATGCTAAAGCACGCATGAATTTTTGCCCATTAGGCAGTGGTGCATTAGCAGGTACAGCTTACCCGGTTGATCGCCAAGCATTAGCCCACGGATTAGGTTTTACAGCGGCTACAAAAAATAGCCTTGATGGCGTATCTGATCGTGACTTCGTGTTAGATCTTTTAAGTTGTGCGTCTATTTCGATGATTCACTTATCTCGTATGTCTGAAGATCTGATTTTTTATAATTCGGGTGAAGCCGGATTTATAGAGCTTGCTGATAACGTTACTTCAGGCTCATCGCTCATGCCTCAGAAAAAAAATCCTGATGCACTCGAGCTTATTCGCGGTAAAACCGGACGTGTATTTGGTGCATTTAGCGCTATGATGATGACGTTAAAAGCGTTGCCACTTGCATACAATAAAGATATGCAAGAAGACAAAGAAGGCCTGTTTGACGCTATGCCAACATGGCTTGCATGTATTCATATGGCGCAAGCGTGTATTAAAGGCGTAAAAGTAAATGGTGATAAAACGTTAGCAGCGGCAAAAGGCGGCCACGCTAATGCCACCGAACTTGCTGATTACTTAGTTGCTAAAGGTGTGCCATTTAGAGAAGGGCATCACATTGTGGGTGTACTTGTACAGCTTGCGATTAGCGAAGGTAAAACGCTTGAGGAGCTATCACTTGAGCAGTACAAATCAGTAAACACTGTATTTGAAGATGATGTTTACCCAGTACTTGAAATTGATGCGTGTATAAAAGCGCGTCAAGCGCTTGGTGGGACGTCTATTGAGCAAGTAACTAATGCTGTTAAAGAAGCCAAAAAAAAACAGCAAATAACGGTACGTGATGCAAATTTAGATGATGTAGAGGCAATTGCAACACTTATACAGCATTGGGCAACGGTAGGTGAAAACCTACCTCGTGCAAAAAGCGATATGGTGCACTCTATTAACGAGTTTGCAGTTACTGAAATAAATGGAAAAGTGTCAGGTTGTGCATCGTTATACATTTACGATACCGGCCTTGCTGAAATACGCTCATTGGGTATAGACCCAAAAAGTAAAGTGACGGGGCAGGGTAGACAGCTTGTAGAGCACCTACTTACTAAAGCCAAAAAATTGGCACTTAACCGAGTTATTGTATTGACCCGTGTACCAGATTTTTTTGAGCAACAACGTTTTACTTTTTGTAGCAAAGACTCTTTGCCAGAAAAAGTAATGAAAGATTGTGAACTTTGCCTTCGTAAAGAAAATTGTGACGAAGTAGCAATGGAATATATTTTGAAGCTAAGTACACGTGCGGAGATCCCGTGTAAATACGTAGCTTAAACTCCCTGGATACAAAAAACGTACGGTTATCCCTGTGCGTTTTTTTATATTTGCAGTAAACTGGTCGGAGTTGTTTGGTTTTATTATATTTTTGAGTGAATTTTAATGCGTCAAAAAAAGTTGGCACATTGGTTGCTTTGTATAAGATAGATAGCAAAATAGCTATCACTGCTTAAAACAGGTAATGCATTTATCTACATAATAATGTGGTTAAAAGTTGCACCAAATATAATTAAAACTTTTACAAGGATCAATCACATGCAAGTTTCAGCTAATAGCCAATTACAAATGCAAGCATACAACAAAACACAACAATTAAAGCCTGCAATGGAACAAACTGCTAGCCCTAAAACCCTGCAATCTGATACAGTAAGCATCTCACAAGAAGCTATGGCTGCTGCGAGTACTGATTTACAGCGTGGTGGTGTGATACTTTATCCCCCAAATAAACCAAAATAATTAATGAAGGTAATGAATGTTTTTAACTGAGTTTTTTGGTTTCTTTTCGCTATCAGCTTTTGCCTCGTGGGGTTTTTTGATGGCATTTTTTTTTAATATTTTTGTTTTTTCATTAGATATAAAAAGAAATACAACCTTATTGCTCAGTTCTTTCATTATGATGTTTTCTTATTCTACATCAGACTATTTTTTCTCATGGTTATCAGTTGAAAGCTCACTTTATCTTGATTGGGCACTTTATGATTATGCTACGGTGGGTGCCTTATTATCAGTTTATTTACTATTAAAAAAAACAACTCCCTCATTTATGTATTTATTAATAGGCCTTATAGTTAATTCATTATTGAGTTTGTGTATGTACTTAGATATGTATGTTTACAATAACAGGGAACCTTGGTTCTTGTGGGATTTGTATACATTTTCAGTCAATATAATCGATCTTATAATGATTGTTATTTTGATTGTAGATAGAGACTTACTTGGTTTTCATAAATTAAAAAGCAAACTCCTTAATTACTTCAAGTCAAACGATACCCACAAAGTAACTTAGCTTAAATGTACGTTACTGAACCCCTAATGGTTTATGTACAAGCCTTCACTCAGTGGGGCTTTTTAATGGCCTTTCTGTATTGTTTGACCTCTACGATAAATAAAGAAAATAAGTCTCCTGTTTATTTATCTGCGCTTATGCTCTGCTCATATGTTTTTAGTGGTTATATAGACTTATTAGAAGGTTTATATTTAAACTCGATGCTCTACGATTTTGTTACTATTTTAGCTTTATTAATTTTAGAGTACTTTAAAGTACTTCACCGCTCTATGGCTTTTCACTTCATCATCTTTGCGTTAATAATAAATGCTGTGCTTACCTTAATATTACATTACGATCTATACGTCTTGTATAACTATGAGCCTTGGTGGTATTGGAGTGTTTATTCTGTTGGTGTAAATATGTTCGATGTTTTAATGATTCTGTCACTAGTATTCAACAAAAATCTCAAAAATAATGGATAATATTCTAGTTAATCCAGCAATTTCTTTTTACATAGGTGCATTTGTACAGTGGGGCTTTTTAATGGCTTTTTTGTACTCATTAGTTATAAGTATTAACAAACCTCGAAAAGAAGCTGTATGGTTATCATTTGTTATGTCAATTTCTTATTCCTCAAGCCTGTTTATAGATATACAACACATATCGTATCTTCAGCTCTTTTTGTTTGATATAACAACTATTTTCGCCATTATTATTTTAAGGTTGTTCATTATTGAAAATCTTATATCGATCTACTTGTTGTTAGGGTTGATTATAAACTCATCATTATTTCTTGGTATGTATATAGATGTGTCAGTTTTTAATAATTACGAACCTTGGTGGTTTTGGTTTTTTTATTCAATTGTTATTAATTTAGCCGACTTTATGATGCTAGCTATATTTTTTATAAACAAAGATTTTTTAGCTTTAGCTGCAATTAAAATATGGTTCCACAATAGTATTATGAAAAGGAATAATAGTGGTAGCTGACATACTTTGGGCACTGGTAGATTTAGGATATAACGTAGCAATACTATTTACATGGTTCTTCCTAATCGCATTTTTATATAACCTATCAGCGAGTATTAATAAAAATGATAAAAGTAGAGCGCATCTTTCATTTATAATGATGGTTTCATATATATCTAGTCTTTTTATGGATCCACTGATTGAAAATCCTCACCTAAATTACTTCTATTATGATCTTGCTACTATTAGCGCCCTGATACTTTGGCGATTTATATATAAAAAATTAGTACCAATTGTTTTCTCCTATTTAATTGTAGGCCTTTTTATTAATGCATGTTTATTTTTAGGTATGCACTACGATATTGAAATTGCAGGTACTCTTTACTATTGGTGGTTTTGGACTGTTTATATTTTTGGAATGTATTTTGTCGACTTTACAATGGCATTGGTATTAATCATCAATAAGGATGTTTTAGGCTTAAACAAGCTTTTAAGGTGTGTTAGAAAGTTAAGTTTGGATCGCTGAGGCAGTATAGCTCAACTTAAAAGAAGAGTGATTTTGTGCCTTTTCTGATGTTGCCGTAATATGTAAAGCGGTATAATAATTTTTTATCTAGTGTTGGAGTAAGATGATTGAGCTACTTTTAAATACAAACATCTCTTTTTATATAGGTGCTTTTGTACAGTGGGGCTTTTTGATGGCTTTTCTATATTCTTTAGTAAGCTCTATAAATAACGCAGATAAAAGCATTGTTTGGCTATCTTTCATCATGGCACTTTCTTACTCTTCTAGTATTTTTATTGATATGGATTCGATAACTTACTTCGATTTTTTCTTATTCGATAGTATTACTCTATTTGTTATTATTTTATCTGGTTTTTTTATAAAAATTAGCGGTGTATACATTTATTTATTATTTGGTTTAGGTATAAACACCTTACTATTTTTTGCAATGTATATAGATAATGATGTTATGCACCATTATGAATTTTGGTGGTTCTGGTGGGTGTACATAGTAGGTATAAATTTTACAGATTTGACCATGGTTTTAGTTTTCTTTATAGGTAAAGATATTTTAAAACTTGCTTGGTTAGAAGGAAAGCTAAATAAAGTGTTTAATAAAAGGGCCTATTAGTAATGGATTTCAGTGCTAACAGGCCTTATTTATTATTAACTGGCACCACAGCCCAATTTAGTTTTTAGCGCTTTGACAATTACAGGGTCTACAAACTCGCTTACATCACCATTGTGACGTGCTACTTCTTTAACAAGCGTTGATGAAATAAATGAATTTCGCTCTGCGGGTGTTAAAAATACACTTTCTAAATCAGGATTCAGGCGGCGGTTCATGTTAGCTAATTGAAATTCATAGTCAAAATCAGATACAGCCCTAATACCACGAATAAGCACATTAGCATTGTGATCGCGCGCAAGGTCAGCCAATAAGCCAGAAAAACCAATGACCTTAACATTATCTAAGTGACTTAAAATAGAGTTTGCAAGTTCAACACGTTCTTCAAGGTTAAAACAGGGTTTCTTACTTGGGTTGTTCGCAACCGCAACTAATACGGTATCAAACATTTTAGCTGCACGTTGAATAAGATCTGTATGACCATTGGTTAGTGGATCAAAGGTGCCCGGGTAAATTGCAATAACTTTCATAATGTTCACTATTTATGATTTTAGCGCTAGTTTAACAGTGTTTATGCCACAAAGCAGCCTAGCTAATAAAGCATATAAACACTTACTTTCTTTGAACAGGTCAGTCCAAGGTTTGAGTGTTTTAATGATTCATATTTGTTTATACTGTTTACCTCTTTTGAGTGTAATGTAGCCTATAGATAATTTGAGTATTAGCATATGAATACCAAGGATAAAATAATACACACCAGTATTTTGTTGTTTAACGAAAATGGTGAGCGTGCAATAACGACAAATCATATTGCATCAAACTTAGGGATGAGCCCGGGTAATCTTTATTATCATTTTAAAAATAAAGAAGACATTATCCGTCATATTTTTGCGCTGTATCGCGATCATTTAAATACTCACTTTAAACCTATTAATAAAGATGATGATGCATTTAATCATTTAACGGCTTATTTAGATTCGTTATTTGAATTAATGTGGCGTTACCATTTTTTTTACGACAATCTTGGCGATATACTCGCCAGAGACACTGAGCTAAAACAAGCTTACATTGATTTTCAGTTAGAGTTATTAGAGCAAGTTCGTAAAATTATTCTAGGTCTTCGTGATAGTGAAATGATTGCTATTGATGAGCAAGATGTCATTGATTTAGCCCATACACTAAAGTTAACTGTTAGTTTTTGGACGCCTTATATTAAGGCTCGTAGGCCAAGCGGTACACTTGCTGAGCAAGATATATATCACGGTATTTTAAAAGTACTTACATTATTTAGAGCGTACAGTACCGATAAAAGTATCGATAAAATGAACCTGCTACGCGAAAAATACACCGAGTTAGCACAACAAGCCTTAGGGGCTGTGACCCTTTAAGGTTAAAATTTGTTCAATCTAGGGGCGATTAAATCGCGATGCGAGATTTGTAAGCCAGTAGGGTAACTGCTCCTGCGTTACCTTACTGACTAAATCTATGTAGGCAACAAAGAGTTAATTGCCCCAAGGCAGAACCCTTCGGGCAGCGCATGTTTGGCATTTATGCTACGTTATCGCCTATTTATAGGGAATAACCACGCTACATAGGCTCTGCCTTGCTTAAATACCAAACACACTGCTGCAAATTTAACCTCGAAAGATAAACAGGCCCTCGCGGTTGCTTAGTCGATAATTATTGGTTGTTTCCTAGACGCTGAATTTTTTGCTATAATCGCGCGCCAAATGCCTGGGAGCGCGAATTCCCGCAGTCTAAGAGTGAACTATGCTTAAATTTATCGTCAAACTACATCCTGAAATAGCCATCAAAAGCCGTTCGGTCCGTAAACGCTTTACTAAAGTGTTAGAAAATAACATTAAAATTGTATTGCGACGTCTTGACGAAAAAGTACAAGTAAGAAATAACTGGGATAATATTTCAGTTGTTACAAAGCTTGAAGATGCACAAGTTCGCCTTGATTTTATCGACAGCCTTAAACGCATACCTGGTATCGTTCAGTTTATTGAAGTAACTGAAACGCAATTTGAAACTCTCGATGATATCTATCAAAAAACAATAGCGTTAGTGGGTCACACAATTGTGGGTAAAACTTTTTGTGTGCGTGCTAAGCGTATAGGCCAACATGACTTTACCTCGACTGATTTAGAGCGTTATGTTGGTGGTGGGCTAAATCAACATATTGAAGGCGCAAGCGTTAAGCTTAGCCGTCCAGAAGTGACAATACGCTTAGAAGTAAAAGACGATAAAGCTTACATTGTTTCGCAAACGCATTTTGGTATGGCGGGCTTTCCACTACCAACGCAAGAAGACGTGCTTTCGCTTATGTCGGGTGGTTTTGACTCTGGCGTAGCAAGTTACCAAATGATTCGTAAAGGCGCACGTACGCACTTTTTATTCTTTAATCTAGGTGGCGCAGCGCACGAGATTGGTGTTAAGCAAGCGAGCTATTTTTTATGGAAAAAATACAGCTCAACACATAAAGTTAAATTTATAACAGTTGATTTTGAACCTGTTGTTGCTGAAATTCTAGAAAACGTTGAAAACAGCCAAATGGGTGTTGTACTTAAACGTATGATGATGCGAGCGGGTAGTGCCGTTGCTGAAAAACTAAATATTCAAGCTTTGGTAACGGGTGAAAGTATAGGTCAGGTGTCTAGCCAAACCTTAGCTAACTTAAGTGTTATTGACCGTGTAACCGAAACGCTGATTTTACGTCCTCTTATCCAACATGATAAGCAGGAGATCATTAATATAGCTCGCCAAATAGGCACTGCAGAAATGGCTGAGACGATGCCTGAATACTGTGGTGTGATCTCTAAAAAGCCGACAGTTAAAGCCAAAATTGAAGTCATTAAAGCAGAAGAAGAGAAGTTTGATTTTGATGTATTAAATACCGTTATTGATAACGCCCGTGTTATGGATGTGCGCGATATTGATGTTGAAGCTAAGCAAGAGCTTAAAGAGGCTGAGTCAGTTACAGAGTTACCTGAAGGAGCGGTTGTTGTTGATATTCGCTCGCCTGAAGAAGAAGATGCGGCGCCGCTGGAAATTGAAGGTATTGAAGTTATCCACTTACCGTTTTTCCGTTTAGCAACTAAGTTTGGTGATTTACCTAAAGGCAAAGACTATTACTTATATTGCCAAAAAGGGGTAATGAGCCAGTTACAAGCGCTTATTCTTCACGAAGAAGGCTTTACCACTGTAAAAGTCTATCGTCGTTAATGGCTAAATATTTTAAAAGCGCGGATTTATTCCGCGCTTTTTTTTGCCAGAATTTCAGTGAGTAAATCGTCGTTATACGGGGTCGCAATATTATGTCGCTTGCCTTGCTCACTAATATAACCACAAATTGCCATGATCTCAGTTTGCCTATTGTGCATAACGTCTTGATGCTGTCTCTTATACACAT
>OLHN01000144.1_pt1 | contig 28262 bp, 18 predicted proteins | sample 1609581 | NCBI WGS metagenome assembly OLHN01 (sample SAMN05416876, study PRJEB24817) | seawater metagenome | isolation source: Sea water | place: Canada:Atlantic | collected 2013-11
ATGATGTAATGAAAGCAAAAGCGGTCTGTTTTTTTTGTTTTAGAAAGTTATGGCAGACCTGCGCCATAATTTTGGTATTACTGGCCGTTATTGTTTCAATTTTAAAATATACCCTCCCGTATGCAAACGAATACAAAGGTGACATAGAAAGCTATTTACACGAAAAGTTTGAAATAAGCTTATCTATCGGTGAGATATCAGCTAGTTGGCAGGGCAGTGGTCCTGCATTAGTGCTAGAAAATTTATCGTTTAAAGATAACGAAACCGCACCAATATCACTCACCATTGCTAAAACCAGCTTAGAGCTAAACCTATGGGAAAGCTTAAAAGCACTGCAACTTAGATCTAATTATTTTGTTATTAATGGTTTTCACACCAGTGTAAATATCACCAACTTATTTAAAACCGGTGACAACGACGAAGTTTCTTTTGAGCAAAAAGAGCTAATTGAAGAACTGTTTTTGGGTAAAACGGGTCATTTTGCAATAGAAAATTCCAGTATTAACTTTATTTTAGAAGACGGTAAAGAACGTAAATTACTTCTTCAAAACATTGTTTGGCAAAATGAAGATGAGCAGCATCTTGGTAGTGGAAGCTTAGCACTGCCGGGTATTTCGGTCGGAGACTTTGACGCGCGCATAGCACTTACCGGGGATACTCTAGAGCAAGTAGCGGGCGACATCTATGTGCAGGCTAATAAGGTCGATGTATCTAACTGGTTAGCGCAATATATAAATACGCAAAAACAACAACTGCATAGCGATATTAATTTACAAGCATGGCTAAAACTAGATAAAGGTTTTGTAAGCGATGTGAAAATGCAGTGGTTACCAAGCTTTGTACGCTGGCAGCGAGAAGAGCAAAGCCACCAAGTTAGTTTGAGTGAAGGTGGATTCCATCTATATCCAGAACAAAATAGCTGGCACTTAAAAAGCACCGGTTTAACATTTAATAGTAACGATAAAGCATGGCCAAGTTTAGAGTTTGAAGCCCAACTAGGGCTACAGAATAAGGTGTGGCTGCATCAAGTTGATTTTGAATTACTGAGTAACCTAGCCGGGCTAAGTAATTTTAATGCACTTGAACCATTTTTAGAACGCCAACCTAGTGGGCAAATAGATCAAGCTTATTTAAGTTTTTCTAATGCACAGCAATGGCAATTATGGTTTGAGGCTAACAATATTGGCTGGCAAGAATTAAGATCGGTACCAGCAGCGCAAGAACTTAGAGTAAATGGTTTACTTACCCAAAGTACTGGTCGAATAAATTTATTTGGTGAAAATGGCACATTAGTTACAGGCGAAAGCTTTAGTAACGACATAAATTATAATCAGCTAAATGTAGAGCTAGATTTAGCTAAGCGAGATGATGGCTGGCATATAAGTAGTGACAATATCTGGTTTGATAATGATGAAGTTACTCTTGCTGCAGAATTACAAATTAGCCTAACAGATGATCCTCGATTAGATCTTTACGCAGAAGCGTTCGCTCCAGATGCCAATATTGCAGGTCATTACTTCCCATTAAAAGCGATGAGCTCTGAACTTATTAGCTATTTAAATGGTGCAATTAAAGGCGGAGAAGTATCTAAAGCACAGGTCTTATTTGCAGGGCCTTTGTCTGGTTTCCCATTTACTGATGGTAGTGGTCAGTTTGATGTATTAGCACAAATAGACAATGCAACCTATGAGTTTGACCCTGATTGGCCTGCGGTCACTAATGCTAATGTACAGCTACATTTTGATAATGAGCGTATGGACATATATAGCCAGCAAGGTAAGTTGGTTAATTTAGATATTGGTAATAGTGTACAGGTAAGCATTGCAGATTTAATGCATGCTGATGAACTTATTGTGCAAATTGATAAAAAAGCACAAATGGAAAAGTTACATGACTTTTTTGCAGCGACACCTATTGCTAAACCTCTTGCTGAAATTTTTAAAGTTGTGCAGGGCAAAGGCGAAGCCGATGCCAGTATTGAGCTTTTAGTAGGCTCAAAATTTAAAGGTGGGGCCAGTGTTAGCGGCAAGGTTAATTTAAATGACTTGCCAGTATTTATAGCAACGCCAGGGATTGAGCTTAAAAACTTAACTGGCGAGCTTAATTTTAAAAACGACAATATCACACTTAAAAATGCGACTGCGAAGTGGCTGGGCATGCCGCTAACTATTGATTACAGCAGTAAAAGTGATGCAAAAAATTACCAAGCAAACATAGATATAAACGCCAAAATTGATGCCGATACACTAATAGATAGTGGACAAGGCATATTGAAAAATTATTTAAGCGGGCAAAGTGATGTTGATATTGGCTTAGTACTTAATTTTGAAGAACAAGGTTTTAATTACCGCGCCCAAGTTACTTCGGAGCTACTTGGTCTAACAAGTAATCTACCTGCACCTTATAATAAAAATAGTGAACAAGTGTGGGCGCTTGATGCAGTAGTACAAGGTGATGATATTTCTAATCTCATTACCGCAAACGCTAATCAACAGTTTTACTTTAATGCTATTTTAGAAAATGGAAAATCACAGTTTAGTAATGTCCATTTTGTGCTCGGAAAACAAGATTTAGGATTAAACCAAAAAGACTTAAGCGTAAATATAAATCTTGAACAGAGTGAACTAGTGCCTTGGTTTGATCTGATTGATCAAATAATTAAAGCAGGTAAAGCAAACCCAGATAAAAAATCAAAAGGGATTATGCCACCGCTTAATGAGGTGGTCGCAAATATAGGTATGCTTGATGCGAGTAACATCATCTTTAATGATTTTGAAATGCGTTTAGCACCATCAAAAGACGATTTATACCTAAAGCTAAATGCTAAAGAACTTAGAGCTGGGGTTTTTATCCCTACATCACAGCCTAGCCAGCCCATACGAATTAATGCCGATTACTTAAGGCTTAATTTTGCACCGCACAATGAGCAAGTACTTGAAATAACAGATGTACTTCCTGAGAAAGACTTGAGCTGGCTTACTAAAATACCTGCCATTGAGTTTGAATGTAGTGATTGCAAAATTGACCGCTACCAACTTGATAAAGTGAGTGCGTCATTATTAGGTGATGGAGAGCGTTTATCAATATCAGAACTTGTAGTCGATAAAGGCGATCATTTACTGCGCACTAAAGGGCAGTGGCAAAATGGATTAACAACGCTAAGTGGCGAGCTTAAAAGTGATGACATAGGCGCACTGTTTGGTGAGTTTGATATAACCTCCGCGATTAAAGACTCAAAAGCCGATCTAAATTATGATCTTACTTGGCAAGCAGCACCTTATGATTTTGATGTGAAAAGTTTAAGTGGCGAGATAGCTTGGGATTTAGGAGAAGGTCACTTAACTGAAGTTAGCGATGGCGGGGCACGCGTATTTTCGTTACTGAGCCTTGATTCATTAGTACGCAAGCTGAAACTTGATTTTAGAGATGTGTTTTCAAAGGGCTTTTTTTATAACAGCATGCAAGGCACTATGCAGTTAGAAAACGGTATTGCTTACACTAAAGATACCAAAATGGACGGCGTACCCGCCGATTTAACCATTAAAGGTTATGCAAATTTAAACACGCTTGATATAGATTATGATCTTGCTGTAGCGCCGCAGGTAACCTCGAGTATTCCGGTTATAGTTGCATGGATGGTAAACCCAGTAACAGGGCTTGCTGCCTTAGCAATTGATAAAGTTATTCATTCTGCGCGCGTCATCTCAGAGATCAACTTTAAAGTAACGGGTAAAATGAACGATCCTATTGTTCAAGAACTCGACAGAAAAAGTCGTGAAGTTACGCTTCCTCAAGCTGCGCAAAATCAGCCACAAGCATCAGTCGATTTAAAACTTAAAGATGCACAAGTAACAGTAACGCAATGAACAAAACTGAAATACTAAGCACTCCCACAATAGTTGCCCTGCAAATGTGTTCAGGGCTAAGCCCTGATGACAACATAGCAAGCTTAAAGCGTGCACTTAAAACACTCCCCGCAACAAGACCATTACTTGTTTGTTTGCCTGAGGCTTTTTTAGTGTTTAGTAAAAGTGGTAACGATACGTTACGTGTTGCTAAGCAAGTTGAGCGATACAAACTACAACTTAGTGAATTGTGCCAACACCATAATATTTGGTTAAATGCAGGGACAATGCCTGAGCCATTTAACGAACATAAATATTATGCAGCATCGCACTTATATAATAATCAAGGCGAGCTGGTTGCAACGTATAACAAAATACATTTATTTGATGTAAACGTAGATGATCAAACAGGTAGCTATCGAGAGTCAGATTTTACCCAAGCAGGTAGCGATTTGGTTGTTGTTGATTCTCCCTTTGGTAAAATAGGCTTAACAGTATGTTATGATCTGCGCTTTAGTGGCTTATTCAACGAACTAGTACGCCAAGGCGCCGATATTATTTTAGTACCAAGTGCATTTACAGTCGTCACAGGACAAGCGCATTGGCAGCCATTATTAGCAGCTCGCGCAATAGAAACACAATGTTATGTAGTTGCAGCAGCTCAGTACGGTACACATGAAAATGGCCGACAAACATATGGCCACAGTATTATTATTTCGCCTTGGGGAAGTATCCTGAGTGAATTGCCAACAGGCACCGGTTTTATAAGCTGCAACGCAGATTTAGACCAGTTACAAAAAATTAGACGAGATATGCCCGTGCAGTCTCATCAACGATTTAGAGAGCATTTATTATGAATTCGGTTGAACAGCATTTACTACACGACAGCCAGCTAAATAGAGAAGAGCTCGAAAAAACGCTCGCTTACATACATCAGCATAAAGTGGATTATGCCGATTTATATTTTCAATCAAGCCACCACGAATCATGGGTGCTTGAAGACGGCTTAGTTAAAGAAGGCTCTTATAACGTTGAACGTGGCGTTGGTGTACGTGCTGTAAGCGGCGAAAAAACAGGATTTTCTTACTCTGATGCAATAAATCTTGAAGCACTTAATAAAGCGGCTACAGCGGCTCGTAGCATTGCAGATGCTGGCGAAGATAGAGCGATTAAAGTATTTAGTGATGTTAAAGCTAAAGAGCAATTTGCACCGCATCAGCCAATTTCGAGTATGAGCGACACCGACAAGGTGAGCTTATTACGCGAACTTGAAAACTATATTCGCGAACTAGCACCCGATGCAGAGCAAGTAATTAGTTCAATGTCAGCGGTTTACGAAGAAGTATTAATCGCAGCAAGTGATGGTACGTTTGCGACCGATATTCGCCCGCTTATTCGTTTAAACTGCTCAGTACTGCTTGAAAAAAATGGTCGCCGTGAACGCGGTGGCGCAGGCGGTGGTGCTCGTTTAGATTATGGTTACTTTAAAGAACTTGTTGACGGTAAACCGCGTTGGATGGAATTTGCTGAAGAAGCGGTACGCCAAGCTAAAGTAAATCTTGAGGCTATTGATGCCCCTGCAGGCACGATGGAAGTTGTACTTGGTAATGGTTGGCCTGGCGTGCTTTTACACGAAGCGGTAGGGCACGGACTTGAAGGCGACTTTAACCGCAAAGGCGCGTCTGCGTTTAGTGGTAAAGTAGGCCAAAAAGTAGCATCTGAGCTGTGTACAGTTGTTGATGATGGCACCATGGCCGATCGCCGTGGCTCACTTAATGTAGATGACGAAGGCACACCAGCCGCTTACAACGTTCTTATCGAAAACGGTATTTTAAAAGGCTATATGCAAGATAAGCTAAACGCGCGTTTAATGGGTGTAAGCCCTACCGGTAACGCACGCCGTGAGTCGTATGCACATTTACCAATGCCTCGCATGACTAATACCTACATGTTAGGTGGAGAGCACAGCCAAGCCGATATTATAAGCTCAGTTAAAAAAGGGGTATTCGCGCCTAACTTTGGCGGCGGGCAAGTTGATATAACGTCAGGTAAGTTTGTATTTAGCGCATCAGAAGCGTATTTAATCGAAAATGGTAAAATTACCCAACCAATTAAAGGCGCAACGCTTATTGGTAATGGCCCAGAAGTAATGCAGCAAATATCGATGGTTGGTAACGACTTAGCACTTGATAAAGGTGTTGGTGTGTGTGGTAAAGATGGTCAAAGCGTACCGGTAGGCGTAGGCCAACCAAGCCTTAAAATTGATCGGCTAACAGTCGGTGGTACAGCTTAAATATTACTCAAGCGCGAAGTGAATTCGCACCTACGTGCTTGATGTTTATTGTAGGTGAGGTTTTACACCTCGCTTTTTAAATACAGACTTAGAAATAGAGCGCGAAATAAATTCGCACCTACGATTTGTATTTTTACTTTGTGTAGGCGAGGTTTAGGCTTCTCCTTCATCCTCTTTATTTTTTTCAGCCTCTTTATACCATAATGAAAAAAAGCACTCTGTTAATTTATGCTCTATCTCAAGCGCTTTTTCTGTAGGACAAAACAAGGTAAAGCTTGCTTTAAATTCACCTAAATCAGTTGTACCAAAGTGAATTACTGGCTCCGGGCCAGATATTTTTGCATCAAGTTTGCGCTCAATCATCGAATTATAACGGCTTGCTACTTCTTGAAACTCTTCGCAGTACAGTTTAGCTTGCTCAGTCAGTGTGTCGTGAATAGGGTACGGATTAAAGCTCTCTCTTCGGACAATAATAAAATGATGTGTAACAAAGCGTTTTACAAAGTTTAAGTTTTTAATAGAGCTGGTAATCAGCTTATTATTAGGTATGTATATGGTTTTTCTAGAAAATTGATAAGTATGTATATCAATTTCATGCATGGTTGTTTTTATCCAATCCGTTTCAGCTACTTCACCAAAGTAATCACCAACTTGTATCCAATCACCGACTCTAAACGGGCGAGTTGTTACGAGGTAAAAAAAGCCTATTACACACTGAATAAACTCACGCGTTGCAAGCACAATCGCCACAGCAAAAGCAGCAATAGAAAGTGCAAAGTTTTGAATTTCGGTAGACCACACAAACAGCAGCGATATCATCATTACAAAATTAACAAAGTGCTTAATATTGTGTGCGATGTAACGGATGTCTTTTTCTTTTTTTTCTGCGCGACTTTTAGCAAGCTTATCAACAAGCACTTTTAGTACAAATGCAATTGTGATCATTACAATTGAAAGAAGAAACGGATGCAGTAATATATCTTTAGTCATAATATCCAATTAAACGCGAGTTGATAAAAACAGGCTCAGTATATTGATTTATTAAACCAATTAGCAAATTTAGTGCAAAAAAAGTAACCAATAAAAATGGAGAAACGCTATTGAGTTACTTCATCAGTGCAATGTTTGTGATTTTTAGCCATTCTTTTTCGGCATATGAGTACAAGCTCAATGGCTGAAATAAAGATTAGAGTATAGCCAAGCGTTTCTATACCCTCTTCAACAATGTTTTTTACTGCACGTACGTAGTCATCGCCCATTACTGAATGCCAAAATGCGCCTTTGCCCATCATTCGCGAAAATGCGAGTAAAGTAACCATGCCTGATAAGCAAATTCCATAACTAGGAGTGAGGCTATAGGCTTTTAAAGAGTTAAAAATACTTCCTCTGTTTGTTATTAAATAAACAAACACGCCAGCTAAAATTGAATAGACGATACTTTGCCAAGCGCCATCAAAAAAGTATAAGTCGAGGTAGGTATCAAACTCTCTTACAAACATCATTGCCGATAACGCAGCAAGTAATACTGCCGGTATTTTGAGTTGAAAGTTAATTCGCGAAGCATAGAAAAACAAAATACAGCTTAAAAAAGTTAAAATATCTTGCATATGTTCGGTAAGAGTTTCTTCACTGTAAAGTGCATACTGTTTTAATTCAAAACCTTCAAGTTGAATTAAATGAGCAACACCCGCTAGGCATAATAAATAAATAAAAGATCGCAGTAAAAACATAAATAACCAAGAGAAACTATAAATGCGCGGGATTCTAATCGTTAAAATGCTTTAAAGCCAAAACAAAATTTAAACTTTTAACCTTTTTATCGGTCTAAAATTTTTGCTGTTAAAATAATGGCTTGGATATTTATTTAATGTTGAATGGATGTTTTTAATGTGACGTTTTAAGTGGTTTGTTGTGCAAAATATAACAAGCATTAAAAAGCCCTTACTAATTACTTAACAAGGGCTTTTTATAATTGAGCGCTTAGAGTTTAGCGCCTAGCGCCTAGCGCATAGTAACAAACTCTTCAGAACCTGTTGGGTGAATCGCAACAACGGCATCAAAATCAGCTTTAGTAGCGCCCATTTTCATGGCAACTGCAAAACCTTGAATCATTTCATCAACCGCAAAACCAATACCATGTAGGCCAACTACTTTTTCGTCTGGGCCGGCACATACAAGCTTCATTTTACAAGGCTGGCGATGTTTAGTTACCGCTGTGTACATAGCTGTAAAACCAGATTGGTAAATCTTAACGTTTTCTTCGCCATACTGAGAAATAGCTTCTTGTTCAGTAAGGCCAATAGTACCAATTGGTGGGTGACTAAATACAACAGTAGGAACCAAGCTGTAATCCATCTTTAAGTCATCTGGTAGTTCTTTATTAAATAAACGCTCAGATAAAGTACGCCCTGCTTTAACTGCTACAGGCGTAAGTTCAATACCGTTTTCGATAATATCACCAACAGCATAAACGTTTTTAGCTGTGGTATTTTGAAACTCATCAACTTTAACAAAACCATCGCTGTTAACTTCTACGCCGGCAGCGGCTACATTAATTGCATCTGTTGTTGGCTGGCGGCCAATGGCCCAAATTACTTGGTCAACGTTATGAGTTTTACCATTATCTAAATGTAGCGTTACAGAGCCATCATCTTCTTTAACTAATTTATGAGGTACAGATTCTGTATGAAGAGTAGGGCCTTCAGCAGCCATAACATCAACAAGTGTTTCAACTATGTATGGGTCAAAGTTACGAAGTGGAGAATGCTTACGAACAAATAAATGTGTTTCAGTACCTAAACCATGTAATACACCAGCAAGCTCGACGGCTATGTAGCCTGCGCCAATAACGGCAACGCGCTTAGGTTGCTCTTTTAGCTCAAAAAAGTCATTTGAATCGATACCGTGTTCAGCACCTTCAATATGCGGAATACTTGGGCGTCCACCTACTGCAATTAATATATGATCGGCTGTGTAGTGCTCGCCGTTTACTTCAACTGTTTTATTATCTACAAATTTAGCAAAACCTTTAATTACAGTAACGCCATTGCTAGCAAGGCCACTGTCGTAACCTTTATGAATTCGACCTATGTAGGCTTCACGGCTTTCTACTAACTTGCTCCAATCAAAGCCTTTAACTTCAACATTAAAGCCGTAATCTGGGGCATATAAATTAATTGCTTCAGCAACCTGAGCACCGTGCCACATTACTTTTTTAGGTACGCAGCCTACGTTTACACACGTGCCGCCCATGTGTTTTGCTTCTATAAGTGCTACTTTAGCGCCACGCATTGCCGCTCTATTTGCAGAGGCAATACCACCACTGCCACCACCGATTGCAATATAATCAAAGTGTTGTGTCATTTTATGTCCTTAGGCGTTGAGTTTTATGCGCATTAGCATAACATTAAGTTTTAAAAATAAAGAGTGTTTAGGTGACCTATGTTTAGTAAAAAAACATTCGAATTTCTTGCTCAGCTTGATCAAAACAATAATAGAGACTGGTTTAACGACCATAAATCACAGTATGAGGAATACGTAAGAGAGCCCGCTTTAGATTTCATTAGGCAAATGCAAGCACCACTTGCTGAGGTTTCTAGCCATTTTGTCGCATCTGATAAAAAAGTCGGCGGTAGTTTAATGAGAATCCATAAAGACGCGCGTTTTAGTAAAGATAAAACCCCATATAAAATTAATGTAGGGATTCAATTTCGCCATTTTATGGGAAAAGACGTACACGCCCCTGGTTTTTATTTTCACTTAGCAAATGACGAATGTTTTGTAGGTGCTGGTATTTGGCGACCAGAATCAAAGGCGCTTAATGCAATTAGAACCTGCATAGATGAAAACCCAAATAGCTATAAAAAAGCAATTTATGATGAGCAATTTAAATCTATTTTTGAAATGTCAGGAGAGTCGCTAAAACGCCCACCAAGGGGTTTTGAAAAAGATCATCCCTTAATAGATGAGCTCAAACGAAAAGACTTTATAGCCATTAGCCCACTTACTCAAAAGCAAATATGCAGTAATAACCTAGTTGATACGGTACTAGATCGTTATAAAGTGGCCGACTCATTAATGGGTTATTTGTGTTTTGCTTTAGAACAACCTTATTAAAATTAAACAACTTAAAAGCGGCTGAGTTGTTTTTTTACTTTTAGACCCAATTTAAAACGTAATGCATTAACGCAAAGAGAGTATTTATGAGCAACCCACTAATTGGCCTTGAAGGCTTACCACCATTTTCAAAAATAAAGCCTGAGTACGTAGTACCAGCACTAAAAGACGGTATTGAGCTTTGTCGTAAAGCCATTGATGACGTGCTAGCGAAAGGTTCGTACACGTGGGATGACTTAGTATTACCCCTTGAAGAAGCCGACGACAAATTATCGCGTATGTTCTCCCCTGTATCGCATTTAAATTCAGTAATGAATAACGACGAATTACGTGAAGCTTACGAGCAGTGCTTACCGTTAATATCTGAATATTCAACATTTGTAGGTCAGCATCAAGGTTTATACAACGCGTATAATACGCTTTATAACAGCGACGAATTTAAAACGCTGACTACAGCACAGCAAAAAACAATTACTAATGCGCTTCGTGACTTTAAATTATCGGGTATTGCATTAGCGCCGAAGCAGCAAAAACGCTACGGCGAAATTAGCGCGCGTTTATCAGAACTTGCCTCAAAATTTGGCAACAACGTAATGGATGCCACACTTGCTTGGCACAAGCATATTACTGATGAAAGCGACTTAGCTGGCTTGCCAGAATCTGCTTTAGCGCTTGCAGCTGACACTGCAAAAAGTAAAGAGTTAGACGGTTGGGTATTTACCCTTGATTTTCCGTCGTATTTACCAATTATGACCTATGCAGATAACCGCGAATTACGCAGAGAAACTTACACCGCGTTTTCTACGCGCGCATCAGATCAAGGCCCTAATGCTGGTGAATTTGATAACTCACAGATTATGAGTGAGGAGCTTGCGCTTCGCCATGAACTTGCACAGTTATTAGGATTCAACAGCTACGCTGAAAAGTCATTGGCAACTAAAATGGCCGAAACACCAGCGCAAGTATTCTCGTTTTTAGAAGACCTAGCGGCTAAATCAAAACCACAAGCAGAACAAGAAGTGGCAGAGTTAAAAGCCTATGCTGAGCAAAAACATGGTATTTCTGAATTACAGGCATGGGATTTTGGTTACTACAGCGAAAAACTTAAGCAAGAAAAGTACGCTATTTCAGATGAAGTACTGCGTCCTTACTTCCCAGCAAATAAAGTATTAAGTGGCTTATTCGAAACCGTTAACCGCTTATTTGGTATTAGCGTAAAAGAAGTTACTGACTTTGATACTTATCACAAAGATGTACGTTTTTTTGAAATTGTAGATAGTAGCAATACTCTACGCGGACGTTTTTATCTCGATTTATATGCACGCGACCGTAAACGCGGCGGGGCGTGGATGGACGACTGTATGGGTCGTAAAGTACGTGCTAACGGCGAACTACAAACTCCAGTGGCTTATTTAGTGTGTAACTTTAATAAAGCGGTTGGCGATAAACCTGCATTGTTTACTCATGACGAGGTGACAACCTTATTCCACGAGTTTGGTCATGGTATTCACCATATGCTTACACAAGTTGATGCTGCTCCTGTTGCGGGTATTAATGGTGTAGCGTGGGATGCGGTAGAGCTTCCTAGTCAGTTTTTAGAAAACTGGTGTTATGAAGAAGAAGCATTGAGCTTTATTTCAGGCCATTATGAAACGGGCGAGCCGTTACCTAAAGAGCTACTTGATAAGCTACTTGCGGCTAAAAACTATAACTCAGGCATGCAAATGCTACGTCAAATTGAGTTCTCGTTATTCGACTTTAAAATCCACAATGATTATAAAGCGGGTGAAGAGTGTCAAATTCAAGCCGTACTAAACGACGTGCGCAGCCGTACCTCAGTCGTTAATCCACCTGAATTTAACCGTTTTCAGCATGGCTTTAGCCACATTTTTGCAGGCGGTTACAGCGCTGGTTATTACTCATATAAATGGGCTGAAGTTCTCTCTGCTGATGCTTATTCTAAATTTGAAGAAGAAGGTATTTTTAACCCGCAAACTGGTCAAGCCTTCATGCAAAATATTTTAGAAAAAGGCGGCAGTGAAGAGCCAATGGAATTATTTAAAAAGTTCCGTGGTCGTGAGCCTAACGTTGACGCGTTATTACGCCACAGCGGTATTGCAGCTTAAAAAGCTAATATTTAGCACAAACCAAATTAAAGCGCCTAAATGGCGCTTTTTTATTGTTTGTAAATTATTATCTAATAATTTTTAGTAATTTCATCCTACCGTACTATGCTTTTAGCACACCTATTAAAATGGATTAAGGCATGGCAAAGTTGGTATTGGCAATTGATGACGACAAGTATGTTCATCATATAATTGAAGAGTCTTTAGCAGGGTTTTGTAAAATAATTCATGCAAAAGATGGCGATGAAGGATTAAGGCTAACCAATAAATATAACCCTGATATTATTTTACTCGATATTGAAATGCCAGGTATGTCAGGCTATGACGTATGTAAAACGATAAAGCACAGTGAAAGCACTCAAGATATTCCCGTTATGTTTCTCTCATCTAAAATAGAGCTAAGCGATCGTGTAAAAGGTTATAGCGTTGGCGCATCTGATTACATTACAAAACCTTTTAATGCAGAAGAGTTAATAGCGCGAATAAAGGTACTTTACGAATATAGGCAAAAATGCACAAAACTAAAACTGGATATAGCAAAAGCGAATAAAACAGCGGAAATAGCGATGACAGAGTCGGGCGATATGGGCCGTATAATGCGCTACGTTGGACAAAGTTATCATGCTAATAACTTTCAATCGTTGAGTGAACACTTTTTTACCTTTTTTGCTCCTTTAAATTTAGATGTTGTGGTTGTTTTTTGGTATCAAGGAACAGGTGTTTTTTACAGCCAGCAAAGCGGTGTTTGCCCGTTAGAGCAAGAGCTGCTGGAGCAACACAGACAAGCTCAACGATTTGTTGATATTGGTAGTAGTACTATAATTAATTACCCCAAAGTATCACTTTTAATAAAAAATATGCCAGTTGATAACGATGCTTTGTTCGGGCGCTATAAAGATCTGTTCCCGCATATATTAGAAGTAACTAACGAGAAGGTTATTACCATGGAAAGAAGCGAAAGCAGTTATGAGCAGGCAGCTCAAATAAGTACAGCCCTTCAAGATATTGTTAAGCAGTTAACTACACAAAATATAGAGCAAAACAAAAGTACTAAAGTGTTTATAGAGCAGCTACATGAGCTGGACTGCGCTATTAAGCTACAACAAACACAAGCAAATCCTGCCGATCTCACCTTATATATATCTCAATTAGATCAAACAATGCAGTTATTTGTATCGGCTAATAGCGATTTAGCCTTTATCAAATATCAGCTAAAACAAGTTGCCGAAAGCCGCAATGAACTTATATCTAATTTACGCACTAAAGCGGAAGCCGCAAAGGTCAATACGAATCATCACAGTGATATAGAGCTATTTTAGTGCTTTAAAGTAAAGCGGTTGATATACTACAGGCGTATTTTATCGTCGGAGTTTATTGTGGTTATTCAGTGTGCTTTTAAAGAGTTACGTCCCTATTTAAATGAATTAGAAACACGCTTTGGTTTAGCCCAATGGGCGCAAAATTGCAGTGGCTTTAGCTTACATTACGATGATAAAGGGTTAAGCCTATTTAAAACCGACGAGCCTAAACTAGGTGCAATTAATGTTGATTTTGTAACCGGTGCTGCTGCCCATAGGCGTAAGTTTGGCGGTGGTAAAGGGCAAGCAATTGCCAAAGCAGTTGGCTTAAATAAAGGTGCAACGCCTGTTGTGCTTGATGCTACCGCAGGCCTTGGGCGAGACGGCTTTGTACTTGCCTCGCTAGGGTGTAAAGTCATATTACATGAACGTCATCCGGTTGTTGCAGCCCTTTTATACGATGGGTTAAAGCGAGCCTATAGCGATATTGAAATTGGTGTGTGGATGAAAGAAAACATGAGCCTAATATTTGGCTCAAGCCATACCTTGCTCTCTCAGTGCGAAAGCATGCCCGATGTTGTTTATTTAGATCCCATGTTTCCGCATCGCGAAAAATCAGCATTAGTTAAAAAAGAAATGCGTGTATTTCAAGAGCTTGTTGGTGCAGACAACGACGCAGACGACCTACTTGATTTTGCCTATCCACTTGCCAGTAAGCGTGTCGTTGTAAAACGCCCCGATTACGCCCCATTCTTAAACGAAAAAACCCCAAGTATGCAAATTAAAACTAAAAAGAACCGTTTTGATGTTTATGTAAAGGCGGCAATGGTTTAAAAATAACAACGCGATAAGCTTCCTACATAGATGTCTTGTCGCTGAAACCATAATTTAAAATAATTGCCTGCACTAGGATAGTCGTTATCTTTAAGCTGGATAATTGACTTCGCAATAAATTCATAACACCTTGATTATTATTTATCCATCCCAGATTAACATTCAAAAGCATTAATGCTGTCGTTAATAATTTTTAATTTATATTGAATAGATGTTTTTTAAATGTTAAAAAGACAACGTTGTTTTGTTTGTCTGGTTTACTAAAGCAACTTAAGAACGATAAAAAAAGTATTTTTTTTTACACAAAAGACAACGTTGTTTAATTGAATGCTGAAATCAATATTAAAAAGTAAAATTAAAATGAGGACACACAATGCTCATATTTCACAAAACTAAACTAGCAGTAAGTGTTAGCACTATACTGCTAGGTTGTTCATTGCCATTAAGTCTTTTTGCCGCCGAGCAGCAAAAAAATGAAATTACTCCTAATGATGGTATTGAAGTTATTGAAGTTTCATATGGTTATGGAAGTGTTAAAAAACAAGATTTAACCGGCGCAGTGAGTACAGTTGAGCTTGAAGATGTCGTTGATCAGCCTTCAGGTAATATCATGCAAAATTTGCAGGGGCGTGTGCCTGGCTTGCAAATTACAACGAATGGTTCACCTAACTCTGCAGCAACGGTGCGTATTCGTGGTCAAGGTTTAGGGCCACTTGGAAATAACGATCCATTATATGTTATTGATGGCGTACCAACTAAATCTGGAATGCATGAACTTAATAGCCATGATATTGCTGATATACAGGTGCTAAGAGATGCGGCAGCTGCAAGTATTTTTGGTGCTCGCTCTGGTAATGGGGTCATTATTATCACCACCAAAAAAGGGAATGAAGGGCTCGACTTTAATTTCTCTTTTAATCAGTCATATGATGATTTTAACTATGAATTAAATCCATTAAATACACAGCAAAGGGCACAAGCAGTTTGGCAAGCTGCAGTAAACGACGGCTCAGATCCAAATGCAGCAAGTTCTCTTTATACTTATGATTGGAATAATGATTTTAATAACCCTCAATTAAACAACGTTGTTTTTCCTGAGTTTACGGATGCTGCACAGGTGCAACGCCCAGCAGATACAAACTGGTTTGATGAAGTTACACGCTCTGCAAAAGTAACCGATCTTAACTTTTCAGTTGCAGGTGGTTCAGACAAAGCTTCGATATATAGTTCACTTGGATATTTCGGCTCAGAAGGTGTTGTTGATGGCTCAGAGTTTGAACGAATAAGCTTTCGCGTTAATTCTGATTATCAGCTAACGAATAAGCTTAAGATTGGTGAAAACTTTATAGTGACAAACCAAGAATCAAACTTGGTTAATGATCTGGCCGGTAATATTCTAACTTTGGCAATAGAACAACAATCTATCGTTCCTGTGTACAACGATGAAGGTGGCTGGGGAGGACCTGTTCCAGGTGTAACTGACCGTGATAATCCATTTAGATTAATTGAAATGAATCGAGACAATGTCAGTAGATTCAATAAATTAATGGGGAATATTTTTGTTGAGTATGAGGCAATAGAGGACTTAACGTTAAAAAGCTCTATCGGTTTAGATTACGGGCAATACTACTTCAGAAACTATACCCGTGCTTTTCAAGCTGGCTCGCTAAACTATGGTGATCAGCTGTCAGTGACAGAAAATTGGAATAGCAGTTTTAGTTGGACTAATACCGCAGAATATAAGCTTGATTTAGACACAAATCATTTTACGTTTTTGGTTGGTACAGAACAAATAGATTATGAGTATGAAGGATCTGTTGGTTTTGGTTCAGGTTTTGCGTCTGATGATCGTGATTATGCTCATTTATCACAAGCAACGGGCGATGTTCGTGTGGAAGGGGATGGCGATAAATGGTCTCTTAATTCTTATTTTGCGCGTATTGACTATAACTTCGATGACCGATATTTAGCAGGTTTAACAATTCGTCGCGATGGTTCATCTCGTTTTGGTAGTAATAATAGCTACGGTAATTTCCCCGCTATTTCTGCAGGTTGGGTGATCAGCAACGAATCATTCTATGATATTGAATTTTTATCTACCTTAAAGCTTCGTGCTAGTTGGGGCAAAACGGGTAATCAAGAAATCCCTACCGATGCAACATATACAACGTATTTAAGCCGCTATGCAACTCGATCTTTATTCACTGATCAGCAAGATGAAGGGACCGCTTATGATATAGGCGGTGCAAATGGCGGCACGCTTCCTTCTGGGTTTGTAAAAGCACAAACAGGGAATGATGGCCTAAAGTGGGAAACATCAACGCAAACAAACATTGGTCTTGATTTTGGCATGCGTTACGAAACCATTTACGGCAGTATCGATTGGTTTGAGAAAACCACAGAGGATATTTTAACGTTAACCAATCCACTTGCAACATTAGGGGAAGGCGCTCAGCAATGGGTCAATGGCGGCACGATTGAAAACTCTGGTTTTGAGTTTCTCATTGGATACGCCGATTACCTTACCTTTGATAGCTTAGATGGTGATATCGATGTCGATATTAGCTTTAACATTTCTTCAGCTAAAAATAAGGTTGTTTCATTACCAGAGGACGTTGTTAACTCATTTGGTGGTAATGGTGATGATAAAACGATTGTTGGTCATTCAGTCAATTCTATTTATGGTTATGTTGCCGATGGGTTATTCCAAAATCAAGGTGAAATAGATGCTCACGCAGCGCAATCTGGGGCTGGTTTAGGCCGAGTTCGCTGGAAAGATTTAGACGGCAATGGCGTGATTGATGAAAACGATCAAAGCTTTTTCACCGATACTGATCCTGACTTTATGTATGGATTGAACATGAATTTCAAATACAAAAATTGGGATTTCAATATGTTCTGGCAGGGTGTTCAGGGTGGCGAGATACGTAACAGCTGGCGTGGGTTTACTGACTTCACATCATTAAATATAGGCTCTAACTACGGTGATCGTGTTCTTGATGCATGGTCAGTTAACAATACAGACAGTAATGTACCGGCATTAACTTTAATCGATAATAATGGTGAAGGCCGTCAATCAAGTTTGTTTTGGGAAGATGGCAGCTACATAAAGCTTCGTAACTTATCTATCGGTTATACACCTGATGAACAGTGGTTAAGTCAATACGGTATAAGTTCTGCACGAATTTATTTGCAGGGAAGTAACTTATTGACCATTACTCCATCAGGGACGCTAAGCCAGGATCCAGAAACTCCAAACGGCAACTTCCCAATACCAAAACGTATCACGTTAGGCGTGAACCTTTCTTTTTGATTTATTAAAACGACAACGATACGAGCACATATTATGAATAAAATTAAAACACTATTTACAGCAGCTACACTTGCGCTTTCTTTAGCATCGTGTGGTGATTCTGATCTTGATGTTGCACCTTCTGGGGTATTAACCGAAGAGCAAGTTTCTAACAGTGAAAATGTAGATGCGTTGATTATTGCTGCCTACTCATATTTAGGAAACGATCATTATACTGCGCCTAACTTTTTATGGCCGACAGGAAACTTACGTGCCGGAGATGCTCACAAAGGTGGTAATGGACCCGGTGATATCTTTGCTTATCATGCTTTGTCTTTATATCAGCCAATAGTGCCTGATATGGAGTCTTTCCCGCCAGATTTAATTGATTTGAACAATAAAAAATGGGTACGTAATTACACGGGAATTTCGAGAGCAAATTCAGCATTAGCAGTAATCGCAAATGCGCCAGAAGCAATTGAAAACAGTGCTGCAAAACAATCCGAACTGCGGTTTATCCGCAGTATTTTTTACTTTGATTTAAAAATACATCATAAGCATATTCCGTGGATTGATGAAACAATGACGCAAGATCAAATTCTTAGCGCTACTAATCGTGAGCTGAACGATCAGGAGCTATGGGATAAAATTGCTGCAGATTTTGAGTTTGCTGCAAACAATTTACCACAAACCCAAGAAGATGTAGGGCGCGCTTCAGCGTTATCGGCTAAGGCATATCTAGCTAAAACATTGCTCTACCAAGCGTATGAGCAGAATGAGCTACATCAAGTTATTAATATTAATAAAGATAAACTTGTAAAAGTAGTGGCCCTGGTTGATGAAATTGAAGAGGCCGGCGTCTATGGCTTATTTGATGATTACGCGAATAACTTTTTGTTTGAAAGTGAAAATGGTAAAGAATCAGTTTTTGCTATTCAGCGCTCTCTAAATGACGGCTCTCCAGATGGACGTGGTAGCTGGCCTAGTGCATTAAATGCGCCAATGGCTGGTGGTTTTGGCTGTTGTGGTTTTCATGTGCCAACAGAAAATTTTGTTAATGCGTTTAAAACAGACCAACAAGGTTTGCCATTATTCGACTCTTTTAACGACTTTAACTACGACATGACGACTGACTCAGTTGACCCTCGCTTAGATCACACCGTGGCAATGGAAGGTAAACCATTTAAGTATGATGACAACTTGATCCATGGCGGTGATAGTTGGGCACGCGCACCAGGTATATATGGCAACTTTACGGCAATGAAAGATCTTGAACACCCTGACTGTAGTTGTCGTGGTGAGAATGGACCTTTTCCAATCTTTTCATTAAATACACCGCTTATCCGTTACGCTGATGTATTGCTTTGGAAAGCAGAAGCATTAATTGAGTTAGACAGATATGACGAAGCATTGCCAATCATTAACCGTATTCGTGAACGCGCTAAACACAGCACCGATAGATTGCATAACGCGAGTATTTATAACATTGGCTTATATGCAAGTTTTGGTTCTAAAGAGCTAGCAAGAGCAGCACTGCGCTTTGAGCGACGTTTAGAATTAGGGCTTGAAGGACATCGCTTTTTCGACTTAGTGCGTTGGGGAATAGCAAAAGAAACTATTGATAGTTACTTAGCAATTGAAGCTGTACGCAAACCTTATTTGGTCGATGCTATTTTCACTAAAGGTAAGCATGAGTATTTACCTATTCCAAACCAGCAAATTATTTTAAGTGGTGGGTCGTACACACAAAACCCAAGTTATTAATAGTGGTGGGTTTCGGCCCACCTTTTAAGCTTTAAGTTTTAAGAGTGATTATGAAAAAAATTATTTACTGGTCAGTCACTGTTGCAGTTGCTGGTTTTTTATTCGGCTTTGATACTGCTGTTATATCCGGTGCGGATAAACCTATTCAAGCATTATGGAATACGAGCTCGTTATTTCATGGCTTATTTATTATGTCTTCAGCTTTGTGGGGAACTCTACTTGGTGCCTTAACTGGTAATTATCCATGCGATAAGTGGGGTAGAAAACCCACATTGATTTTAGTCGGTGTGTTGTTTTTAGTTTCGGCGCTTGGCTCCGCCATGGCACCTGACGCATATAGCTTCGCCTTACTACGGTTTATTGGTGGCGTGGGAGTGGGTATTTCTTCAATTGTTGTACCTGCTTATATCTCTGAGATTGCACCTGCTAAGTACCGTGGGCGTTTGGTCGCGCTTTATCAGTTTCAAATTGTATTTGGTATTTTAGTTGCGTTTGTTTCTAATTTTTTGATTGCAGGAACATCTGCAATTGACTGGCGTTTAATGTTAGGTGTGGAGGCAATACCGGCCTTAGCTTATTTATTAATGATCATTAAGGCACCTGAAAGCCCACGTTGGTTAGTGCAAAAGAAAAACGAAAAAGCTAAAGCGCGTTCAATCTTAGTTACTTTAGGTGAACAAAACCCAGACCAAGTATTAAATGACATAGAACGCGACAAGTTACAAAACAGTCAATCAAAGCTATTTGGTGGTAGTTACAATAAGGCGGCTTTATTTGCATTTTTATTTGCCGCATTTAATCAATTATCTGGCATTAACTTTATTATTTATTATGCACCGCGCGTATTTGAACTTGCAGGATTGGATGTAAATCAATCCTTACTTTCAGGCGCTGGAATTGGCGTGGTTAACTTATGTTTTACCATGCTGGGTTTATCGTTGATTGATAAATTTGGCCGACGTTCGCTGATGTATATCGGCTCAATTGGCTACGTTATTTCCCTCTCTGTCGTGGCGTGGGCATTTAGTACTGACTCTGGAGGCTTAACGGTTGTAGCGTTTGTATTTGTGTTTATTGCCGCTCATGCCATTGGCCAAGGTACCGTTATTTGGGTCTTCATTGCAGAAATATTCCCGAACAAAGTACGTTCAAAAGGGCAATCTTTAGGCTCCGGTACGCATTGGTTTTTTGCCGCAGCAATCACTTTACTTATGCCATTTTTCTTAGAACGTTTTAGTGCCACTGAAGTATTCACTTTCTTTACTTTAATGATGTTAGGGCAATTGATTTTTGTTGTGTGGTTTATGCCAGAAACAAAGGGATGTTCTTTAGAAGCAATTTCATTAGATACCAATAATAAGCATGGAGCATTAGATGCGAACCGTTAATTTAGTTTTAATTTCATCATTTTTGGCAGCATGTAGCATGACAAACCCAACTGAACAAACAGCCCTTAAGGGGACAGATAAACCGAGCAAAGAGGCGTTTCGACCTGTTTTTCATTTTACTCCTGAAAAGCATTGGATGAACGATCCTAATGGTATGGTTTACTACCAAGGCGAATATCATCTGTTTTACCAGCATAATCCTGATTCATCTGTATGGGGACCAATGCATTGGGGACATGCAATTAGTAAAGATATGGTTAATTGGCAGCATCAAGAAATTAAGTTGTTTCCTGATGAGCACGGTACTATCTTCTCTGGCAGTGCGATAGTTGATTGGCAAAATAGCAGCGGCTTTGGCAGTAAAGATAACCCACCATTAGTGGCTATATTTACCTATCATGATGATAAAAAGGCGGCACAGGGAGCGATTGATTTTCAAACGCAAGGTATAGCATATAGCACCGATAAAGGCCGTACATGGATAAAATACGCTAATAATCCGGTATTAAAAAATCCTGGGATCCGTGACTTTCGTGACCCCAAAGTAAGTTGGCATGAAGATACCCAGCAATGGGTTATGGTATTAGCTCAAGATGATCATATTGGCTTTTATAGCTCAAAAGATTTAAAAACATGGCAATTTGAAAGTAACTTCGGCGCTGATTGGGGCAGTCACGCCGGTGTATGGGAGTGTCCAGATCTTATTCGCGTGCGTATTGAAGGCACCGGCGAATATAAATATGTTCTATTAGTGAGTATTAATCCTGGCGCGCCAAATGGCGGTTCTGGTACACAATATTTTGTTGGCGATTTTGACGGTGAAGAATTTGTGTTGGATAGCGATTATCAAAAAATGCTTACAACAACACCTGCCGTTTTCCCTCAAGGGCTTGATTTTTCTAACTTCAAAAATGGCTTAAAAAATTGGCAAGTATCGGGTGAAGCATTTCATATAGTAAATGATCAACCTACAAATACCATTGCCAGTTCTTTTAAAGGCTCGGATGAGGCAATTGGTACCTTAACTTCAAAATCATTTGCGATTAATCATGATTTCATTAACTTCAAAATTGCAGGTGGAAAGCATCACAACAGTACCGCAATACAGTTGTTAGTTGATGGTGAAATAGTTAAAACCGCGAGTGGAAACAATACAGGTACAATGGCCGAGCGTTCTTGGAACGTGAGTCAATTAAAAGGCCAGCAAGCTCATATTAAAGTGGTAGACAATGAACGAGGTGATTGGGGGCATATAAAAATTGCTGATATCGTATTTTCTGATAAAGCAGCAACAGAAAAGTATGAATCGTCAATATGGCTAGACTACGGTACAGATAATTATGCTGGCGTGACTTTTTCTGATGCTCAAGACGGTAGACACTTATTTATGGGATGGATGAGTAACTGGCAATACGCAAACCAAGTACCGACTGAGGTATGGCGCAGTGCAATGACGATTCCCAGAGAATTAAAGTTATTACAAACGCCAGCAGGCGTGCGTTTGGCATCTCAACCTATCAAAGAACTCGATAGTTTACTGAGTAACACACAGCAAAAGGCAACCCTAACTGGCACAAATAGCTACCAGTTAGATGAGCTTTTTACTGTCGAACCTGGGCAATTTAAAGTGAGCTTTAGTTTATCAAACGCTGAGCAAGTTACTGATATTGTGCTTAGCTCTGATAAAGGTGAATACACTAAGCTGCAGTTAGACCCAGCTCAAGGACAACTTGTACTTGACCGAAGACAATCGGGTTTAAAAGATTTTGAAGATGGGTTTGCTTCTTTACAAACTGCGCCATTACAAAAGGGTCTTGAGTATTACGATGTCGAGATATGGGTAGATAAAGCGTCGGTAGAAGTGTTTGTAAATAAAGGGGTTAGCTCTATGACCTCGATTGTTTTTCCAACCTCTCCTTACAATAAAATACAAGTGAGTGCTGAGCAGTCTTTGTCGCTTAGTGACGTTAAGTTAAATAATATAGCAATAGAAAAATAACTTCCAAAATGACTCTATATTATAGAGTCATTAATCTTTCTCTAAGGCTGTGCGATATATGAGTAGCAATTATCGACTATTAAGTGTCATTTTGTTTGTTTATTTTATGGCATGGTCTTTTTCATTTTCATTATTTCCTATTTGGCTTAGCCAAGAAGTAGGCCTCAATAGTGCTAAAGTCGGGATAATCTTTAGTATTAATTCCATCATGGCTTTACTCGTAATGCCTTGCTACGGCATCTTGCAAGATAAGCTTGGTTTACAAAAAACACTGCTTTATTTCATTGCATTTTTTATAATGTTAATTGGTCCATTTGTTCATTATGTATACGCGCCACTACTACAAACGCAGTTTTATCTGGCTGCCATTTTTGGCGGTGCCGTTTTTTCATGTGCGTTTTTAGCTGGAGTAGGGACGCTTGAAAGTTATATTGATAAACAAAGTCGCTCGACGAACTTTGAATTTGGTAAAGCTCGAATGTGGGGGTCACTGGGTTGGGCTATGGCAAGCTACTTTGCCGGTTTATCCTTTAATTTATCCTCTAGTTTAAATTATTGGTTATCAAGCATTGCAGCGGTTTGCTTAATGGGTTTTTTAGCCTTTGTTAAGGTCGCACAAAATCAGCCCGAAATAGCGCCTTCTCGGAGTTTTTCTCCTGTAAAACAGCTTAAAGCATTTTTTAAAATTGCAGGGCTTTGGCGTTTAAGTGTATTTGTGATCGGTGTTAGTTGTATTTATGCGGTATTTGATCAGCAATTTGCTATTTATTACACCTCTTTTTTTGACACCCGAGAGCAAGGTCGAGAGTTTTTTGGCTATTTAACTTCAGCGCAAGTTATTCTTGAAGCGGCTATTTTGTATTTAGCTGTAAAATGGGTGAATTATATGGGCGTTAAAAATTCGTTGCTGTTAAGTGGTGTATTGATGGCGATACGAATATATTGCTCGGGGATTGTTAGTGACTCTATCAGCATTAGTTTATTGAAATTATTACACGCCATTGAATTACCGCTGATGCTGATTGCGTTATTTAAATATATAAATATGCATTTTGACGCGCGCTATTCAGCGATGATCTATATTATTGGCTTTCAATTTACTACGCAATTGGTGGCGTCAATGTTAGCCGTCGGGATAGGCGTTGTATATGATAATGTAGGCTTTGCGTTAGCCTATCAGTATTTGGGTTTGATTATTTGTGTGTTTATCGTATTGTCGTTTTTTACATTAAAGGCAGATGCGATTAAAACGAATCACGAGCAATCAAATTAAACGGTAGGCTGTGATGAACAATATCAGTACGCTGCTCTATGAGGTATTCCATTGCCCAACGTCCCATTGCATGGTGTGGTAATGCCATGGTGGTTAAATTCGGTTGTAATAATTGTGGAATACTGCCCCAATCATCAAAACTTGCTATACCAATATCCTTACCAACGATCATTCCTTTATCATGCACAACAAAGTAAATTTCCAGCGCCATGGGATCTTGGCCACAAATAATAGCATCAGGTTTAAACTCGTCTATTACTCGCGCTGCAGACTCTCTCGAAGTAGAAATCTCACTACCATCGGCTTGACCAATAATCACCGATTCAATGAGTAAATCATCGAGTGGTAAGCCGTGCTTTTGAAATGAATTTATAACGCCTTGTTTGCGACCTTTGGCAGCAATTATATGCTCATTTAAGTTTAAGAAAGCAATTCGGCGATAGCCTTTGCGTATTAATGCATCAGTAATATCTTCACCGGCTTGCTGTTCATCAGGTACTACGCAAGGAAAGTTATTTGAAGCAGGAAAACAGTTCGCTAAAATTGTTGGTATTTTTTTTAGTTCATCAGCGATCGAAACTTGGCGATGATACATTGCTGAATATATAACGCCCTCTACGCGATACTCTAAAAGGCTTTCGATAGCTCTGTCTATACTCGCTTGGGTTTCGTTAACATTGAGGATTAACAGTTCTTTATTTTTCTGCCACGCAATTTCTTGGGCACCACGTATAATATCAAAAGTATAAGGGACACTAAGCAGTTCATCAGCAATAATTGCGTAAATGTTTGAGTTTTTACGTCGCGTTAAACTTGCCGCACGATTAGGACGATAACCTAATTCTTTTATAGCTTTAAGAACCTTCTCGCGGTTAATATTTTTTACTGTTGGATCATGATTGACGACTCGCGATACAGTTTTAAATGAAACACCTGCGTGGACAGCGACTTGCTTTATTGTAACCATACTAGAATAAGACCCTCTCTGAATAAAAAGAGTATAACAGCAGATAGTACTTTATTTATATGTTTTTGTTAAGGTTTGAGCTATCGCCATTATTTAAAAATAGACTTATTCATAGGCTTACTTTTAAGTTATTAGAGTAAATTATACTCTCAATATAATAGCTTAAAACATTAGTTCACCCGGTTATAGATTGAGCAGTAATAGTTATTTTATTTAGTATGCTTTGTGCTATAGATATATACCGTGTTTGCAGCGACAAATTTACCCATGTAAGAATCGTTATATTGGCTTGGATCTTAGGATCTAGCCTTTTGAATCTAGGATCTTATTACATTTTCATGTTAGAATTTGCGCAATTTTTTGGCATAGCAAAGTAGCACAGTAATGATCTTAGATGATATTCGCATTGTTTTAGTTAACACGTCACATTCGGGCAATATTGGTTCGGCGGCTCGCGCCATGAAAACCATGGGTTTATCAAAGCTTTATTTAGTTGATCCTGCTTGTGAAATAGACAGCCAAGCAAGTGCTTTAGCTGCAGGCGCAACTGATGTTTTAGGCAATGCAGTTATTGTAGGTACTGTTGAAGAAGCTATCGCTGACTGTACATTAACAATTGGCACAAGTGCGCGTTCTCGTACGCTTTCGTGGCCAATGGTTGAACCACGTGAATGTGGTGAAAAACTCGTTGCTGAAGCTGTAAATGGTCCTGTAGCGTTAGTATTTGGTCGTGAAAACAGCGGCTTAACTAATGAAGAATTACAGCTTTGTAATTACCACGTATGTATTCCTGCTAATCCAGAGTACAGCTCGCTTAATTTAGCTATGGCCGTACAAACACTTAGTTACGAAACACGTATGGCGTTTTTAAATCAACAACCTAAAAAGGTTGAAGAAGACGATGCTGTTTACCCAAGCTCAAAACAAACAGAGCTGTTCTATGAGCACCTTGAAGAGACGCTTTTCAAAACAGGCTTTATTATCAAACAGCACCCTGGTTTAGTTATGACTAAATTACGTCGTTTATTTAACCGAGCTCACCCTGAAGATGCCGAAATGAATATTTTACGCGGTATTCTCACCTCAATTAATAAGTCTATCCCTAAGTAACTTAGGTATAGCTATTAGTTATAAAAACCAATGGGTAAATAACTAGCTAATACTTGACTAAAATACTCAGGTAATTACAATGGCTGTAATACTTGACCAAAGAGGTCAAGTATTGAAAGTTTGTTAACTCTACAATTTAAAAAGTAAGAGTTTATAAATCAAATTTTTATCAAGTGATAATACTTGACTAATTTACTCTGGTAATTAAAATTTGCACTCTTTTGTGCAGGGGGCGTTATGAAGTTAACATCAAAAGGCAGATATGCCGTTACAGCTATGCTGGATGTTGCACTACACACAGGTGTAGGTCCTGTAGCCCTTGCTGATATTTCACAAAGACAAGAAATTTCTTTGTCTTACCTTGAACAATTATTTGCTCGTTTACGTAAAAATGGCCTAGTAAGTTCTGTTCGTGGACCTGGTGGTGGTTATTTACTAGGACGTGAAGCGGGCGTTATCTCTGTTGGCGATATTATTAGCGCCGTAGACGAATCGGTCGATGCAACACGTTGCCAAGGTGCCGATACCGGCTGTCAGAGTGGTATGCGTTGTTTAACACATAATTTGTGGTCAGACTTAAGCGCACGCATAGAAGAATTTTTGAATAATATTACCCTTGCTGAATTGGTGGAAAAATCAGATGTGAAAGAAATAGCATCGCGCCAAGATAACAGTATCAATAATGCAATTAAGCAGTTGGAAAACATTCAAGTAAGCTGTCAACTTTAAGGTTGACCTGCAGCGGAGAGAGAAATGAAGTTACCGATTTATTTAGATTACGCAGCGACCACGCCTGTTGATGAACGTGTTGCTAAAGAAATGATGCAGTGCCTGACAATGGACGGTAAGTTTGGTAATCCTGCGTCACGCTCACACCGTTTTGGTTGGCAAGCAGAAGAAGCTGTTGACCAAGCGCGTACAGATATTGCTGATTTAATTAATGCAGACCCACGTGAAATTGTTTTCACATCGGGTGCAACAGAATCAAATAACCTTGCTATTAAAGGTGCAGCACAGTTTTACAAGAAAAAAGGTAAGCACGTTATTACCGCTAAAACTGAGCATAAAGCTGTAATCGACACATGTCGTGAGCTTGAGCGCCAAGGCTTTGAAGTAACTTACATGGACGTTGAAGAAAACGGCCTACTTGATTTACAAAAACTTGCCGACACAATGCGTGACGACACAGTACTTGTAAGCATCATGCACGTTAATAACGAGCTAGGTGTAATTCAAGATATCGCGACTATTGGCGAAATGTGTCGCGAACGTAAAATTATGTTCCACGTAGATGCAGCGCAAAGTGCGGGCAAAGTATTAATCGACGTGCAACAGCTTAAAGTTGATTTTATGTCGTTCTCTGCACATAAAGTGTATGGCCCTAAAGGTGTTGGTGCACTTTACGTTCGTCGTAAACCACGTGCTCGCCTTGAAGCGCAAATGCACGGTGGCGGACATGAACGCGGTATGCGCTCTGGTACACTAGCAACTCACCAATTAGTGGGTATGGGTACTGCGTTTAAAATTGCTAAGCAAGATTTCGAAAAAGATCACGCACACATCAGCGCCTTACGTAATCGTTTAATCGACGGCATTATGGCAGATATGGACGAAGTATACTTTAACGGCACACAAGACCAATCAGTACCGGGTATTGTAAACATCAGCTTTAACTTTGTTGAAGGTGAGTCGTTACTTATGGCAGTAAAAGACATTGCAGTATCGTCAGGTTCAGCCTGTACATCTGCAAGCTTAGAGCCTTCTTATGTATTACGTGCACTTGGCCGTAACGACGAATTAGCACATAGCTCAATTCGTTTTAGTATTGGTCGCTTTACTACCGAAGAAGAGATTGATTACACCGTCGAATTAATGAAAAACTCTATCGGTCGCCTACGTGAGATGTCTCCACTTTGGGAGATGCATCAAGAAGGTATTGATTTAGATTCAGTTGAAT
>OLHN01000155.1_pt1 | contig 27206 bp, 28 predicted proteins | sample 1609581 | NCBI WGS metagenome assembly OLHN01 (sample SAMN05416876, study PRJEB24817) | seawater metagenome | isolation source: Sea water | place: Canada:Atlantic | collected 2013-11
TTTAATTTCTTAATGCCTTTAATTTCTAGTAATTCAATCTTTTCAGCTTTTTTAGCAATTGTAGCTAGCGGTTTTTCTAAAAAATTTTCTAAGTCTTCTCCAATCCAAAATATGATATCTGCCTGTTCTAACATTTTAGCGTGAGAGGGTTTTAACTGAAAACTATGAGGTGAATTATAACCATCAACTATTAATCCTGGCGAACCTACACCATCCATTATATAACTAGCCAATGAGTGGATAGGTTTAATAGATGTTACAACTTTTAAGTCTGCTTTTGCTAATGTTGAAAATGCTAATAGTCCAATTAACGTTGATATTAAATGTATTTTTTTCATAGTTTTAATTTGCTTTAAGTTAATGTTATAATATAACAAAGCGTAATAATATAACATATTTAATTAGTCAAGCCGTTTTTTAAAATAAAATGAATTTAGATAAAAAAGAAATATTAATAAAATTAGAAAACGTTGGAATTTTTCAAGATAATAAATGGTTAGTCCATGATGTATCTTTAGAAATTGAAAGAGGTAAAATTTTAACATTGATTGGACCAAACGGCTCTGGAAAAACTACTACAGCAAAAATTGCATTAGGAATTCATAAAAATATTAAAGGAAAAGTTACAAAAAATACAAATAAAATTGGCTATGTTCCCCAAAAAATATCAATCGATTGGACGTTGCCAATTAGAGTAATTGATTTTATGAGTTTAACTCAAACGCTTCAATTTGATGAAGTTGTAAGTGCTTTAAAATTAACAGAAGTAGAACATCTTAAACATAATGATTTAAGAAGTCTCTCTGGTGGAGAATTTCAAAGAGTTTTAATGGCTAGAGCAATAGCAAAAAAACCTGATTTACTTGTTTTAGATGAACCCGTTCAAGGTGTAGATTTTACAGGAGAAATTGCCCTTTATGAATTAATTAAAAAAATTTCTGATGAACTTAATTGTGGAATATTATTAATTTCTCACGATCTAAATGTGGTTATGTCTAAAACTGATTATGTTGTTTGTTTAAACGGGCATGTTTGTTGCTCAGGTACACCAATGAATGTTGCAAATAATAAAAACTATAAAGAATTATTTGGAGACCAAGCTTCAACACTATTATCTGTATACGAGCATAAGCATGATCATACCCATTCTACTGATGGTAGTATTAAAGAAAAGAAACATTGATAATGCTAGATGATTTTTTTATAAGAGCTCTAATTGCTGGCATAGGCATTGCTTTAGTTGCTGGTCCTCTTGGATGTTTTGTTATTTGGAGAAGACTATCTTTTTTTGGTGATACTTTATCTCATTCAGCATTACTTGGCGTAACTCTAGCTTTATCTTTTGATATTAATATTGCTTTATCAGTTTTTTTTGTTTCTTCAGCTGTAGCACTAGTTTTGTTAAAACTACAAAAAACTACCAACTTGCCTGGTGATGCCTTATTAGGATTACTAGCTCACTCATCTTTAGCTGTAGGTTTAGTGGTGATTAGCTTTTTATCATTTATTCGTTTTGATATAATGGGACTACTGTTTGGTGATATTCTTGCTGTAGCTCCAAATGACATATTTATTATTTGGATTGGTGGAGTATTAATATTATTAGTTTTAAAGATTATTTGGAAACCACTTTTTGCTTCAACAGTTAATTATGAATTAGCTGAAGCTGAGGGAATGAACCCAGCGAGAGTAAATGCAATTTTTACCATTCTAATGGCTGCTATAATTGCAATTTCTATTAAAATGGTTGGACTATTGTTAATTACAGGAATGTTAATTATTCCTGCTGCTATGGCACGTAATCTTTCTAATAATCCAGTTCAAATGGTTGTTTATTCTGTAATAGGTGGATTGCTGTCAGTAATAGTGGGTTTATTTGCTTCATTAGAGTTAAACTCACCGTCAGGACCATCTATAATCACAGCTGCATTAGTTTTGTTTATCTTGTCATTAACGAAAATAAATAAATTCACTCGATTGAAAAACTAGTGTGTAATTGTTAGAAGTATATATGAATCATAAAGAAGAATTTTTATCTAAAAATCAGCAAATTATTTTTGATTTTATAGAAAAAGCTAAAGAACCACTTAAGGCTTATTCCATTTTATTTAATGTTCAAAAAAAAGGAATTAAAGCACCACTACAAGTTTATAGAGCACTAGATAAATTAGTAGAGATTGGAAAAATACATAAAGTAGAAAGTAGAAATGCTTTTATAGCATGTAAAAGTTCAAGTTGTGAAATTTCACAAGCAACGGCTTTTTCAATATGTAATAAGTGTGAAAATGTTTCTGAAATTAATAATCCAAAACTTTCAAAATATTTAACTAATTTTGAAGACGATACCGGAATGCAATATAATAAATATAATTTAGAGTTTTTTGGTTTATGCAAAAAATGTAAAGCAAAATAAATGAATACAGTATCCTTAACATTAAATGAAATTTTAGAATTAGCTAAAAAAACATTACTAGCTAATGGTTGTGATGAGGAAAATGCTAGTATTTTAGCAGATACTATTATGAGAGCTGAAAGAGATGGTTCTGTTTCTCATGGTTTGTTTAGATTACCTGCTTATGTGGCTGGCTTAAAAAGTAAAAAAATTAATGGTAAAGCAAGACCTGAATTAGAAAATGTTGCTCCAAGTATTATTAAAGTATTAGGTAATAATGCAGTTGCTCCTATGGTTTTAAGTTTAGGATTACCTGCTGTTATTGATTTAGCAAAAAAAAATGGTGTAGCAGTTCTTGCTATAAAAAATTCACATCACATGGCAGCTCTTTGGCCTGAAACTGAAGCTATTGCAGAAGCAGGTCTTGTTGGTATCGCTTGTACATCTTATAAGCCTGCCGTTGCACCAGCGGGTGCTACGAAACCTTTATATGGTACAAATCCAATTTCTTTTGCTTGGCCTAGACCTGGTAAAACTCCAGTTGTCTATGATATGGCAACTGCTTCAATGGCAATGGGTGAAGTTCAGATTGCAAAAAGAGAAGGGCATAAAGTTCCTCTTGGAACAGGTTTAACTAAAGAAGGTAAAGAAACAACTGATCCTGGAGAAATTGCTGATGGTGGAGTTATACTTCCTTTTGGAGGCTATAAAGGATCTAGTATAGCAATGATGGTTGAATTATTAGCTGGTGCATTAATAGGTGAAAATTTTAGTTTTGAAACTGCTGCTAAAGATAATAACGATGGCGGTCCTCCAAGTGGTGGTGAATTTATTATAGCAATCTCACCTGAGAAAATTTCTGGTAAAGGTTGGGATAAACATGCTGATGAGTTTTTTAGTAAAATGTCAGCTATGGATGGTGTTAGACTTCCAGGTGAAAGAAGACATAAAAATAGACTAGATAAAGGACCAAGAAATATTAATGAAGAACTTGTTAATAAAATTAAATCTTTAAGTTAATTCAATTTCAATAGGTGTGTGATCTGAAGGTTTTTCTTTTCCTCTGGGGTCTTTATTAATATTAACATTCTTAACTATATTTAATAAAGAATTTGATACTAAGAAGTGATCAATTCTTAATCCATTATTTTTCTGCCAAGCACCTCTCATATAATCCCAATAAGTATAACCTTCAATTTCACCATGAATATGACGGTAGGCATCATGAAAACCTAGATTAATCATTTCTCTAAATTTTTTTCTTATCTCAAGTCTGTATAAAGCGTCATCTTCAAACCCTTTAATATTATAAGCATCTTCTGCTGAAGGAAGAATATTAAAATCACCTGCTAAAATAATATTTTCATTTTTCTTTGAAAGAGTTTTTAGCTGTTTAATCAAAGTATCTAACCATTCTTTTTTATAAGTATATTTATCAGTATCTACAGGATTACCGTTTGGAGTGTAAATATTAATCAGTTGAATATTTTTTTTCTTATGTTTTAATTCTGCTGAAATAATTCTAGATTGTTTCAATTTATCTTTAATCAAATCTATTCTAACATTTTCTAGTTTATGCTTAGAAATGATTGCTACGCCGTTATAACTTTTTTGTCCAAATACATGACTTTCATAATCTAATGCTGAAAAATCATCATATGGAAAAGTTTCATCTTGAGTTTTGATCTCTTGCATCATAACAACATCAGGAGAAAATTTTTGAAGGTATTCTTTAATATTTTCAATTCTTGCTCTAACAGAATTAACATTCCAAGATGTGATAATCATTATATGGAGAACGAAACACCACAACCGCAAGAAGATTTGCTTTGTGGGTTAGAGATTTTAAATTGATCACCAATTAGTTCCGAGACAAAGTCCACTTCTGAACCTTTTAATAAGTCTGCTGAAGTTTTATCAATGAGAATATTTTCATGTTTTAAGTCGTCTGCTTCTAATTTTTTGTCAAAAGTAAACTCATATTGAAAACCTGAGCAACCACCACCTTTAATAGCGATTCTAAAAAATGACCCTGGATCTTTTTGAGACAACAAATTATTAATCTGTTTTATAGCTTTATCTGTAAATTTAATTTCTTTAATCATATAACAACACTGATATTACTAATATAATATCAATTTATTAAATTTAAAGTATGAATAATTACTCAAATTTAGCTCTATCTAAAAGTAAAGGTCGTATTTTTAAAGAAGCCAATTCACTTTATAGAACACCATTTCAAAGAGATAGAGATAGGATTATTCACAGTGCCTCATTCAGAAGGCTAAAGCATAAAACACAAGTTTTTGTTAATACAGAAGGGGATCATTTTAGAACTAGAATTACCCATTCAATTGAAGTTGCGCAAATTGCAAGATCAATAGCTAAACATTTAGGTTTAAACGATGATCTGGCTGAAACTTTAAGTTTGGCTCATGACTTGGGACACACACCGTTTGGACATGCTGGAGAAGATGCTCTTAATGAATGCATGGTTAATTTTGGAGGCTTCGATCACAACCTTCAAACTTTAAGAATAATTATGTTTCTTGAGCATAAATACCTTAAATTTAAAGGCCTAAACTTAACATTAGAAACTTTAGATGGATTATTAAAGCACAATGGCCCAATTAATGATCTTTCTACAGTTAATAGGCTGATTGGATTGAAAAGTTTTAAGAATAAAATAAATTTTACTAACTCTGGATCATTGGAAGCTCAAATATCAGCAATCTCTGATGACATTGCCTATAATAATCATGACATACAAGATGGAATCAGAGCCAAAATGTTTAATTTAAACGACTTGATTGAAATTAATTTTTTTAAAGATATTTATAAATCTCACAAAAAAAATATTAAAAATAATAATAAAGATATTTTGATATATCAAATAATACGAGATTCAATTGATTTAATGGTTAGAGATTTGATTAAAAATACTAAAAATAATTTTAAAACTAATAAAATTAAATCTTTAAATGATGTTTATAAATTAGATAATCCTATAGTATGTTTTTCTAGTAAATTTCTAAAAATTGAAAAAGAAGTTAGGTTTTTCCTAAGAAACAAAATGTACAACAACAAGAAAGTATTATTAAAAAATAATCATGGAAAAAAAATTGTTAATAAACTTTTTTATAAAATTAAGAATAAGCCCAAAAAATTCTTAAATGCTGACCAATTAAAAAATGATCCTAATAGAGCAATTGCTGATTTTATTTCAGGTATGACAGATAGATATGCAATCAATTTAAACAAAAGTATTTAATGAACATTTTTGATCTCTACTTAGATAAAATAATAATTTTGATTAAAAAACTAAATAAAGATGGCTCTTTAGAAATACCTGAATCTTTAAAAGGAATTAATGTAGATATACCACCATCAAATTTTGACTGCGATATATCAACCAATGTAGCCATGGTACTCTCTAAAGCGAATAAAAAATCTCCAATCGATATTGCAAACACTCTAATTGATTTAATTAAAAATGAAGATGAAAAAATTGAAACTATTTCTGTAGCAAAACCTGGATTTATTAATATTAAATTTAAAACGATATATTGGAACAATTTTATTAAAAATGTTAACCAAAATTACAAAGATTTTGGTGTCAATATAAAAGAAAAAAAACAGAAATATCTTGTAGAATTTGTTTCAGCTAATCCGACAGGTCCTCTTCACGTAGGACATTGTAGAGGTGCAATATTAGGAGATGTAATTTCAAATATATTAATTTTTAACAAGCATGATGTTTCGAAAGAATATTATGTAAATGACTATGGTAATCAGATCATAAATTTTACAAAGTCTGTTTTTTTTAGAATTAGAGAAATACTTTTTAATGAAAAATTTCCCATTGAAAATTCAGATTTATATCCAGGTGATTACTTGGTTGATATTGCTAAAAATATTATAGAATCTAACAAAGTTTTAAAATTTGATAAATTTGAAGATGTTTCAAAAGAATTAACTTTATTGTCAGTCTCAGAATCTTTAAAATTAATTAAAAACAATTTAGCAAACCTTGGAATAGTGCACGATAAATTTACCAGTGAAACTGATATTGTCCTAAATAATGAAGTTCAAAAAGCAATTGACAAATTAAAGGATAAAAAACTTGTTTATAGTGGAAAAATTAAGGCCCCTAAAGGTGAGGATGATCAAAACTGGGTCGAAAGAGAGCAACTTTTATTTAAATCAACAGATTTTGGAGATGATAAAGATAGAGCACTTCAAAAATCTGATAAATCATGGACTTACTTTGCTAGTGATGTGGCTTATCACGATAATAAATTAGATAGAAATTACGATACACTTATTAATATATTAGGAGCAGATCACGCTGGTTATATAAAAAGGATAACTTCTGTCGTTGAAGCATTATCTGGAGATAAAAAAAAATTAATTTGTAAGGTAAGCCAACTTGTTAAACTAATTAAAGATGGAAAACCTTTCAAAATGTCAAAAAGAAAAGGTGACTATATAACAGTTGAAGACTTGATTGCTGAAGTTGGTAGGGATGCTACTAGATTTATTATGCTTAATAGAAGTAGCGATGTAGAGTTGGATTTTGACTTTACAAAAGTTAAAGAAAAATCAAAAGATAACCCTCTTTACTATGTCCAGTATTGTTATGCTAGAATATCATCTGTTTTTAGACATGTAGATCTTAATATAGAAAATGATTTGAATATAAATGATTACGAGTTTGAATACACTGGAGATGAAATAAAGATATTAAAAAAAATAGCTGAATGGCCCAAATGTATTGAAGCTGCAAGTTTAAGACTTGAACCCCACAGAATACCAGTTTATCTTTATGAGCTATCATCAGAATTCCATTCTTATTGGAATATGGGTAAAGATGATCCATCAAAAAGATTTATTAACGAACAAAAGAAAATATCAAATGATAAGTTAGTTTTTTTAAAAGTTATATCTAATGTTATCAAATCTGGAATGGATATTGTTGGAGTGGATACTCCGCAAAAAATGTAATGTTAAAAGAACTTAAATATCTTTTATTTTTAATTGTTATAGTTTTATTTTTTTTTCTATCTTTCAAATACTACTTTTCAAATGAAAATAAAAAAAATTCATATAGATCTTTAAAAAATATTGAAGATAAAACTGAAAATTATTCTCGTAATCTTATTTTACTTAATAGTGATACTGTTAATATCGTAGAATATGTTGAAAAAAGCATAGATAAAAACAAAAAGAATTACAATTTTTGGAAATTAATAAATAATGATGGATGATCGTAAAAGTTTTATAGTTGGTTTAAAATCAACTAAATTATTGATTAAAGAAAAAAAATTTCTAATTAAACATAAGCCCTGGGGAATAATACTTTTTTCACGAAATATCAAAAATATTGCACAAGTTAAAAAATTAACAGATGAAATTAGAAAAATATTTAATGATAAGAAATACCCTATTTTAATTGATCAAGAGGGTGGGAGAGTAAATAGATTAAGTAAATTTTTTAAAGCAGATAAGTTTACAGGAGAATTTTTTGGCAATCTTTATCTTAAAGATAAAAAAGAATTTTATACTGAATATAAAAAGTTTATAAATAAAACTGCCTTATTATTAAAAACTGTAGGCATAAATATTAATACTTTACCCGTTCTTGACGTAAGATCAAAAGGGTCTAGCTCAATAATTGGTGACAGAGCATTTTCAAGTAATGCAAAGATTGTTTCACAAATTGGTGATATTTGTATTAAAGAATTGCATAATAATAAGATTGCCGCTGTAATAAAACATATTCCTGGTCACGGTTTGGCTAAAGTTGATAGTCATAAAAAAACTCCTACAATCAACAAGGAATTAAGGCATCTAAATAATAATGATTTTATGGCATTCAAAAATAAAAATAGTCTGTTTGCAATGACAGCACATCTTATTTATAAAAATATCGATAAAGCAAATACAGCAACACATTCGAAGAAAATTATAAAATTAATAAGAAACCAAATTAAATTTAAGAATATTTTGATGTCTGATGATATATCAATGAAGAGTTTAAAAGGCTCTATAGCAATTAATACAAAAAAATCCTTTAGTGCTGGTTGCGATCTAGTTCTTCATTGTAATGGAAATTTAAAAGAAATGAATGATGTGGCTCTGTATTCACCATTTATAAGTAAGTTTATTATTAAAAAAACATCACAATTTTATAAGATTATAAGTTAATATTTATTATGTCTGACACCGATTCTAAAAATTTTAATGTAGATCTTGATAATTATAACGGCCCGCTTGATGTTTTATTGGATTTGGCAAAAGCTCAAAAGGTTAACCTTGAAGATATTTCAATAACATTACTGGCTGATCAATTTCATAATTATATTACTAACGAAAAAAATCTTAATCTAGAGTCTGCATCAGAATATTTATTGATGGCTACCTGGTTAACTTATCTTAAATCAAAACTTTTGTTGCCAGGAAATCCAGAAGAAGAATTTAAAGTTTTAGAAGTTGCTGAAAAATTAAAATTACAATTAAAAAAATTAGAGTTGATTAGATTACTTTCTGACCAAATGTTAAAAAGAAAAAGACTTGGAAGAGAAATAAGAGTTAGAGGAATTAAAGGAAATATACGATCTATATATAGTACTGAATATAAACTAAATCTTTACGAACTTTTAAAATCTTATTCCTCAATTATTATGACCAAAGATTTTCAAAGGATGAATATTCCTAAACTTCCAGTTTTTACCACTGAAGATGGCATAAAAAGAATAAAAGAATTTTTTGGTAAGTTAATTGATTGGAGGAATATTAATGAATTAATACCACCTTCATTTAAGAATAGTTCAAAATATAAAAGAACAGGTAAAGCAGGAATTTTTGCAGGTTCTTTAGAGCTGGTTAAAGAGGGCAATCTAACTATAAAGCAAGAAAACTTATTTGATGATATTTATATTAAAGAACTAAAATGACAAAAATAAAAAAGAAAACAAAAAAAATAAATGACAATATAGTTACTTTCCCATCAAAAATGAATGCTGGTGAAAGAGAAGTTGAGGCAATAGTTTTTGCTGCTGCTGAACCATTAGATATTGACACTATTGAATCTAAAATTTCAAAAAAAATTGATGTTTTAAAATCATTAGAGAAACTTCAAAAAGAATACTCATCAAGAGGAATTAATTTAGTTTGTATTTCTAAGAGATGGTCTTTTAGAACTTCTGAAAATTTATCAAACCTTATGTCTCAAGAAAAAACTGTAGAAAAAAAACTATCTCGAGCTGCAGTTGAAACATTAGCTATAATTGTTTATCACCAGCCTGTTACTAGAGCTGAAATTGAAGAAATTAGAGGTGTTGCTTTTGGAACGAATACACTTGAGATTTTAATGGAGCTAAATTGGGTAAAACCACAAGGCCGTAAAGATGTACCTGGTAAACCAATTCAGTATGGAACTACTAATGATTTCTTAAGTCATTTTAGTCTTCAAAAACTGTCTGATTTACCTACAGTTGACGAATTGGGATCTGCTGGTCTGATTGATAGCTCAAACATAGATAATGCAATATTTGGTACTGGTAAATTTTACAAAGAAAAACAAGTAGAAAAAAAAGAAGATATTTATGAAAATATCGATGAGATGCTAGGTGGAACACTAAGTCCAGAAGAAGAAAAGTAAAAAGTTACTTTAAAATTAAATTTAAAAGAGGTATAAAATATTATGAGCATTGGAATTTGGCAAATAGCAATTGTAGTAATCTTAGTTGTCCTTTTATTTGGTAGAGGTAAAATTTCTAGTTTAATGGGCGATGTAGCCAAAGGTATAAAAAGTTTTAAAAAAGGTATGGCTACAGATATTACTGATGAGTCTGAACCTGAGCCTAAAAATGTTTCAGAAAATAATCAAGACAGCAAAGACAAAGAATAAATTAAATGCCCACTATTGGCTGGTTTGAGATTTTAATAGTAGTAGCTGTTGCAATCATTGTTATTGGACCAAAAGATTTTCCACATATGTTAAAAAAAGTTGGTTCATGGATTGGAACCACAAAAAGATATATTAGCAATATACAAAATGAGGTAGCTGACCTTGATATTAATTCTAATGAAATAGAAAAACCTATAGAAGAAAAAAAAGATAATGACAAAATCTGAAAATGAAGGTGGCTTTGTAAGTCATTTAACTGAACTCAGAAAAAGATTAATTCATTCTTTTATTTTTTTGTTTATCTTTTTTATTGGATGTTATTTTTTTTCAGAACATCTCTATGGTTTTTTAGTTGAGCCTTTTGCTAAAGCAGTAAATGAAAGTGGAACTGATAGAAGATTAATTTTTACAGCTTTACAGGAAACATTTTTAACATACTTAAAGGTTTCTTTTTTTGCAGCATTCTTTGTTACTTGTCCCTATATATTGGTACAAATATGGAAATTTATTGCACCAGGGCTCTATAAGCATGAAAAAATTGCAATCGTTCCTTATCTAGTTTTAACGCCTATATTATTTTTTCTAGGAGGAATGCTTGTTTATTATTTAATAATGCCACTAGCCATAAAGTTTTTTCTCTCTTTCGAAAGCACAGGGGCCTCAACAGGATTACCCATCCAATTGGAAGCAAAAGTTAGTGAATATCTTTCACTTGTAATGAAATTAATTTTTGCATTTGGTATAAGTTTTCAGCTACCAGTTGTTCTTAGTTTGTTAGCTAGAGTTGGCATAGTTAATGCTAAGTTTCTTAGAGAAAAAAGAAAATATGTTGTTGTAATGATTTTTGCAGCAGCTGCATTATTAACACCACCTGATCCTATAACTCAAATTGGACTAGCAATACCATTATTGATTTTATATGAATTATCTATATTTTCTGTAAACATTATTGATAAGAAAAATAAAAAAAATGCATAATATAAAAGAAATTAGAAATGATATTGAGGCTTTTAAAAAAGCTTTAAATAAAAGATTCCTAGATATAGATGTCGATAAGATTTTATCATTGGATGAGAGCAATAGAGAATATATCCAACAAAGAGAACTGCTTGAAAAAGAAAAAAAAGATATTTCAAAGTCTAAAGATCAGTCACTTTTTGAAAAATCTAAAAAAATTTCATCTGAAATAGATAATATTAATAAATTACAAACTAATGTTAAAAATGAATTAGAAACTATTTTATCATCAATACCAAATATACCTCATTCTGACGTTCCTACAGGTAAAGATGAAAATTCAAATATAGAAATTTCTAAATCAGGAACAATACATAATTTTACATTTAAGCCTAAATCTCATTATGAATTAGGTGAAAACTTAAACATGCTTGATTTTGATCTAGCCACAAAAACTACTGGCTCTAGGTTTGTTTTTGTAAAAGATAAATTGGCCTTGTTAGAAAGAGCTTTATCAAATTTTATGCTTGATACACATGTTAATACTAATGGTTATGAAGAAATATCACCGCCACTAATTGCAACAGATGCTACTATGTATGGTACAGGACAATTACCTAAATTTGATAATGATCAGTTTGAACTTAAATTAGATGATTCTAGTGACAGAAAGTTTTTAATACCAACTGCTGAAGTTATTTTAACTAATATTGTAAAAGATCAAATTATTGATAAAAAAAAACTTCCTATGCGAATGGTTGCTTCAACTCCATGTTTTAGAAAAGAAGCAGGTAGCTATGGTAAAGATACAAAAGGTATGATTAGACAGCACCAATTTTACAAAGTTGAAATGGTGAGTATTGTTGAGGCAGATAAGTGCTTACCAGAACTCGATAGAATGACTGATTGTGCAACTAAAATTTTAGATTTACTAAAACTTCCATATAGAAAAATAGTTTTGTGTACTGGTGATATGGGGTTTAGTGCTGAAAAAACTTTTGATATTGAGGTGTGGCTTCCATCTGAGGATAAATATAGAGAAATCTCAAGTTGCTCTTCATGTGGATCGTTTCAAGCAAGAAGAATGAAAGCTAGATATAAAAACGAAAAAAAAGAAACAGTTTTTGTTGGAACACTAAATGGCAGTGGTTTAGCGATTGGCAGAACATTAGTTGCTATATTGGAAAATTATCAACAAGAAGATGGCTCTATTATTGTACCTGAAGTTTTAAGGCCTTACATGAATAATATTGAGAAAATCAATAAGATTTAAAGTTGTTTTAATTTAATAGATGTTGTAAGTATTCACTTTAATCAAGGAGAAAAATGGATTCAGGAATAGGACAATTTATACCACTAATTTTAATTTTTGTTATTTTTTACTTTTTTTTAATAAGACCTCAACAAAAGAAAGTTAAAGAGCATAAAGCCATGGTAGAAAACTTATCAAGAGGAGACAAGGTTGTAACGTCTGCTGGTATTATTGGGACAGTTGAAAGAATTATTGATAATGAAAAAGTTGAAGTGCAAATTGCTGACAACGTTAAAGTTGAAATTATCAAATCTACAGGCATCCAAGGATTACTTAACTCCCCTGAAGTAAAAAAATAACATTTAACTAAAGTGTTATACTTTTCTAAATTAAGAATTACCTTAGTTTCATTAGTATCTATTTTTTTTATTTTTATTGCTGCATCAAATTTTCAGAACTCTGAAGATAGCTTTATTTCAAAAAAGATAAATCTAGGTTTAGATTTACAGGGTGGTTCATATCTTTTACTTGAGATTGATAACGGTCCTGTTGAAATTCAAAAATTACAAAATACAACAACTGTTATTAGAAATTTTTTAAAAGATAAGAAAATAACTTTTAATGATCTGAGAATAGAAAATAAAAAAATAATATTTAATGTTTCTAATGATAATGCTCAATTAGTTGAAACTTTTTTTCTTGATAAAGAAAGTGATATTAACCCATATTATAATCAATATAAATCTCATCAGTTTGATTTAGAAATACAAAATAATGAATTTACTTTAACTCTTTCAAAGTATGGACTTATTGAAATCAAAACTTCTTCACAAGATCAAGCTTTAGAAATAGTTAGAAGAAGAGTTGATGAGGTTGGTACTAATGAGCCCAATATATTAAAAAGAGGTAATAATAGAATTTTAGTTGAACTTCCGGGTCTAGATGATCCTATGCGTATAAAGTCACTTTTAGGAAAAACTGCAAATTTAACATTTAGATTTGTCACTCAAAATAATAATGACACTTTTGGAACTGAAATGCTTCAGTTTGAAGATGGAACTAGCGAAGCAATGGTTAGTAAAAGAATAATCTTAAATGGTGAGAATTTATTGGATGCTCAACCACAAATGAATAATCAAACAAACGAAACAGTAGTATCATTTACTCTTGATAGAGTGGGGGCTAAAAGATTTGGTAAAGCAACTAGTACCGGTGTTGGCAAGCAATTGGCTATCGTTCTAGATGGTAAAATTGTTAGTGCTCCAGTAATTAGAGATACTATAGCAAGTGGAAATGGCCAGATCAGTGGAAATTTTACGTTCCAATCTGCAACAGACTTGGCTCTACTATTAAGATCGGGAGCATTACCAGCTCCACTTAATATAATTGAAGAAAGAACAGTAGGACCTGACCTTGGTCAAGACTCAATTAATGCTGGAGTTATTGCTCTTATGATTGGTTTTTTATTAGTTATAATTTTTATGTTTTTTAAATACAAAATATTTGGTCTAATTGCTAATATAACACTACTAATTAACTTATTCTTTTTAGTTGGTATTTTAACTTTATTTGAAGCAACATTAACTCTTCCTGGAATAGCAGGTATCATTTTAACAGTAGGTATGGCAGTTGACGCTAATGTATTAATTTTTGAAAGAATTAAAGAAGAATGCAAGAAAGAAAAAAATAATATAATAGCTTTTGATACAGGTTATGTGAAATCAAAAACTGCAATTATAGATGCAAATATAACTACATTAATTGCAGCTGTAATCTTATTCTTTATGGGCTCCGGACCTGTTAAAGGCTTCTCTGTGACCTTAGCTGTAGGAATTTTTACTACACTGTTTTCAGTTTATTTTATTGCAAGAATGCTTACTGGTCTTTACGTGGTAAGAAATAAAGAAAAAACTAACCTAATATAAATGATTAATTTTAATAAATTTTATAAACTATTTAATCTTATCTCTTTAAGTCTAGTCGTTGCATCTGTTCTATTGTTATTTTTTAAAGGACTTAATTTTGGTGTAGATTTTAAAGGTGGGACCTTAATAGAACTAAGGTCTAATGATAAAAATATTAATGTCACTTCTTTAAGACAATCTTTTAATAAAATGAATTTAGGAGATTTTAATGTTAAAAAATTTGGTAATGAAAATGATTTTTTAATTAAGATAGAGAAAAAAGATACAAGTGCAAACGCTATTGAGGTTATTAAAAAAGATTTAACATCTTCTTTGGGGGGCTCTTTTAATTTCAGAAGAGTTGAAAATGTAGGTCCAAAAGTTAGCTCTGAATTATTAAAGTCTGGTATTATTGCAATTGCACTATCTCTAGCTGCAATGTTATTTTACATATGGATAAGATTTGAATGGCAATTTAGTTTAGGTGCTATTTTAGCCTTATTCCATGATGTCATTATAACACTAGGTCTTTTCTCGCTATTCAGTCTAGAAATAAATCTATCAATAGTTGCCGCCGTTTTAACTATAGTTGGTTATTCAATGAACGATACTGTTGTTATTTATGACAGAGTTAGGGAAAATTTAAGAAAGTTTTCTGATATCAAGATTTATGAACTTACAAATATCTCAATCAATGAAACTCTTTCCAGAACTATAATTACATCAGCCACAACATTGCTTGCTTTAGTTTCAATTTATTTATTTGGTGGGGAAATATTAAAAGGTTTTTCTTTAGCCATGATAATGGGTGTTATATTTGGAACTTATTCTTCAATTTATATAGCTAATCCAATACTTGTAAAACTTAGAGTTTCACAAAAAACAATCCTAAAAGAAGATACAGAATAAATTTAATAAAGGTTTTGAGCTGCTACCATTGAAAGTAACATTGGTATCGATAAAAGAGTATTTGTTCTTGAAAACAACATTGCTGTTCTTGCTGATTTTGCTTTAACATCAGGTTCGCACTCAACCATACCTAGTGCTCTTTTTTGATTTGGCCAAATTATAAACCAAACATTATAAGCCATATATAAACCAAGCCACATCCCAATACCTATAGCTGTATTTTTTCCACCACCACCTAATGTCATAGCATCGTGTAAATAACCATTCAGATAAGCTAAAATTAATCCTGACAGAACTGTCAGTAATGCAGCGTATCTAAAATAAAACAATGCAGCTGGAGCAATAACTTTACCTATAGCAGGTTTTTGTTCGTCAGGGATTTTTGGCATATTTGGAATTTGTACAAAGTTAAAATACCAAAGCAAACCAATCCACATTATAGCAACCGTTACATGAATAAATCTTGTTAACCAACTCCAAAAAATTGTATCAAAATCAAAACCACCATTACCATAAAATAACCCTAGAAAAAAAATTATTGCTAAAGCTAATGATGCGTGAATAGTTTTTGGAAGTGATGATAGTAAATTACCCATAATTAGAATCACTTATACACTAATTGTTTAAATCTTTAACTTCTTTTTAAATTTTTCTTCCAGCATGGGTTTTAAGAATTCACCAGTATAACTACCTTTTATTTTGATAATATCCTCAGGTTTGCCCTCTGCGATAATATTTCCACCTTTGACACCACCTTCAGGACCCATATCAACGATATAATCAGCTGTTTTGATTACATCCAAATTATGCTCAATAACAACAACTGTATTTCCTAGAGCTACAAATGTATGAAGTATTTCTAGTAGTTTTTTAATATCATGTTGATGAAGACCCGTTGTTGGTTCATCTAATATGTACATGGTTCTTCCTGTAGATCTTTTTGATAATTCCTTAGCTAATTTAATACGTTGAGCTTCACCACCAGATAGTGTTGTTGCCTGCTGTCCAATCTTTATATACCCAAGGCCTACTTTTTTTAGTGTTAATAGTTTTGTTTTAATATTTGAAATATTTTCGAAATACTCACATCCCTCGTCTACAGACATATCCAATACATCGGCAATACTTTTATCTTTAAATTTTATCTCTAGAGTTTCTCTATTGTACCTGGTTCCCTTGCATTCATCACACTGGATATAAACATCAGGTAAGAAGTGCATCTCGTATGTAATTACACCATCACCTTCACAAGCTTCACATCTTCCACCTTTAACATTAAAAGAAAATCTGCCTGGCTTATATCCTCTTGTTTTTGACTCTGGTAGTGCTGTAAACCAATCTCTAATGGGGCCAAAAGCTCCTGTATAAGTTGCTGGGTTTGATCTAGGTGTTCTTCCAATAGGAGACTGATCTATATCAATTATTTTATCTATAAGCTCAACACCTTTATAACTCTTAAACTCTTTAGGGACTTTTCTAGCTTTGTTATTCAAGGTTAAATTTAATGCATGATATAATGTTTGTAATATTAGTGTTGATTTACCGCTACCTGAAACACCAGTTACGCAAGTAAAACTTCCTGTTGGAATTTTAAGATTAACGTTGTTCAAGTTATTTCCACTAGCACCATTAATTTCAACAAATCTTCCATTTTTTGCAAGCCTTCTGGTTCTTGGAATTTCTATATACTTTTTATGAGATAAGTATTGACCAGTAATACTGTTTTTATTTTTTAGTATTTCATCATAAGTACCTTGTGCAATTATTTCACCACCATTAGTTCCAGCTTCTGGACCCATATCTATTATATGATCTGCATTTTCCATAGTTTCCGTATCATGCTCAACAACAATTACAGTGTTACCTAAATCTCTCAGTCTTTTTAATGCATTTATTAATTTAACATTATCCTTTTGATGTAATCCAATAGAAGGTTCATCAAGAACATATAATACACCAGTTAATCCAGAACCAATTTGTGATGCGAGTCTTATTCTTTGAGCCTCACCTCCAGAAAGAGTTCCTGACTCTCTCGATAATGTTAAATATTCAAGCCCAACATTTAAAAGGAACGTTAGTCTTTCATTAATTTCTTTTAAAATATGTTCTGCTATCTTAAATTGTCGTTTATCAAGGTTTTGCTCTAAACCTTTGAACCATTTAGCTGCATCTAGAATAGATTTTTTAGTTACTTCGCTTATATTCTGATTATCAATTTTAACACATAAGGCTTCTTCTTTTAATCTATTACCGTTACATCCTTCACAAGCAGAATCAGATTGGTATTCAGCTATCGCTTCTCTTTTCCATTCACTATCAGATTCAAGAAATCTTCTTTCAAGATTATTTATTACACCTTCAAAAGTTTTTTTATGAGAATATTTTTCATAACCATCATCATAAACAAACTTAATTTCTTCTTCATCCGATCCAAACAATATTACATCTCTAAATTTTTTTGGAAGTTTTTTCCATCTCTCATCTAAAGAAATTCCATAATGTTTAGCAATAGAGGCTAAGGTTTGAGCATAATATAATGTTGTTGATTTGGCCCATGGTTCTATAGCACCATCAGCTATACTTTTTTTCTCATCAGGAACTACTAAATTTGGATCTACATTCAATTTAATACCTATACCTTCACATTCTGCGCACGCTCCGTACGGACTATTAAAAGAAAAAAGTCTTGGCTCAATCTCTTCAATTGTAAAACCACTTTCTGGACAGGCAAATTTTGTAGAATAAATTAATTTTTCAATTTTTCTAAATTTTTGTGGCAATGTTTCATCTTCATACTCAACAAATACCAATCCATTTGATAAATTTACAGCTGTCTCAATACTTTCAGCAAGTCTATTACCAAGATTGGAATTCAAAACAATTCTATCAACTAAAACAGATATATCATGCTTGAGTTTTTTATCTAAATTAGGTGCATTGTCTATTTCGTATATGACTTCATCAATTTTAATTTTTCTAAAACCTCTTCTTTTATAGCTTAAAATATCTTTTCTATACTCACCCTTACGACCTCTGACCACAGGAGCAAAAATATAAATTGTAGATTTTTTTGGTAATTTTTTTATTAAATCAACAATCTGTGTAATTGTTTGTGATGTAATTGGCTTTCCTGTGAATGGTGAGTAGGGAACACCAGCCCTTGCATACAACACCCTCATATAGTCATAAATTTCAGTAACTGTTGCAACAGTTGACCTTGGATTTTTAGATGTATTTTTTTGCTCTATGGCTATTGCAGGACTTAATCCCTCGATAAGATCAACATTTGGTTTTTTCATTTTATCCAAAAATTGACGAGCATAAGCTGATAAACTTTCAACATATCTTCTTTGTCCTTCTGCATAGACAGTGTCAAATGCTAGTGAGGATTTTCCTGAACCAGAAAGACCAGTAATTACAACAAATTGATCTTTGGGTATTTCTACAGAAACATTCTTTAAATTATGCTCCTTTGCACCCTTGATAACTATCTTTTTGATCATAATTTTAGTTGCTTTAAATTAATAAAATTAATATTGAGTTTATATTGTGATATAAAACTAAATAAATAAATAAACACTTATAAAATATTATGGCTGGAAGTTTAAATAAAGTATTATTAATTGGGCGTTTAGGCGCAGACCCAGAAATCAAACAAATGTCGAATGGCAAAAGTCTTGCTACCTTAAGTTTAGCTACTAGCCAATCTTGGAAAGATAAAGCAACTGGCGAAAAAAAAGAAAAAACAGAATGGCACCGAATAGTTGTATTTAATGAAGGGTTAGTCAATGTTGTTCAGCAATATTTGAAAAAAGGTGCTCAAATTTATGTTGAGGGACAGATAACGACTAGAAAATGGAAAGATGAACAATCTGGTCAAGACAAGTATTCAACTGAAATTGTAATTCAAGGATACAATTCTTCACTTACTATGTTGGGTGGTGGAAACACTGGCGGTGGTGGTATTCAAAATGACAATTCGCAAGCTGTTGCTAGCAATCCTGATGATAGCCCCCAAGCCCCTAATGATATGGATGACGAAATTCCATTTTAGTTTCTATGAAAGACACAGAAATACCTAAAGACAAAAATATTAAACTTATCTCAATGCATGATGAGATGAGCTCATCGTACTTGTCATATGCAATGAGTGTAATTGTGAGTAGGGCTCTTCCTGATGTCAGAGATGGACTTAAACCTGTTCATAGAAGAATATTATTTGCCATGTATAAAGGTGGCTACGATTGGTCAAAACAATTTAGAAAATCTGCAAGAATAGTTGGGGATGTTATTGGTAAATATCACCCACATGGAGATCAATCTGTTTATGACGCTCTTGTCAGAATGGTTCAAGATTTTTCTATGAGTTTACCTCTTGTTCAAGGCCAAGGTAACTTTGGATCTATTGATGGAGATCCAGCTGCGGCTATGAGATATACAGAAACAAGATTAGCTAAAGTTTCTCAATACTTAATTGATGATATAGAAAAAAATACTGTTGATTATAAAAGTAATTACGATGAAACTGAAAAAGAACCAACAGTTTTACCTGCTCAATATCCTAATTTACTAGTAAACGGTGCTGGTGGTATTGCTGTGGGAATGGCTACAAGCATTCCCCCACATAATTTAGGTGAAATTATAGATGGAACATTAGCTTTAATTGAAAATAAAGATGTTAAAATTAAAGAGTTAATGAAACATATACCAGGTCCTGATTTTCCAACAGGTGGGGTCATCATTGGAAAAGAAATTATTAAAGCTGGATATAATGTAGGTCGTGGGTCATTTAAAATTAGAGGTGAAATTAGTGTTGAAGCACAAAAAAATGGTAGAGAGAGACTCGTTATAACTTCTGTGCCATATCAGGTAAATAAATCAGTTTTAAATGAGAGAATTGCCCAACTTGTTAGAGAGAAAAAAATAGAGGGAATAAAAGATATTAGAGACGAATCTAACAGAGAAGGGATTAGAGTTGCTATTGATTTAAGAAATGGTGTTGAACCAGAAACTATTAAAAGATTACTTTATAAAAATACATCTATAGAAAGTTCTTTTGGCTTTAACACTTTAGCTATTGTTGACGGCAAACCTAAAATTTGTAATTTAAAAGAATTTTTATCAAATTTCTTAACATTCCGTGAAGACGTAGTAATCAAAAAAACTAAGTTTGATTTAAAAAAAGCTGAAGACAGAGCTCACATCCTTATTGGATTATCAGTATCTGTTGAGAACTTAGATAAGATTATAAAAATTATACGGTCTTCAAAAACTCCTGATGATGCTAAAAAATCATTATTAAGCACTAAGTGGAAAATAAATAAATCTTTAAAGCTAATTTCACTTGTTGAAGATAAAAAGGGAAAAAATTTATACTCACTAACCGATCCTCAAGTAATTGCTATTTTAGAACTTAGACTTCAAAAACTTACAGCTCTTGGAATTAATGAAATAGAAGTCGAAATTAAGAAATTAGCTGATCTGATTAAAGGTTATAAAAAAATAATTAATTCTAAAAAAGAACTTTTAAACGTAATAAGTGAAGAGCTTAAAACTATCAAAGAAAAATTTGCAGTTCCAAGAAGAACTAAAATTATAGATGCTGTTTTAAACTATGATATTGAAGAGACTATTCAAAAAGAAGAAGTGATTATTACAGTTACTCTTCAGGGCTACATTAAAAGAGGAGCTTTAAGTAGTGTCAAACAACAAAAAAGAGGTGGTAAAGGAAAATCTGGAATCACAACGAGAGATGAAGATTCTGTGGTTCAAACCTTATCAGTTAACACTCGTACTTCTGTTCTTTTCTTTTCAACAGAAGGACTTGTCTACAAAATTAAAGCTTGGAAAATACCTGAAGGATCAACTACATCAAAAGGTAAATCTCTATTCAACATCTTACCTTTAAAAAATCATCAATCTATCAGTTCAATAATGCCATTTCCTGATGATGAGAGCGATATGAAAAATCTTCAAATTGTTTTTGCTACTGCAAAAGGTAAAGTTAGAAAAAATAGCCTAGAAGATTTTTCTTCAATTAATTCAGCTGGAAAAATTGCAATAAAATTAGATCCTAATGACAAAATCGTAGGTGTTGAAATTTGTAAGGATGATCAAGATGTAATGTTAAGTACAAAAAATGGTAAATGCATTAGATTTGAATCAAAAAAACTACGAATATTTAAGGGTAGATCGTCTAAAGGTATCAAAGGTATTGAGTTATCACCTAACGATGAGATTGTTTCTCTTTCAATAGCAAATAAAGAAAAAACAAAAAAAGATTCAAAGTCTGAAGAAAGATTTGTTTTATCTATTACAGAAAATGGATACGGTAAAAAAACTTTGAACAATGAATATAGAGTTACCAATAGAGGTGGTAAGGGTATAATTGGAATTATTAACTCACCAAGAAACGGTAGTATATGTTCCTCATTTCCAGTTATTGAAGGAGATGATGTAATGATTTCAACAAATAAAGGAAGAGTGATTAGAGTTGCTGTTAAAGAAATCAGAACGGCAGGAAGAAATACTCAAGGTGTAAGAATTATCAAATTATCTGGTGATGAAAAAGTTGTTTCAGCAATAAAAATTGATGATAACTTGGAGTAATGAAAAAAGTTGCCGTATATCCTGGAACATTTGACCCAATAACCTTTGGTCATATTGATGTAATTAAAAAAGCTTTAAAATTATTTGATAAAGTTATTATTGCTGCTTCTGATGGTACTAATAAAAATTATCTTTTTAATTCACTTGAAAGAATACAGTTAATTAAAAAAGCTCTATTTGTTGATTTAAAGTTTGATAAAAAAAGCATTGAAGTTATTTCATTTACATCATTAACAACTGATTTATGTAAAAAATACAAATCTAATATTATTTTAAGAGGTCTAAGAGCTGTATCTGACTTTGAATATGAATTTCAATTAGCTGGAATGAATAGAAAATTAAGCAACAATATAGAAACAATCTTTTTAATGTCTGATGTTGAAAATCAAATTATTTCATCAAGATTTGTTAAAGAAATAGTGAGACTAAAAGGTGATATAAAAAAATTTACTACAAAAAGTACAATAAAGTCTTTAAAAGAGAAATATGAATAAATTTATAACAAAATTTTTAATTTTATTTTTTATACTAACCAACAATATAATCGCAGAGGAGAATATAATGATTTTAAAACTTAAAGATGGAGACATTAAAATAGAACTTTTTGAAGATGTTGCCCCTAACCATGTTAAAAGAATTAAACAATTAGCCAAAGATGGAAAATATGATGGTGTTGTATTTCACAGGGTAATTGATGGTTTTATGGCTCAAACAGGAGATGTACAATTTGGTAACTCTTCTAATGACCAATTTGATTTAAAAAGAGCAGGAATGGGTGGTTCTGATTTACCAGATCTTAAAGAAGAATTTAGCGACTTACCTCATGAAAGAGGAACCTTGTCTATGGCTAGATCACAAGATCCAAATAGTGCTAATAGTCAATTTTTTATTTGTTTCAAAGAGGCATCATTCCTAGATAGACAATATACTGTTTTTGGTAAAGTTATTGAAGGTATGGACCTAGTCGATAAAATTAAAAGAGGAGACCAAAATAATAACGGTTCCGTTTCTAACCCAGATAAAATTATTAGCTTTAAATAATATTAATACACATTTCAATGACATTAAAAAATTTCAAATTTAATGTCATTGAAAATGATAAATTTGCCAGAACTGGTATTATTGAAACCCATAGAGGAAACATTCAAACACCAGCTTTTATGCCTGTCGGTACACAGGCAACTGTAAAAGCTTGCCTTATTGATGATGTTATTAAAACTGGTGCTGAAATAATATTATCTAACACCTATCATTTAATGATTAGACCTGGTGTGGATAGAATAATTTCTGCAGGAGGACTTCACAAGTTTATGAATTGTAAGCTTCCGATACTTACAGATTCTGGTGGGTTTCAAGTTATGTCACTTTCAAAATTAAACAAAGTAGACAGAGAAAAAGGTGCAATATTTAACTCTCATGTAGATGGTAAAAAATTCATATTAAGTCCCGAAGAAAGCATTAGAGTTCAAAAAGGATTAGACTCAGATATTGTTATGATCATGGATGAGTGTCCCAAAAAAACTACCGATTATGATGTAATAAATAAATCTATGGAACTATCCATATATTGGGCTGAAAGATCTAAAATAGCTTTTGGTTTAAACCCACACAAAGCTTTATTTGGAATAGTCCAGGGTGGTTTATTCAAAGATTTAAGAACTAAATCTCTTAATGAGTTAATCAAAATTGGCTTTGATGGCTATGCGATTGGAGGTCTTGCAGTAGGAGAGAGTCAAAATGAAATGTTTAGTGTTCTGGATGATTTAAAAAATATTATGCCTGATGATAAACCAAGATATTTAATGGGTGTGGGGACGCCAGCTGATATTCTGGGTGCTGTTAAGAGAGGTGTTGATATGTTTGATTGTGTAATGCCTACAAGATCTGGAAGAACTGGTTTAGCTTTTACTTGGAAAGGTCGTATAAATATTAAAAATAATAAATTTAAAAATGACAATGAGCCTCTTGATCCTAATTGCTCTAATCTAAATCTTAACAAGTATTCAAAAAACTATCTAAACCATCTATTTAATACGAATGAAATACTGGGTTCTACACTTTTAACCCTACATAACATCAACTTTTATCAAGAATTAATGTCTTCTATTAGAGAAAATATTAAAAAAGGTACATTTGATAAATTTCACGATGAATACATTGATAAGTTGTAATTTAAATATTTGCAATTTGTGATGTTATGGAATAAATAATTGTTTTTTGGTAATAAAAATTATTCAAGTTTGATATTTTTTTATTGTTTAAATTTTTAAGTGTAAAGAAATTTAAAAATTTTAAAGAAGACTTCACCAAAAGTTTTTTTTTAAAATTAAATAAAAAAAAACATTTATCTTAACTTCATTAATTTATATGTGGGCCCTTAGCTCAGTTGGTAGAGCAATTCCCTTTTAAGGAATGGGTCGATGGTTCGAGTCCATCAGGGCTCACCACTAAAATAATCTCTTAAATATTAACTAATTGTAATCGGTGGATAGTCTAAAATGACACTATTTTCCCATTCTGATAAATCTTTTATTCTTTTAGAGGATGATGGGTGTGTGCTCATAAATTGAGGGGGTTCTTTGCCTTTATTTTCTGCTTTCATTCTTTCCCATAACTTTTTAGTTTCCCTGATATCAAAACCAGATAATGATGCAAAAATCATTCCCAGGTAATCAGCCTCACTTTCTTGGGTTCTTGAGAAAGGATTCATTATACCTATTTGGGATAATAGTCCTACAGTGTTCATGCCGGTTGCTTGATTGATCTGTCCTAATTTTCCACCTGAAAAAATATCAATCAAAGATGTTCCAGTTTGTAAAAGTGCACTTCTACTTGCTCTTTCAACTGAATGTTTAGCAACAGCATGTGCAATTTCATGACCCATAACTGAGGCAAGACCATTTGTATTTTTTGTAACATCAAGTATTCCTGTGTACACAGCAATTTTACCACCAGGCATACACCAAGCATTTTTAACTTTTTTATTATCTATTAAAATATATTCCCAATCAAAATTAACAGTAGGATCGTTTAAACCCACTCTATAAAAATATTCAGATATAGAGTCTTCCATTCTTTTTCCAATATCTTTAATTTCATTTAGTGTTTTAGTGTCATCACTCATTTTCTCTTTTTCTTTGACCTTTTCAAAAATTTGAGCTGCTTGAGCGTTTAATTTAGATTCAGGTATAATTTTTAATTGCCTTCTGTCAGTAATTGGCGCTGTAGAACAAGCACCTAACATCAAACCTGAACATCCGCACCCAACATAATTTAAAAATTTTCTTCTATTCATTTTATTAAAATTTTGATAATCATATAAATATATACTTTTATGAATTTAAACAATAAAATCTTAGTTACACTTTTCATTATAGCTGTTTCATTTGTTATTTATTCTAGTTATAACTAAATTATCTATGCCTATTAAGAAAAAAAAATCATTAGCTCTTAAATTAAGAAACTATTTTTTCACAGGTGTAATTGTTTTAATACCGATTGGATTTACACTTTATCTAAGCAAATTCTTAATAAATTTTTCAACAAATTTAGTACCATCAGGATTAAATCCTAATACTTATCTTCCATATGCAATTCCAGGTATTGAAATAATTTTAACAATTATTTTTATTACAGTTGTTGGTGGCCTTTCTTTAACTTTTATAGGTAAAAAATTTTTACAAATAATTGACGATTTATTTAAAAGAATGCCGATACTAAGAACTATTTACTCTGCGATTGGACAAATGACAGATTCTTTTAGAGAGCAAGAGGGTAATAAAAAAAGTGTAGTGCTAGTTGAGTATCCAAGAAAAGGATCTTGGGCCGTTGGTTTTGCTACCAAAGAAAATACAGGTGAAATTAAAGCTAAAACAAATATTAACTTGGTTAATGTTTTTGTTCCAACAACGCCCAACCCAACAAGTGGCTTTCTGCTAATGATACCAAAAGAAGATTTGATTTATTTAGATATGACATTTGAAGAAGCGTCAAAATTTATAGTTTCGGCGGGAACCTCTAAGCCAAAAAGCTAAACCATATCGTTAATTATATCTGCTTGATCGTATAACTTGAGTAATGCTTTATATTTTTTAATATCAATATTTTCTAATTCTATTTTTTTAATTTGTTTTTCTGCCATTAAAAATAAGTCTTCGTTTTGAATAGGGTCCGCCAATCTAAAATTTTTAACCCCACTTTGTTTAAACCCAAGCAAATCACCAAAGCCCCTTAACTTCATATCTTCTTCTGAAATTTCAAAACCATCATTGGAATTCTTTAAGATATTTATTCTTTTTTTAGCATTAACAGTTAAATTAGACTTAAACATCAATATACAACTAGCTTGTTTTGTTCCACGTCCAACTCTGCCTCTTAATTGATGTAACTGTGATAATCCAAATTTATTAGCATTTTCTATTATGATTACATTGGCATTAGGAAAATCAATACCAACTTCTATAATTGTTGTTGAAACTAAGATTGAATATTTTTTGTTTAAAAATTTATTCAATATTTCTTCTTTTTCTTCATTGTCAATTTTTCCATGAAGTAATGCAACGTTATTTGGGAAAATTTCATTAAGAAATTTGTATTTAGTAACTGACGATTGGTGATCTAATTTTTTTGATTCTTCTATCAAGGGACATACCCAGAAAATTTGGTTTCCTTCTTTTATTTCTTTTTTTACAAAATTAATAACATCATCTATTTTACTTTCTAATTTACTATAAGTTTTAACCTCTTTTCTATTACTTGGTTTTTCCTTGATAATAGAAACATCCATATCACCATAAACTGACATAGTTAGGGTTCTTGGAATTGGCGTTGCTGACATTAAAAGAACATCACAATTATCACCACCCTTATCTGATAAAAGCTTTCTTTGCCTAACTCCAAATTTATGCTGTTCATCAATTATAATATAACCAAGGTTTGCAAAAACTATTTTTTTTTGAAAAATTGCATGCGTGCCAAAAACCATTTGAATTTCATTGTTTTCTAATTCTTTTACAATTCTTTTTTTTTCACTATTTTCACTCTTACTGGAAAGTAATTCAATTTTAATATTTTTAGGAAATAGTTTTTTTGCCAAACTATAATGCTGTCTAGCTAATATTTCAGTAGGGGCCATTAATGCAACTTGGAACCCTGAACTAATGACACTTAAAGAAGAAATTAATGCAACAATAGTTTTGCCACTTCCAACGTCACCCTGCAAACTGTCTCTTATACACATCTCCGAGCCCACGAGACTAAGGCGAATCTCGT
>OLHN01000171.1_pt1 | contig 25554 bp, 20 predicted proteins | sample 1609581 | NCBI WGS metagenome assembly OLHN01 (sample SAMN05416876, study PRJEB24817) | seawater metagenome | isolation source: Sea water | place: Canada:Atlantic | collected 2013-11
TTAGTCTCGTGGGCTCGGAGATGTGTATAAGAGACAGTCTTAGGACATTCAGAAAAGGGTCTTGTAAATTATGCCCTTTTGACATGGGACTTCTCCTTATTATTGAAAATTCAACATAGGCTGCAATAATCGCAGCAAAAGACGTCAGCAGGATTGCGGTCCACCAACTAAAACAGCTTTTAACTGCCTATAGTTACAATATGGAGTGCTGACCCAGTATTTTCAAGCACTCATTACAACTATTTTCAGTACTAGTATTGGTTTCAATGGTGTCGACGCAGATTTCATTCGCCTCAGGCCAATTCCGTAGCCAAGTTATTTGTCGTTTAGCTAACTGTCGACTGGCAATAATACTTTTTTCAACTGCCACCTCTAAACTACAATGACCCTCTAGATGCTGCCATATTTGCTGATAACCAGCAGCACGCATAGACGGTAAATCAGGGTGTAGATCATCTCGCATATGCAGATCATTAACCTCCGCCAAAAGCCCTCCGGTCATCATTTTTTCAAAGCGCTGCTCAATTCGCCGATGTAAAAGCGCGCGATCATTGAATACCAGACTAAATTGCACCACCTTATAGTGGTCGAGAACACCATTATTGGTTACCGCAGCCTGTAACGCTGACATCGACATTCCCGTCAACTGATACACCTCCAAGGCCCGCTGGATACGTTGCGAGTGGTTTGGGTGGAGCTTTTTTGCCGTCTGCGGATCAATCTGCTGTAATTCATCGTAGAGACTAGGCCAACCGAATTCATCTGCACGGCGCTGTATTTCATCTCGAACGCTCTGATCTGCCTTGGGTAAATCAGACAAACCTTCCAGGAGTATTTTAAAATAAAGCATAGAACCACCCACTAACAGCGGTATGCGGCCGGTGGCGCTTATTTCAGCCATTTGCAATCTAGCATCATTTAAGAACTCAGCCACACTATAAGCTTCGGCCGGGTCCCTAATATCGATTAATCGATGGGGATGATCAGCGAGCGTCATGGCGTCAGGTTTGGCACTGCCAATATCTAATTGGCGGTATATCTGCGCAGAATCAACACTGATGAGGTCTACCGGTAAATGTTTTCTCAGCTCTATCGCTAGATCAGTCTTACCTGAGGCAGTTGGACCCATGATAAAGATGGCTGGCGGGAGCTCGGAGGAAACCATTTAAGGGCTACCTAACGTCCGCGCAGGAACAATTTATCAAGTTCCTCTACCGTCAGTTGAGACCAAGTCGGTCGACCATGATTGCACTGACCACTGCGTTCGGTAATCTCCATATCCCGCAGCAAGGCATTCATTTCAGGTAAGGTTAGTTTGCGATTCGCTCGCACTGACCCGTGACAAGCCATTGTCGATAAGATTTCATTAATATGATCGCGAATGCGTTCTGAACTGCCATGCTCAAGAAGATCAGATAGCACGTCTCGCAGCAGTTTCTCCACTTCTGAGCCGCGCAAAATAGCCGGAATTTCGCGGACAATAATACTTTCACTCGCTGCACGCTCAACGCTAAACCCAAGCTGAGTAAATACCTTTTGGTTAGATTCAACCACGTCTGCTTCTCGCTGACTAACCGCTAAATTTTCGGGAACTAATAACGGCTGGGAGACCAACCCCTGCTCATCAAATGCATTTTTCATACGCTCATAAGTAATTCGTTCATGCGCAGCATGCATATCAACAATGATCAGGCCATGACTATTTTCAGCGAGAATAAAGATCCCCTTTAGCTGAGCCACAGCAAAGCCCAACGGTGGCACCTCAGTTTGATCAATATTTTCAACGTCGCCTTGAGATGAATACAGACTCTGGTAGCTGCTAGCCGGAGCATTGACTACCGAGGACAACCCAGATGATGGCCATGTAGACTGATAGCCCGACCCTGGCGTGCCAGCAAGTGGCAGTATATTTTGACCGACCAGAGACTGCGGTTGATTCTGATACTGTAAGCCTCCGCCCTCACGTTCATCATTTGTTAACAAATGATCTTGAGGTCGATCAGTGGCTAATGCTTTTTGTAATGTACTGGAAACAAAACTATGGATACTGCCACTGTCTCTAAAACGCACCTCATGTTTAGTGGGGTGTACATTGACATCAACATCTCCCGGTAAAATCTCTAAAAACAGCACATAGGCGGGGTGGCGTCCGTGATACAACACATCTTGGTAGGCTTGGCGCACCGCATGCGAAACCACCTTGTCACGAATAGAGCGACCATTGACAAAAAAGTACTGTAAATCCGCCTGACTACGGGAGAACGTCGGCAACCCTATCCACCCCCACAAGCGGATACCTGTGCGATTATTGTCGACAAACAGCGCCTGTTCCATAAACAGAGGTCCACAGAGATCAGCGACACGCTTTTCCTGTTCAGACTGACTTATGGCAGGTCGAAGACTGAACTGCACTTTTTGGTTATGCTTTAGACTAAAGGCAACATCCATACGACTTAAGGCGAGCTTTTTTAAGCAATCATCAATTCGTTTATATTCAGTATTCTCTGTGCGCAGAAACTTGCGGCGCGCCGGCGTATTAAAGAATAGATCTCGTACTTCCACACTTGTTCCCTGTGGGTGTGCCGCTGGTTGCAGTTCAACCTCCATATCACGGCCCTCTGACACCGCTTTCCACCCCGACCCTTCACCGCTATTAGATGTTAGCGCCAGACGTGAAACTGAGGCAATACTTGCCAATGCCTCCCCACGAAAGCCAAGTGTGGCGACCGCCTCTAAATCTTCGAGACCTAAAATTTTACTGGTGGCGTGTCGACTCAGCGCAAGAGGAAGGTCACCTTCAGAAATTCCGCAACCATCATCTCGCACTCTGATTAATTTAGTGCCACCCTGCTCGACTTCAACATCGATCCGCTTAGCGCCAGCATCAAGGCTATTTTCAGAGAGTTCTTTGAGCACCGATGAAGGTCGTTCAACAACCTCTCCTGCGGCAATCTGATTAGCTAGCTGGGGACTTAGAGTGTGTATTTTAGGCATCAATATACGCCTTCAAACATAAAATAATCATTGTGCTATCCATTCAACGAGGAGGAATCGATATTTTCTGCCCTACTCGAATAGAGCTAGAGGACAGCTGATTGTAACGCAAAATATTTTTAACGGACGTACCATGCTGCTGAGCAATTTCGCTGAGCGTATCACCCCTACCAATCACATAGGTTTTAATAATATCTTTAGACCTATTGGCCAACAGAGTACCGACTGGCGGCCTATCAAGATAGAAACTCTTTAAACCATCAAAAATCGCCTCTGCCATCTTTTGCTGGTAGCCTGAACTACTCAACTGTTTAGCTTCTTTTGGGTTCGAGATAAAACCAGTTTCAATCAGCAAGGATGGGATATCAGGAGACTTAAGAACAATAAATCCAGCCTGCTCCACTTTTTTCTTATGCAGTCTTGATATGTTTGACATGTTTTTGAGCACATAACCACCTGCATCAAGGCTACTACGTAGTGTCTCATTCATGGATAAATCCAGTAACACACCCGCGAGTACGTCATCCTTCCCGTCAAGACTAAGATTGCTTGTGCCACCAATCAAATCGGCCCGATTCGCTGTAGTCGCCAAGTACCGAGCAGCCTCACTCGTAGCCCCACTTGTGGACAGCGCATAAACAGAAGTTCCATAGGCCCGAGGATCCGAAAATCCATCAGCATGGATCGATAGGAAGAAATCGGCCCTTTTTTGACGCGCAATCTTAGTTCGCTTACGTAAGCCCACATAGTAGTCCCCTGTTCGCACCAGCACACCCTCGAAATAGGGACTTCGATCGAATAATTTCTCAATACGTTTGGCTATTTCCAAAACAACACGTTTTTCACGTAACCGATTAGGGCCCGAGGCGCCTGGATCTTCTCCGCCATGACCGGCATCTATCGCTACAATAATTTTTCGATCATTGCGTTCGATCATTTTTTCGACGGTTTTACTGACAGTCTGTTTTTTGTCATAAAGATCAACCACCAAGCGATCACCATACTGCTCATTGGAGGGTAAAATAAAGCTCTTAGGGCTCACCTTCGCACTAAGATCCAGGACAATTCTCAAATCGGTTTTGTTGCGCTGTGCATGGCGAATATTCGCTATCGGAGTTTGACGTAAATCAAGCGTTTTAAAACTCGTCTTCAATTTAACCTTAGAGATATCGATTACCAGCCGACTAGGATTTTCAAGAGAGATTAACTGATGGCTTACACTGTCACTTAAATCAATAACCAAGCGCGTACTCTCAGGCGATCGCCAAATTCGTACCGAGTCTATATCTGCGCTTTGGGCCGCCATTGGCAGTGTTACAATAATTAAACTCAGAAGACTGAGTAATCCTATTTTGCAATCATCCATCACTTTTTGAAGTGTGAGTCTCAATAACTTCTCCCAATGCACTTGTCTAGTCAGTGGCATTCGATTATTTTCCGAAGTCCAGCCAAAACACTGCAACCCTTATCAGTTAGAGCGGCCACACAGACGCAACGACCGTGGGCAAGATGCTCAATCTCAATACTCACATCTGTGCTAGTCAGATAGCCATCCCCCCGCTCCGGCCACTCTATCAGGCTCAGAGCCCCCTGATCAAGGTAATCAGAGAATCCAATATAATCAAGCTCTTGCGGGTCATTAACGCGATATAAATCAAAGTGATAAACACTGCCAATATCTAATTGATAAGGCTCTACAATAGTGTAGGTAGGGCTCTTTACCGCGCCATGATGCCCAAGCCCGTGTAAAATTCCGCGACTAAGAGTGGTCTTACCCGCACCGAGATCACCGTTCAAAGTGATAGTTAATCCTGGCATTAGCGCTTCGGCGAGTTTACCTCCAAAAGCTACCATGCTCTCCTCATCTTCAATGATGAAACTAGATTCCAGTACTGAAGATGACTTATTCATTCTGGAAGAAAAGCGCTTTGGTTGAGTATCTCTCGGAAAAAGGGCATTAGATCAGAGGCCACTAACCCTCGATGACCAAGCTCATCGACAGCCACGTCTGCAGCTTTAGAATGTATGCAGCAACCAAGCTCGGTTGCGGTCTGTACATCCATCCCCTGTGCAATCAATGCACCGATAACACCGCTTAAAATATCTCCCATGCCAGCCGTCGCCATTGCAGGATTACCATAGGGACACACTTGTATTGGTCGAGTCTGATCCCCACATATAAGTGTTCCAGCGCCCTTCAAGAGTATCACTGCGTTATATTTTTGTTGTAGCTGGCGCACCGCGGCAAAACGATCCATCTCGACCTCAGCAACACTAACACCCAATAATCGGGCCGCCTCACCTGAGTGTGGTGTCATCACCCATGATCGGTTTGCAACATCAGTCACTACTCGACCCTCGGCAATAATATTCAATGCATCTGCGTCCACTACCATAGGTACATCCATAGACATCGCTTTTTGTAACATCTGCTCAGACCAAGATGATCTGCCAAGACCCGGGCCGATTACTAGCACGGTAGGTCGATCAAGCAATGGTTCTAGCTCCTGACCAGAGACCACACCACAGGCCATTATTTCAGGTTGGCGAACCAGACTCGCTGACACATGCTCCGGCCTAGTAGCGTGACTGGTAAGCCCAGCACCGAGGTGCAGGCACGATTGCGCAGCGAGTAATGATGCGCCACCGGTTCCATGGTCGCCTCCAATCACCATGCAGTGACCACGCTGACTTTTATGCACGTCAGCCTCTGTCTCTGGAAAGTATTCGAGCAGATCATCCACTGACATTAATTCAGCAGAGGGCTCTCTTTGGTTTAGGATATCGGTTGAAATTTCTAAGGAGTCATAGATAATATCGCCACAAAGTGCCGGGCCACGGCCAGTAAACAAACCCTGCTTAGGAGCAACAAACGTCACTGTTAGGTCCGCCTTGACCGCGACATCTTGCACTGCCCCTGTATCACTATCCAAACCTGAGGGGATATCCGCCGCTATAACGGGTAATAAAGAACTATTAATACACTCAATCGCTACCGAAAATTCATCACTGAGAGTACCAATAAAGCCGGTACCAATTAAGCAATCAACAATGACTCCCTCTGACAAATTACAGCCAACATCAAAGGGCCCACAACTGATATTGGCATCAACGCACTGCTGTCGTGCTTGCTTCGCTTCCTCTGACATCCGCTCTGGATTACCAAGTTCATAAATTCTTACCGAAATCTTCTCATGCGCAGCTAAAGAGGCCGTAATGTAGCCATCCCCTCCATTATTACCGGCGCCACAAAAGACGTGAATACAGTCTGGTCGACCAAAGTTTTCTAATAATTCTGCAAAAACGCCGTCTCCGGCTCTGCGCATTAACTCAAAAGGACTAATATTGCCTTTTTCGCAGGCTAATCGATCGAGTTCACCAACAGTTTTGGCATCAAATAAGGCTTGTTGAATAAGATAGTGCGACATGAACGAGATATCCCAGTAAAATTAGGGAGATTATAAGCCAGAATAGCAATGAAACCATGCACCAAATTGAAGGAGAAGCTCAGAAACTAGAGAATTTAGCTCATAAGATCAAATCTTGGGGCGCTTCTTTTGGTTTTCAACAGGTATCTATCGTCGAACCAGATTTGACGGAGGCCTCCGAGCGCCTGCATGAATGGTTAGCAAAGGGCTTTCAGGGCTCTATGAATTGGATGGCTGCACATGGCGATAAGCGATATGTCGTTAACAAGTTAGTGGACCATACAGTAAGAGTAATCTCAGTTCGCATGGACTACCTTGCTGACACTAATATGATCGCCGTGTTAAAAGATGATAATAAAGCCTATATTTCGCGCTATGCACTGGGGCGCGACTATCACAAAATTATTCGCAAGCGCTTAGCTGCGTTGATCAAAAAAATTGAAGAGGAAATTCCAGAACTAAATTTGACGCAAAGACCATTTGTAGACAGCGCACCTGTAATGGAAAAACCGATTGCAGAACAAGCCGGACTTGGGTGGATTGGCAAGAATACCTTACTACTTAATGAAACAGCGGGATCATGGTTTTTTCTCGGGGAAATTTACACCTCTTTAAAACTGCCAGTTGACGGTGAAAGACAGGAGGACAAATGTGGTAAATGCCGCGCTTGCTTGACTGTGTGCCCTACTGATGCATTTCCTGCGCCCTACGTCCTTGACGCACGTCGCTGCATATCCTATCTAACTATTGAAAATAAGGGCCCCATCCCCGAAGAGCTTCGCCCTCTGATGGGCAATAGAGTATTTGGCTGTGATGACTGCCAAATTAGATGCCCATGGAATCGCTTCGCTTCGCCCACCCAAGAGGATGATTTCAAGCCTCGACACAATCTTGATGATCCATCTCTGGTGACACTATTTAACTGGGAGCCAGATGAGTTTCTGGATAAGACCCAGGGCTCTCCAATACGCCGCATTGGTCATGAACGCTGGTTGCGTAATCTGGCTGTTGGTTTGGGCAATGCGACCGGCTCCAAAGAGATTCTGAGTGAACTTGAAGCCAAAGCCGATCACCCCTCGGCTCTTGTCAGGGAACATGTGCAATGGGCGATAGAGCAGCAACAACAGAAGCTTAATTTTGAATAAAAAATCTTCTGTAATAGGCCAATTCTGCTATAGAATCGTGAACATCGTCCATTGCCAAATGACTGCCTTTTTTATTAAAGCCGCCTTCCAGGTCCGGACGCCAGCGGCGTACCAACTCCTTTAAGGTACTGACATCCAGATTACGATAATGAAAGAAAGCCGCCAAATCAGGCATATAGCGAACCAAAAACCGTCGATCTTGGCCAATGGAATTTCCACACATGGGTGATTCACCCGAGGGAACCCACTGCGCCACAAAATCGATGGTCTGTTGCATCGCTTCGGCCTCACTAATCTGACTATTACGCACCCGATCAGTTAACCCAGATCCGCCATGTTGGCGGGTATTCCATTCATCCATTCCAGCTAGAAGACTGTCCGGTTGTTTGATAACAAGAGACGGCCCCTCGGCTAATACTACTAAATTTGAGTCTGTGACTACTGTGGCGATTTCAATAATTCGTTCGGCAAGAGGATTTAGCCCCGTCATTTCCAGGTCTATCCAGATCAAATTAAGCGGATTAGTGGTGGTCATTAAAGGGTCCTATTTACGCTTTATCGCAAGTGGTTATTAAGCTTAATGTTACTCAGAGCAGTAATGCTATATCCTTAGCGCCTATAACGCCAGAAATGGTCTTCAGCAAGAATGGATTTGAACAGTAATGAGCTCTAAATTGTCTACCTATGAGTAAGCGCCGACTCAGTGATCGCCAGAAAGGGCGTATTCAATCGATCCAAGAGCAACGCCGCGAACGCGCCATTGCTAAGAATGCTGTGAGTGAAGATGACTTAGAAAATCTGTCTACGCTGGGGCCTGAAATACTTGGCACAGTGGTGACCAACTTCGGCGCCCAAGTTGATATCGAGGCCGGTGAAACCGACATCAAAGGCCGCATCGTACGCTGTCACATGCGTGCTAATCTTGACAGTTTAGTGACTGGAGATCAGGTCATTTGGCGATTTGCCGAGCCACATGGTGTAGTGGTGGCTCGTCAACCTAGACGATCAGAATTATTGCGCCCGGACATTTATGGCAAATTACGGCCGGTGGCGGCAAACGTTGATTTGATCGCTATCGTTTTTTCTGCCAAACCAGAAGCCTTTAGTAACCTTTTAGACCGTTATTTAGTGGCTTCAGAAGCGCAAAACATTAAACCTGTGCTGATTCTAAATAAAGTCGACATGCTGGAAAATAATACGTTTCCTGAGATCAATAAACTGGTTAAAGATTATCAATTTATTGGTTATGACGTTCTGCAAGTATCGGCCACCACAGGTGAAGGTATCGCTGAACTGCAAGATTATTTAACCGGAAAAACCGCCATATTTGTCGGCCAGTCGGGGGTAGGTAAGTCATCCTTGATTAACCATATTCAGCCAGATGCGAATATGTCGGTAGGTGAATTATCTATAGGAAAAGAAAAAGGTACCCACACCACAACCGTATCAAGGCTGTTTCATCTGTCTGGTGGAGGAGTGTTAATTGACTCCCCAGGAATACGCGAATTTGCTCTGACCCACCTTAGTCAAGAACAGGTCATTAACGGATTTATCGACTTTCGACCCTATCTTGGCCATTGCAAGTTTCGAGACTGTAGTCACAACAAAGACCTTGGGTGTAGCCTATTAGCTGCAGTAGCGGATAAAAAAGTACTCCCGACAAGACTGCACAATTACCGCCAAATATTATTATCCCAGGAATCGGATAGATCATAGAATAGTCACCTAGGTGCTCTAAATGTGCCTCAGAAAAAAGTTTTAAGGAATAACAATGAGCGAGCTAATACCCCATCTGATCGAACCAGAAGATCTTGTTGCGATGCTCGACGTAGACAATATGGTCATTGTTGACTTAAGCCATCCTGCTCTTTATCAACAGCGTCATGTGCCCGGCGCGGTGCACCTAGCCGGCAACACCCTGATGGCAAATAAGCCGCCGGCATTAGGCAAGCACCCTGATTTCAAAGATATAGAACGCTTGGTCAGCAATCTGGGCATTGATGACTCCAAACATGTGGTGATCTACGACGATGAGGGCGGTGGCTGGGCTGGTAGATTAGCTTGGACTCTGGACTTGATTGGCCTCAATAATTGGTCTTATTTGAATGGCGGTATTGTGGCCTGGATTAATGAAGGTTATGTAACAGAGAGCAAAATTAATATACCGAAAGGATGTTGCTGTGAGATTGGTAGTACCTTTGCAAATCCATCTGCTGTGATCCATGTCAATGAAATTATGGCCCGGTTAGGTTCGCATGATTTCGTAGTATGGGACGCGCGCAGTCCTGCAGAGCACACTGGCGCCATGGTCCGTGCAGCTCGTGGCGGTCATATTCCTGGCGCCATCAATCTTGAGTGGACCGAATTAATAGATCGAGAAAATAACTTACGGATTCGTGGCAATGCTCAAGCTATCCTAGATGATTTAGGCCTTAGTAAAGACAAAACTATTGCTACCCACTGCCAGCTTCATCACCGCTCAAGTTTCACTTATATGGTTGCACGAATTCTAGGCTATGAGAAAATAGCCGGCTATGATGGCTCTTGGGCCGAATGGGGTAATCTGGACAATACTCCCATAGAGTTTGGCCCTTAATTATTCATTCATGGTAAACATCAAAATTTAAACGAGAAATAAAATTATGAGCCACAGCGTAGATATATTTATTGCAGTACAGCGAATGTTGCCGAAACATGGGTTGTCTCGATTAATTGGTCAGGTCGCTGAATCTAAAAGACCATGGCTGAAAAATCTATTAATCAATCGTGCTATCGCCGCCTTTGGCATAAATATGCAAGAGGCTGCCAGCGATAATCTAGATGACTATGAGAATTTCAATGCCTTCTTTACCCGCGCGCTAAAAGAAGATGCTCGCGTCATAGCCAACAATCATAATAGCGTTTGTTGCCCTGCCGACGGGGTCGTTAGTCAGGCTGGCACAATTGATAAAAACCGTATTCTTCAAGCCAAGGGCAGTGACTATTCTGTAAGTCGTCTGCTAGGTGAATCATCCTCCGCTCAAAAATACCAAGATGGCACCTTTGCGACGATCTACCTATCCCCCAAAGACTATCATCGGGTGCATATGCCTGTTTCTGGAACATTACGAGCCACCCGTTACATACCCGGTGAACTTTTCTCGGTCAATGACAAAACTGCGCAGGGTTTAGACGGTCTATTTGCCCGCAATGAGCGCTTAGTCTGTGAGTTTGAATCTGACTTAGTGGGGAATTTCGTAGTAGTTTTTGTCGGCGCAATGTTAGTTGCTGGTATTGAGACAGTTTGGGGCGGCTTTGAAAAACCGGGACCTGGTGCGGTGCGAGAGTCTGACTTTTCTGACCAACAACTGATCTACGCTAAGGGCGAGGAAATAGGCCAGTTCAAATTCGGTTCGACGGCTATCATCTTGTTCGAAAAAGATAAAGTCGAAGGCCTGGAGGATTTAACCCCCCAAGCCCCAGTCATGATGGGACAAGAAATAGCTTCTCTTACTGAGTGAAATCTAACTCTAATTAGAGCCAGAGAACTGATGGACTGCGTCGATAAATATCTTCACGTTATCTGGGTTAATATCTGGGGTAATACCATGGCCAAGATTAAAGATATGCCCCTGACCGCTACCAAATGACTTTAAGATAGTTTTAACCTCTGATTCAATACCCTCTCGATCCGACCTGAGTACTGCCGGATCCATATTGCCTTGCAGCGCAACCTTACGGCCAACACGACTCTTGGCAGCACCAATATCGACTGTCCAATCTAAGCCCAAGCAGTCGCAACCTGTATCTGCCATCGTTTCCAACCAATGACCTCCACCTTTGGTAAACAAAATTACCGGTACATCACGGCCATCAGCATGTTTAATCAGACCATCGACAATTTTTTTCATGTAGGCTAGGGAAAATTCCAAATAAGCATTGTGACTTAATGCTCCGCCCCAGGTATCGAATATCTGTACTACCTGCGCACCTGCTAAAATTTGCGCATTGAGATAGTCAATCACCGACAGAGATAGTTTTTCTAATAGCTGATGAAGTACCTCAGGTTGGGTATACAGCATAGTCTTGGCGCGCATAAAATCGCGACTACTCTGCCCTTCGATCATATAGGTCGCCAGTGTCCAAGGGCTTCCAGAGAAGCCAATTAGAGGCACACGACCATTTAATTCACGACGAATCATGGAGACTGCGTCCGTCACATACCCCAAATCTGAGGCCGTATTAATCACCTGTAATTGATCTACATCTGCCTCAGTGCGGACCGTTTTACGAAATTTAGGCCCTTCTCCCTCGGCGAAGTAAAGACCCAGGCCCATTGCATCGGGAATAGTTAAAATGTCGGAAAACAGAATCGCCGCATCCATGTCAAATCGCTCAAGGGGCTGCAATGTAACTTCACAGGCAAGTTCAGTGTTCTTACATAAACTCATAAAATCGCCAGCCTGTGCTCTAACTTGACGATATTCAGGTAAATAACGTCCCGCTTGCCGCATCATCCATACTGGTGTTTTATCAACCGGCTGCCGAGCTAGTGCTCGCAAAAATCGATCGTTCTTTAATTCTGTCATAAATAATTTAAGTCAATAAGGTAGGGCGACTAGTATACGTCGCGTAGGTAACGCTTTTCACGCTTTAGATTGTTAATATAATCAGTTGCTTTGTCAGCACTTAATTTTCCCTGCGCAGCAACGATATCACGCAATGCCTGATCAACATCTTTAGCCATGCGGGTAGCATCACCACAGACATAAAAGTAGGCGCCTTGTTCCAGCCATTGGTAAAGCTCTTCAGCAGACTCATGCATTTTATTTTGAACGTAAACCTTCTCTTTTTGATCTCTAGAAAAAGCTAAGTCGAGTCGATTCAGCACACCTACCGCTTGCATTTCTAATAATTGCTGTTCGTAGATAAAGTCAGAATCTCTAGTTTGATCTCCAAAGAACAACCAGTTTTTCCCTTTGGCACCGCTCATCTGACGCTCTTCTAAAAAGGCCCTAAATGGCGCAACACCAGTGCCTGGACCAACCATAATCATGGGTGTATCGTCATTAGCAGGAATACGGAATGCTTTGTTGGGCGATATAAATACGCCCGCTGTGCCATTTGCCGCAACTCGATCGGCCAAGAAGGTTGAGCACACACCAAGATGATCTCGATCATCTTCACGCCAGCGCACTGAGGCTACAGTTAAGTGCACCGAGCCAACATGCTTATTGGGGCTAGAGGAAATTGAGTAGGCACGATGTTGCAGGGGCTTAAGTAACGCCAAGAAATCATCAACTGAAAAAACAATTCCTGGATTTAAGTTGAGTAAATCCAGAGTATCCTTACCCCACAAGAAATCCGCCAGCGCTTCTTTATCGCCATTTTTTAATACATGAGAGAATTTTTCATCGCCAGCCTGTGCTTCGACCGCAGCGATAAGATTTCGAGACGGGGTAGATATTTCGTACTGATAAGTGAGCAAGTCACCAATAGACTTTTCTTGGCCTTCAAGAATAATGTCAGTACCTACTGCAAGGCGCTCTGTGAGTTTTTTTACCAGCGCTTTATCATTCACCGGCATCACATTCAATGCGTCGCCAGTCTCATAGGTCAGACCACTGTCAGTAAGGTCAAATTCATAATGACGAATCTCTTTGCCAGATGATGGCCCCGATAGTAATCTGTTGACGCTGACTTTCGCGGGATAAGGGTTTTTGCGGTTCCACACAGACTTGACTACCTTAGGAGTAGTCTCTGCCGCTGGCAAGACACTCTTACCATCATTAGCCAGAGGGATAGTTTTGTTAATCCACTCATCGGCGACGTCCTCATAGTCAACATCACAGTCTAATCGATCTATTAATCGCGTTGCGCCCAGTTGTTCGAGGCGGATATCAAGAAGTTTTCCAGCCTGACAAAACTCATCATAACTGGTGTCACCCAATGCCAAAACACCAAATTGCATATCTGGTAACTTAGGCATATCAGCACTGTAAATGCTCTCCCAAAATAATCCTGCATTGTCAGGCATTTCACCTTCGCCGTAAGTAGCAATGGTGATGATGACACGTTTCATCGCCGAGAAGGCGTCTATGGTGACGTCATCCAAGCCTTGCACAACAGCCTGAAAACCTTGCGCGCGCGCTGTTACAGCCGCGTCCATTGCTAAGCCTTCGGCATTTCCTGTCTGCGTTCCATAAAGTATATTTAGCATCGGTGCAGTCGATACTCCAGCAACACTCGCTTGGCTGCCGGTCATCGCTTTTGCCGATTGCATACCTGCCAAGAAACCGGACAACCATGATTTTTGGTCGCCAGTAAATGGGGCATCTTCTGGTATGAAGGGTCGTTTCATTAATTGATCTCAGTATTAACTAGCATTGGGCAAAATGTCATTCATCGCATTGTATGCAAATAGCTCTTCAAAGCTTGGTATTCGCCCCAATGCAGTCTTGTTTTTTTGTTGTTGATGGAGAATCCAACCATAAGTCGCGGGACTGTCCATTGACAAAATATTACGCAAGCTCAAAGCCTCTTTAAAGTCAGTGAGGCGCTTACCAGCGATCATCGCTGCCAATTCGGCGGCACTATACCCTGAAATCGCCTCTCGCGCATGCCTCAGCAGCCCATTCATCAACGCAAAATCTTCGGTTAAGATAAGATTACGCGTGGTTTTGATAACGTCAGGATCCTCTACAGATGTAGCAGATGGGCATTTCTTTAGGGCTATTTTTTGAGCGGCATTAAGTACCGAGTAGGTGTTTAACAACTCATACATATCAACGCTATCCGCGCGCTCTGAATCAGGCACAATTCCCTTTACCACTGGCATTCCCGAACGCCAAGCCTTTTTCAACTTGTTAACTTGAAAGCCTGCCAGCGCAGTTGCGAGCTCTTCAGCTAGCTCTTTGCGCGGTTTAGCGTCAAGAATCGCTTCATAATCCTGATACTGCAATAGGGCTCGGGGGGTTATATAGGCAAAATTAGCACGCTCTTCGTGCCAATGCTTAAGTAGCCAAGAAGCCTTTTTTGAACCGGTGGCTTTAACATGCCACTCCAACATCAAGTGTATGGCTTGAGCATGAATATTTGAGGCCTCCCCCGTATCATCTACATAACCTAACAGCACCGAATCATGACTGATACAGTCGGTAAATTTTCTATAGGGGTCATATTGGTAGGCGAAGCCACCTGACATTCCATTCCCAAAACCTTTGGCAAACGCACCTAGATTGAGAACCGCGCCATTTGTCATGTACTCGGCGCAGAAATCACCCACTCCCTCTACAACCGCAGTCGCTCCTGAGTTACGCACCGCAAAGCGATCACCTGCTTGGCCTTCAATGAATACACGACCTCCGGTAGCACCAAATAAAGCGAAGTTACCAATTAATACATTAGTACCTGGCTTGTCACTACCGCCCGCCGGAGCATTAACAACGATCTCACCGCCACAAGCGGTTTTACCAACCCCGTCATTACAGGTGCCGGTATGTGACAAGCGCATACCGTCATTACAGAAGGCACCATAGGATTGCCCAGCCGAACCGTGAGTAACAATACTGATGGCACCATTTCTTAAGAAGCGTCGACCACGCTTATCTTTTAATACTGCAGGTAACTCAACCTCTTTCAGTTCGTAGTTGAGCATACGTTCGATATCAATAGCCAATTGGCCGCCTACACTTTTATTGCAATTATTGAGGTACTGGCTATTAGGCAACTCTACGGATAACTGTTTTTGATCGACTAAGGCTGTACGAATCAATCCAATAAAACCCTCATCAACAGCAAAATCGCGCTCCATATAAATAGGGTTGTCAATTCTATGCTCCTTAACTACCGTTAACATGGCGCGCAAATCTAATTGGCCCACCGAGGAGGGATGGTCTAAGAGATGAATCAGGTCACAACGACCCCGCGCTTCGCGCAATGAACGCAAACCGAGATCTGCGAGAATTTCTCGAACTTCGTGAGCAATATTGAGCAGATACTGACCAAGAGCTCTAGGATCACCGTCAAACACTTCAGGGTTAGTAGTCAAACCAGCAGGGCATTTAATATTGCAGTTCTTCGCCATAACGCACTTAAGCATCATCAATGCTGTTGTACCAAATTCAAAACTATCACCACCCATCAGGGCTGACTTGACCACATCCGAACCCGTTTGATGGGCTCCAGAACAGCGTAAAACAACTTTTTGCCGCAGACCATTAGCACAGAGCGCCTGATGTACCTCAGCAATACCAATCTCCGCAGCGCGGCCGGTATACTTTAATGATGTTACTGAGGCAGCACCAGTGCCCCCGGTATTCCCAGCAACATTGATAACATCAGCACCTGCTTTGGCCACACCTACGGCGATGGTGCCAATTCCATCGGAAGATACCAGCTTAACAATTACACGCACGCGTGCCGCCTTGGCGTCATGGATTAGCTGTGCCAAATCTTCAATCGAATAAGTATCATGATGCGGTGGCGGAGATATTAGCTCGACCCCCGGAACACCACCGCGCGCCGCTGCTATCTCAACATTTACTTTAGGTGCGGGCAATTGGCCACCCTCGCCTGGCTTGGCGCCTTGACCAATTTTAATCTCGATCTCTTCAAGCATCGGATCAGCTAAATATCCAGCCCAAACACCGAACCGTCCAGAGGCAAACTGCTTAATTCGAGAGGCCCGGATAGTCCCATAGCGAGAAATATGCTCTCCACCCTCTCCGCAATTGGACATGCCGCCAACCATATTGGTTCCGTGGGCCACCGCCTCGTGAGCGGTCGCCACCAGGGCACCGTGACTCATTGCCCCAGACGCTAAAAGAGGTGTAATTTGACTAGCAGGTTGCACTTCACTCAAGTCGATCTTTGGCATAGCGCCGCGCAATCGACTTACATAATCTTGGGCGCTTCCAGAGACATTTAATGTTAGAACATCATCGCGGACGGAACAGCTGACAACATCGACACCAAACCGGTCCACAAAAGAGTCTCTCAAGGCAACTAATCGACCAGCCTGGCTCGCTAAGGAACCGGTTAATCGCAGTGCATATGACTCTTTTGAGATCGCTTCACAATCCAAGCCTCGAACAACAAAGTGATTATTCCCCGCGCGATTAAACAACATCATTTCGCGTCTAAATTCATCCGGTTCAGAAAGAAAGCTCACATCAGCTGGGAATGCCAAAACATCCCTTAGTGCCGCTGGTCTTCGAGATCGCTCTTCAGTCATATCACGAGAGAAGTTTCTATATCCCGGGGTGATTTTGAACTCGTTAATCGCCTTGGGCGTTAGACGGTCATAACTCGTATTAGTATATCCTTCATCACTAATACCAAACGCCCCTTCCATTCGATTGAGCGTCAACAGTCGCAGTTCATCCTTAGTCGCAGAATCATCATCATGATCAAAAGAGATGGGTTCTTCTGTCAGATCAACAAAACCTCGCACAGCAGCCACACCATAAGAGTGACCGGCACCTTCCGCCCGCTCTTTGAATAGTCCAAGCATTGGGATATCACTTTCGACTTCACACTTAAGGGCTCGCTGATGCCAATCAGCATGTGCCTGAGCAACCTCAGTAAAGCCTACACCACCCACCGGGGATTTCATATTTGGGAAATAGCGTCGAAATACTGGATCATTAGTATTTAAGAAATTTGGCTCAAAAAACTCTCCGCCTGAGTAACTCTCAACGGTGCACAGGCCAACCTTACCCATGGTTTTCAGTAGGGCTTTTTCAGCCGCTTTAGCGAATTTTGTATAGGCGCCGTTTGGGTTATCAGCAAACTTATCTTCAGCACGCATCATTACGCCCATTGGATAGACGGCAGCCGCACCAAAACCAAGGGCGCAGGCAACGTGATGAGACGAACAAATCTGACCGCTTTCAACAATCAAGGATACACGCAACCGTAGGCCAGTCTCAATGAGCCGTTGATTAATGGCTGATACCGCCAAGGTCATGGAAATCGAGCCAAGTGACTGAGTTACATGGCGATCGCTGATAATAGCGATGCCACCCTGCTCTCGAGCGAAAGCCTCAACAGCATCACATAGAGTATCAATCGCTTGGACTAATGAGTTTTCATTAGCATCAACATCACCGAAAAAAGGTTCGAATAGCATAGGGAAACGCCCAACTGGCGTCTCTTTTTGAGACCTTATTCTAAGCATCTGCGCATGATTAAGAATGGGAGACTGAATGACTATTTGACGACCGGGTTTAGCGCCTATATTTGGCTTAGTGCCCAAGGCCACGCGCAGGGTCATGCCCTCACCCTCACGAATCGAGTCCAGTGGCGGGTTAGTTACCTGGGCAAAACGCTGTGAAAAGTACTTGGCCACTCCACCTTCATTGTCAGACAATGCATTAATTGCATTGCCATAACCCATGGCGGACACCTTTTCAGTACCTGTCGCCAGCATAGGATCAATCATAAAGCGGAAACATTCTTGATTCTGAGAATAGGCGACGTATCGACCCGCTAAAGACAGATCCCCAGAATAACTTGAAGAGGGCGAATCCCCAGCTGTGGAGACTTCGGGAAGGTCCTCAATACGAATGCGTGCATTTTTAACCAGCTTAGAGTAGTCACGTTGACTAGCCAGCAACTCTAGTGCTTCATGAGTGCCAAATGATCGTCGCTGCTGATGATCAAAATAAAGCATACCACCCGCTTCAATTCGACCACGACTAAGGACAGGTTCATCGCCAAAATCAATTTGACCAGCCTCAGACATCACCGCTAAGTAGGTCTCAGTCTCTATACTTCTTAGTGGCCGAAGCCCAAGTCGATCGAGACGCGCACCAATAATTGAACCATTACCAAATATCAACGCTGCGGGCCCATCATTCTTTTCTTCATACAGAGAGAAATACTCGAGCATCGACCGTACAGCGGAAGAAAGTGTATCGTCATTTTCCCACGCAGGAGGCATCATCGAGACTACTGCTGTAACCAAGTCAAGCTCGTCCTCAATGACGCGTGATTGAAGCGTCTGATCTAGACGGCAACTATCAGACTGGCCCTTGGGTCTGATAATATTATTTTCTTTAGAGCGTGCAATAGCCGCTTCTGAAAGCCTATTCTTTTTATCAGTATTGAGTTCACCATTATGAGCCATCATCCGGAATGGTTGTGCCATAGACGGATGGGGATCGGTATTCGTTGAAAATCGGGTATGAAAATACAGCGTATGGACGCTATGAGTTGAATCATTAAGGTCTACAAAATACGGAATTATCTCATTCGAGTTCAGCCGGCCTTTCAATACCTGCATCTGAGCTGACATCGATAAAGGGTATAATCCGTTTAATGCTTCATCTGTGTAGGCCTGGGCCTCAATTGCCATTAAAGCGCGATGGATAGCCTTGTCTAGTTTTACCCCTTTTATTCCAGCTGGTGCCGCGAAGACCCACTGAGCAATTGGTAGCTGGCATTTGACTGCAGCTGGGCGTAAAACAGAGTTATCAACCTCAACATCTCGAGTAACGAGAGTTTTCATGCCCTGAGCTTTCAGTGAGGCATCTACCAATTTTCTTGCACGATCGTGTTGTGCCGGATCATTTGGCAGGAAGAAGTTGCCCACGCCAAATTCACCCAGAGTCAACTCTGAATTACTTATTCGGTTAAAAAACTCAATCGACAAGTCAACTGATACGCCAGCACCGTCGCCAACACCCTCAGCAGACATACCACCACGATGCGGAACCGCGCAAAGCGCCTCATGGCCCTTATTTAAAAGGTCATGTGTCTGCTTGCCATCTTTTCGAGTTAAAAAACCAACACCACAGCTGCTTTTTTCAAAGGCACTGTCGTAAAGACCAAACTTAGTCGCTTCGTTCATAAATACCAGTTCTTTAATCAGAGGTTTTGTTACAAAATCTAGCGTCGACACCCATTGAGAGGTTTTTTCGCCACAACTGCCTAGTTTACACGTAGAGGCTTGGATGAACAAATTAACATACGGCTTATTAGATCATTTTGGTTGTCGAAGCACGTGACAACAGATAATTAAACTGCAATAAACCCCATTTGCAGTATAATTGTCTATTTTCTGGGCGCGTTATAAAGAATATTTAAGTTTGGCAGGAATTATTTAAAGTACTATGCAGCCACTCTAATGAAAAACTATCGCTAATATAAGCTTCCCCTAAGGCCCTCAAAAGTACCAGCCTGAGAGAACCATCTAACACTTTCTTGTCTCTGTACATAAACGACAAAAACTCACTGGATGTCATTTCCGCTGGCGCTTTTAGCGGCAGACCAAATGAATTGAGAATTGCTTTAATCCGTTCAACATCTGAATTTGATAAATGACCTGCAAGCACAGACATTTCAGCCGCCATAACAGTACCGACAGCAACGGCCTCACCATGCAGCAAACCTTTATATTGCTGCGAGGTTTCAATAGCATGACCAAACGTATGGCCAAGGTTTAATATGGCACGAATACCCTGCTCAGTTTCATCAGCACTGACTATATTAGCTTTGTTAATACAGGAACGTTCGATAGCGTAGGTCAGTGCGGCCTCATCACGATTTAGTAAGGACTCCACATTCGACTCCAACCATTCCATAAACGGATAATCGACGATCAGACCATACTTAATAACTTCAGCCATGCCCGCCGAAAATTGCCTGTCAGGTAGAGAGGCCAGAGTATCAAGATCAATCACAACTGCGCTAGGCTGATGAAAAGCGCCCAACATATTCTTACCAAGTACATGGTTAACGCCAGTCTTGCCGCCAACAGAGGAATCGACCTGGGCCAAAAGAGTAGTCGGAATTTGAACGAAGGATACGCCTCGCTGATAAGATGCAGCTGCGAAACCAGTCATATCGCCGACTACACCACCACCTAGCGCAATCAATGTTGTCGTACGATCATGTTGCTGCTCAAGTAGCTTAGTAAAGATAAGATTCAAAATGTCGAGATTTTTGAATTGCTCACCATCAGGCAGTATTACAACATCGATGGTTTTATTCGGGATCTGACTGACCACGGTATCCAAATAGATCGGTGCAATAGTTTCATTGGTAACTATTAGCGCTTTTTGACCTTTTATATAATGACCAAAATCCACCTCTGATAACTGCCCTCGTCCGATATAAATCGGGTAACTTCTATCACCCAAATCGACAGTGATTGGGGAAGAGGCCTTATCATCAAGACTTAATGTACGGTCCATAGTGCGTAGAACTCATCGTTAAAGAGCAATATTCTAACTGGTATCATAGCGATTTGTTTAGGGATTTCTAATCAAACCCAACATAAAGAGGGTAATCTAGGGCTGAGATAGCTGCTCGGCAATGTCATTGGCGACGCGTTGCATCTGGACACTCCCCGACGTGAAAACGATGTCTGCTAAGGAACGATAAAGCGGATCTCGCAGGTCAAACAACTCATCAATCACCGCTCTGCGGTCAGTCACCTGAAGCAATGGTCGCTTCTTATCCCGTTTTGTCCGTTCATAGAGCTGCGCTTTTGTGGCAGAAAGATACACCACCCGACCAGTTGCTGACATTACTTTGCGATTAGAAGCTCGCAATATAATCCCCCCACCGGTCGCTATAACAGCCGAACTATGGGAATCAATTACACTAGACAAGACTTTAGATTCTCTGAGCCTAAAGCCCTCTTCACCTTCCATGTCAAAAATCCACTGGATATCAGCTCCTGTAGATTTTACAATTTCGTGATCTATATCAAAAAACGGCCTGCCTAACGTTGTGGCGAGCTGCTTTCCAACGGTCGACTTGCCGGCACCCATCGGTCCTATTAAAAAAATATGATCAGACATTATTCATCAATCAACTATTACCTATTGTCTATTATCTTCGGCGTTATAAAGATGAGTATTTCACGTTTATCCTTAGACCGCATTTGTTTTTTAAATAAGCCACCAACCAACGGTAAATCACCGAGCAAAGGAACTTTCTCATCTCCGGTTAATTCTTCAGATTGAAAAATACCACCTAAGACTAGTGTTTGGCCGTTGCCAACTAAAGCTTGGGTACTGATTTCCGTAATGTTAATTGCTGGCTCACCGTTTACCGTAAAACTCCCTACTGAATCTTGTTTGACTAAAATATCCATAATAACTCGGTTATCGGGAGTTATCTGCGGGGTTACCTCAAGCATCAATACTGCTTCTTTAAATTGAGTTTCAACAACTGAATTTGCTGAATCAGCATTATTTGTCACTGCCTGGTAGGGTATCTCAACACCAGACTTAATCGACGCTTTTTTCTTATCGGCAGTCAGCACCTTCGGCTGGGACACAATTTCACCAAATCCACCCGCCTCAAGCGCGCTCAGTTCTAAATCAATCAGTAGATTATCTGAAAGATAACTCAACGCAAAAGCTGCTCTCGGATCGGAAACACCTAAATCAATGCCCAACTTGCCGCTCAAGGTCTGACTAGAGTCACTAATTGCCGAGAAATCAACTTCATCACTGCCGGCTAATCCCCAACTTGCGCCTAATTCTTTGCGGAAATCACTCTCGGCCTTAACGATTCTCGCTTCGATCAAAACTTGCTTTACAGGAATATCGATTTGGGTCAATAACCTTTTGAACTCGTTAATTTTTTCTGCAATATCAGTAAGAATAATCGTATTGGTCCGCTCATCAATAATCGCAGAGCCTCGCCCCGACAAAATTGAAAATGTAGAACCTTGCGCACCTTGCCCTCCTGACCCTTGCTGACGATTAGCCCCCAATAGCTGTCTTGGCGCAGTAAAAAACTTGTATATATCTTTGGATTCAGCATATTTTATCCGCGCCACATAGGTCTCTAACGGCGCCAGCTCCTCCAACTGTCTTTTAATTTCAATTTCCTTTTGTTCTCTCTCAGCAATTTCATCAATGGGCGCAATAAGAAGAATATTGCCCTCTTTCCGCATATCGAGTCCTTTTGATCTCAGGATAATATCAAGAGCTTGGTCCCAGGGAACCTTGTTTAGATTTAAGGTGATTGTGCCTTGAACGGAATCACTCGCCACAAGGTTGAGCGACTTAAAGTCTGCTATTAACTCTAAAACATCGCGCACCTCAATATCTTGGAAATTAAGATCTAGTAGATCGCCTTTAAAGGAGGAGCTTTCCAAAAGTCTCTGCTTAGGCGCTTTTATTATTTTGTCAGAAATCATAAGCACAAGCTGGTTACCGTCGCGCTTAGTCTTAAAAGTAAATAGTGTTCGATTAGCTACCTCCACCACTACTTTAGAGCCCTTTTGCTGTGCATCAATATATCTTACTGGGGTGGCAAAGTCCGATACATCTAATCGTTTATCCAACCCTTCAGAGAGATCAGAGTCCGACAGAACAACCACAATCTGATTGTTAAGCTGGGTAATATCTATATCTATATCTGGGTTTGTAAAGTCAACAGTGAGCTTCGCTTCACCCTTGGCATCGACGCTAAACCTAATGTCTTCGACTGTAGCACGCTGATCCGATAGCGCTGGAACAGCCGCGCTAAAAAGAACGCATATCATCAACAAAACTCTTTGTACATTTTGCATGGTTAATCCTTTGAGGTATCTGACTTCCATTTCATTGCTCCGTTAAAATAGTTCGAGACTGGCTAAACCAAATTCCTTTTCCGTTTGAAATTTTTTCTATAATCACCAATTCACTCTTGCTGACCTGCACAACTTCGCCGAAGTTTTTACCAACTTTATCACCCACTTTAACTTTGGTAACAAAGCCAGTCGGATCTTGAACTAGAGCCCATAATTGCGCGGTATCGCCCAGCGATCCAACAACCTTTAGGGATGGCAGGCCGAATAACTCCAAGGGCTCTTTACTTCTTGATAGATCGGGTGCATCCACCTCTGTTTTCTCGTCCACCGGCGCTTCCACATCGCTAATAGCGGCTGCAAATGGATTTCGTTTGCCGTACGATTGATATAAATAATCATCCTGTTTTGGGAAGATAGGAAGACTATCAACCTTGACCTTTTGAACAAGACTAGCTTCTGCTAACTTAGCATCCATCTCCGCGAACTCATTTCGCTCAGAACAACCCGTCATTAGCACTATGCCTATTATTGAAACCGAGTACTTCATCACCGATTCTCCTGGTTGTTAAACTGAAATGTTTTAGCCGCCAAATTCAACTTAAGGTCACCATTTACTGTCTTCTCAAGTGAAAAATCATGCAGACTTATGAGTCGTTTCAACTGCGTTAATCCAGCGACAAACTCTCCAAGGTCATGATAATCCCCCTCGACTGTGACATTAATTGGCAGTGCATAATAAACACCTAAATCAACTGCAGAATCAAGAGAAATGGTCGAAGTCACTAATCCAGATTGAGCCGCTATCTTAGTTACGTCTTCAATAATTTCAGGAACCTCAGTATCAGCAGGGATTTGCTCTAAAAATGAAGCAAACATTAGATCTAACTCTATCATTTGCGTTTGATAGGTCTCTTTATTGGATGCTAAGGCATATTTTTCCCCGAACTCCTTAATTTTTACTGCCTGGAGATCAACTTGGGCATCAAGATCTTGTAGCTTATTTCCAATTAAGAAATAGTAGCCAATAAAAAAAACCACTAAAAAAACAGCTAAGGACGCGCCGATAATAGCCGGCTTGCCCCAAGTAGCCACGTCAGAAAAATCTATACTGTCTTCAGTGAAAAGTACTGGAGGCAAAGTTATTGTTGCTTTGTTCATACCCTAAAGTCCTTTTTATAAATGGGCTTTGTTTCGCTGGCTTCTAAATCGAGTCAACTTCAATATCCATGTAAAATTGATTGGTGATAGCGCCGTCAATTACTTGTTGTTCTATTTCAAGGAGACGCGCATTAGCCAATAAAGATGAGCTCTCAATATTTCTCATTAGCATTGACACGTCGCTATTGGAGTTTGCAAACCCTGTTACGGCCACAGTATTTCCGTTACGTTTTATACTGAATACGGTAATATTAGCCGGAATAGCGACAACCAGTTCATCAAAGATTTTCGCAGTATCAGCTCTCGGGCTATGTAATCCCTGAAGGACATTTATTTTTCCTATCAACTCGGTTTTCTTTATTTCTAAACCTTTAATCTCTTGTAAGCTTTTGTCCAAAGAAATGATTTTATCTTGCAAGTATTGACCATTTTTTTCCTCCTTGGCTATTTTGATACTAAGCCCCAGTGTTATTAAAAAGACCAAGCAAACTGCAAAACCCGCTGCATAAATAATGGTCATTATGTTTTCTTTTTTTCGGCGGCTTCTCAGAACTTGACGCCATGGGAGAAGATTCATACTAGTCATTGGCTCTCCGCCGCTAAAGCAAGTCCAAAAGCGAGCATCATTGCAGGGATGTCGGCAGTGAGACGAGCAGAACTAGGAAGATGACTAACAGATATGCTCTTTGACAAATCTATAACTTCCGCTGGGATTCCCATAGCTTCGGCGACTTGATCCCTGAGACCATCGGTTTTAGACACCCCACCAGAAAGTACCAACTTATCTATTTTGTCTGTGTCAGTCGATGAGTAAAAGACTTGTATGGAACGAGCTAAATGCTCGATTAGTAGTGTCTTAAATGGATTTAACATCGCTTCGTCATAATCTGCATCGAGGCCGCCTTTGCGTTTAGCCCTGCCAGCCTCGGCCCAGGTTAAATTGTAGTGCCGCTGAATATCTTCGGTGAGTTGTCTGCCTCCAAATGGCTGCTCAACTGAATATATAATTGACTGATTACTCAACACCAAAAAAGTAAATTGCGTTGCTCCAATATCCACAATGGCGACGATCTCATCTTTTGCTGTCAATACTGAGTTTTCTAATGATTTTTTTTGCGTAAAATTTATCAGCGTTTGATAGGCTCTAGCAAACGCAAAACTTTCGATGTCAACTACCACTGGGGTTAGCCCAGCTAATTCCACAACTTCCTTTCGGCGATCGACCTAATCACGCTGGTAGGCTACAATTTACAATGTTTTGACCTACAACTGCAAAATCTAGATTTCTTTCATCTAATGGGAAAGGGATGAT
>OLHN01000209.1_pt1 | contig 22927 bp, 20 predicted proteins | sample 1609581 | NCBI WGS metagenome assembly OLHN01 (sample SAMN05416876, study PRJEB24817) | seawater metagenome | isolation source: Sea water | place: Canada:Atlantic | collected 2013-11
GCGCAATAATGCAAATATTAGCCACAGATGCCGACCTAGTTGCACTATTAACTCCGGCCGAAAAAGATGCCTATATTGGCCCTCAATCGACAATGTTTGATCAGGTCGATATTGTCAGTGAAACCATTAGCATGGATTTTGATTCTCCTGCCTCGGGCCATTTAACGATAACCGCCACCTACAAGTCTGGAGCAGACCATTTCATCATTAAATTTTTCTCGCAGCTTCAATCATCTGTCAATAGTGATCAACGACAGTGCCGTCATTTAACTCTGGTTGGAGATGCTCATACTGGCATCATCATAGCCCTATTCCCACAGAGCGAGAACATTCACCCCAGTGACACACACAATCCCGTCACGACCACAACTAACATTCCAGAACTCAGCTGGGCGGATATCCAACAACGCCTTGAAACCACTGGCAATGAGACAGTATGGCAACTGCAAAATCAGGGATTTAAAGCATTTAGTCGGCTGGACGTGGTAATACCCGAGGTAATTTATCTACCATTTAAGGGGCGCGGCGACTTACATCTTAAGGGCGCACATAAAAGCGGTGGCGATATTTATGTGTTTAAGATCGCCACCGCTTTTTACAATAATTCTGCATGTGGCCTAACACCTTCCCAGGGGTTGATGATGGCGTTTGACGCCAAGACCGGAGATCCCATTGTGGTGCTCAAAGATGAGGGAAATTTAACCGATCTAAGAACCGCAATTGCCGGCAGGAATGCAGCCCAACAACTAATGCCTGAGGCCGAAGTGACGGGCATAGGTGTTTTAGGCACAGGTGTCCAGGCCCGTTTGCAAGTGTCGCTGCTCAAGGATTTATATCCACAATGTCGCCAACTCACGGTGTGGGGACATACGCCAACAAACGCCGTTGCCTATGCGCGGGAAATGACCCAAAATGGCTGGCAAGTCACTGTAGTAGACAGCCCTAAACAAGTGGCCAAAACGGCCAATTTGATTGTGACCACCACAGCCTCAGAAGTGGCATTGTTGGAGGCCGATGACATCACCAAAGAAAACACTCTGGTGATCGCAATTGGTGCAGATATGCCCGGCAAACTCGAACTCGCCCCAAGCCTATTGAAAAAAGCCGATTGCGTGTTGATTGACTCCATTAAGCAGGGCAAAGACCACGGTAATGCCGCAGATGCTCTGCACAATGGTGTGATCGTTGAATCAGACCTGCAGGAGTTCGGCGACTTTTTAAACAACGGCCTGAAAAATCCGCAGGCGGCAAAAAAACTAAAACTGTTTCTGTCTTCGGGTATTGGTGTTCAAGATTTGCAAATAGTACAAGCCGTACTAGCAGGATCTTAGGGCTGGCGATTATTTTAACTACCACATAAAAGAGAATAGATAATGTTAGAGCAAGTGCCTAATTTTGATGACGAGTCCCTAGCTTCCTTACTGAAAGACCTCTACGGTCTTGAGGGCGAGATAGCGCCCTTAGTTTCCTTCGAAGATCAAAATGCTCGGATAAAAACGGACACCACCACTTATGTGCTAAAAATTGCCAATACAAGATGGTCACATGAATTTATTGAAATGCAGACTGATGTACTGACCCATTTAAAAACACAGGCGCCGAGCCTGGCGTTTCCCAGCATTGTGCCCACGCTAAAGGGTGAACACATAACTTATGTTGATGGCTTTGCAATACGTCTACTAACCTATCTTGAGGGTGACCTACTAACCAACATACCAAGAACGGCAGCGCTATATAAGGATATTGGCCGGTTCGTAGGTCAACTTTCTCAAGCCATGCAGACCTATTCGGTGACGGTAGTGGAGGGCTCCGACGAAATGTGGATGCTTGATAATGTACTGACCTGCAAAAAGTATCTTGCGGATGTTATCGATAGGGACGCTGCCGATCGCATTGAGCGACTCTACGCCGTTTATGAAAAAACTATCTTTCCCAAGCTTGCGAATTTACGCAAGGCCATCATCCATGGTGATGCCAATGAACAAAACCTACTTATCGATCCAGAACAGCCTGAAAAAGTTGCTGGCCTGATTGATTTTGGTGAAATGCAAATGGCCAGCCAGATCAACGATCTTGCCATCAGTATGGCCTATTCATTGCTCGGAGAACCCAATGTTGAGATGGCCTCAAGCAACATGATCGAAGGATATGATCGCGAATTTAAAATAACAGATAACGAGCGGGAAATAATTTACTATCTGGTTGCCATGCGCCTAGTGACCAGTATTATTATGACCTCTCACAGCGCCAAACTATTTCCTGAGAATAAATATATTTTGATATCGCAAAAATCAGCACGTGCCCTACTCAAAAAACTTGAAGATGAAAAATATATACTCGCCTAGGAAATTATAATGGGATATCAAACACCGTGGTCTAAAACACACAAATTGATAAATAAGGATACAGAATACAACCTGTCCAATTCCTTTGCGGAGCCTCTTAGTCACGGGGAATTGGTCAAGCTATCACTGGCCAGAGGTGACCGAGCAATTGTCGATGAATTCCATGATCATTCCTTGGAATACACGCCTCCTGGCGGAAGCTTGGATCTTAAAGAAGATATTGCCAACCTCTACGGGGATAACATCAGTGCTGACAATATAATTGTCTTCGCCGGTGGACAAGTGGCCCTGCAAACGGCGGCAATAGCGCTATTGAACGAGGATGACCACGCCATTGTGTTCACTCCGGGATATCAGTCGGTACAGCAAACTCCAGAGCATGCAGGCTGCCAGGTGACTCAGATTCAACTACACCCCAAAGACAACTGGCAGATAGATCTCAGCGCGGTTGAAGCCGCGATTGAGCACAACACTAAATACATGATCATCAACGAACCATTTAATCCTGCCGGCACATTGATGAGTCATCAATTGCAGCGGCAACTTAAAGATATCGCTGACAAAAATAACATCTACCTAATGTCTGACGAAGTCTATCGCCTCCTCGAGCATAACCCAAAGGATCGACTTCCAGCCATGGCCGAACTGTACGACAAAGGCATCAGTGCCTGCACCATGTCAAAACCCTGGGGTGGCTGTGGCGTGACGATTGGTTGGCTGGTACTACAGGATTTAGAGCTTAAGCAAAAGCTCATCGACACCCAATACTTTGGCACTGCATGTATCGGTCGCGCCAGTGAAATTCAGGCCATGATGATATTGCGCGCCAGTGATACCATTATTGAAAGTCGGCTGGCAATTATCAGGAAAAACCTCAGCTTACTGGATGATTTTTTTCGCCAACATGGCGATCTGTTTGAATGGAACCGACCCAGTGCCGGAGCCATTGGTTACGTGAGATTTAAAGGCCCACTGAGCGCAGATCAATTAGCCGAGCAAATGGCCGCAGCGCGTATCTCGGTCAAACCAGCTCCTCTGTTTAGCGCACAAAGCGACCTTTATCAGGATTACTTTCGCATCGGCTTCGGCGAGCAAAACATGCCGCAGGCTCTGACTGCCCTAATCGAGTTTATCGAGAAAAAGAGGTCCCATTGGCAGGCAGGCGCCTATGAACGTTAGGAATGCGTCTTTACAACATGGGGAAACAGCCTAGGAATGGGGGTTTGAGAGCTTGTTATTACTCCCACTCAATAGTAGGGCGAAATTTAGCCTAATAAAAACAATAGGTTACAAGCGCTATTAGCAGGCTTGTAACTGGTTTGTAACTTACATGGCCTTTTAGGAAACTTTCCCGCTATTTTTTCTTTAGCTATTTCAATACAAAAGCAGATATTCTGCTTACACACCTTGTAACAAACGAGAAACCATTGTTATAGTTTACTGGTATTCATTAACTAACCGACTAATCCAACCACTTGAGATTATAGCGCAGTCCAAAATCGGTCTACGGTAGACCCGATTCAAGCATTTGCACTACCACGTAAGGTTGAAAACGGAATGCATCAAAAATTGTACTTTAGCCTTAGTGTGGATATTTAAAATACCAGATAAACATATACCTTAAAATCCAAATAAATCAGTAGTTTATAGTACTTTAAAGCCCCTTGCGTGGCTGCTGCTTGGTAAAGACGGTTCAGTACTCCGCTATGGATACCAAAATATCGACAATCTTCTGTTTTACGGTATCGACTTCGTTGGGTTCAATATTGAGCGTAACATTAATATATGGCGCTAAAACGGCCCAAGCCATTTCAATTGCCATGGCTGCGGCCACGTGGGCTTTTATGTCGGTCTCAGTCTCGGACGGGCTTCTATTGTCACGGCGCTTTTGCAGTGCCTGTCTGGGCACCGATATATCTTCTCGCAGTTCCAGCGTCGCCAACTCCAAATCACCATCGATAGCACAGCGAAGTACCGCCAGAATATAGGTTTGATCCTTACCCAATGCCAGGGGAGACATACCATCGCGTTGAGTATGGTCCCAGTGTTCGTGGGCGAGTTTAGAGATGGCGGCCTCAAGCAACCCCCGCTTGCTGCCGAAATAATGATGAATTTGACCGTGATTGACCGCAGCATGTTTGGCAATATCTCTGTTTGAAACACCTTTGGGGCCTTTTTGAGCCAGTAGTTTGCAGGCGGCTTTGAGCAGCTTATCCTCAACATTAACGCGCCCGCGCATTGACGGATTGTGCTGTTTTTCAGAAGTAGTCATAGTCAGGTAAGAGCTTTTATTTTGAAGAAAAAATTATAATACATTGAAGCTGCATAGGATAGATTAACTTAAATTTCCTCTTCGACGAGTGCAAGACGCCTATCCTGACTATTGGCAAAATTCTTATATAGCCGTATCTCATATGAGATTGAATCTGAGTCGCCGCCATCTATAGCCCTTAATGACTTGATTGGACGACCCTTAAATACCATTGGATAGCGCAGCCCTGCCACACAACGATAAAGCTTTGATCCTTAAGTTTGGCCAGAGCGACTAGGCAGATAAGTAGCCAACCCTATAAAAACTCACAGGCCTCGTTAAACCCGAGACGGGGAAGCCTCTGGAAAATACGACTTGGATCACCGTAACCCAGGCAGCAAAGAAAATTTGAAACCACTGTGGTACCAGCAAAAAAATCCTCATCAACGAGCTGATTGTTAAAACCCGACATCGGGCCACAGTCGAGTCCCAGCGCACGCGCTGCCATCATCAACTGGGCACCTTGCAAGGTGCCATTGCGAAACGCTGTGGCTTCGCAGTAGGCAGGCTTATCGACAAACATGGGTTTTACATCAGCATAGGGGGCGAGTTGATCTAATCGCTCATAGAAAGCATTATCATGAGCAATAATCGTAACCACGGGAGCACCCATTATTTTTTCAACATTGTTACCGGTTAAGGTCGGTCGTAAACGCTCTTTGCTCTCTTCTGACCGCAGAAAAACAAACCGTCCAGGGCAGCAATTTACGCTAGTAGAAGCCATTTTAGTCAGGTCATAGAGCGTACGTATCAGATCGTCGCTAACCTCTCTATCTTGCCAGGCATACTGAGTTCTCGGTTCTCTAAAGAGCAAATCAAGATGACCATCACTCAATGGACTATATCGATTTTTCATTTCAGTAAAGGCCGTTTGGGCAGCCAGAACCTCTTCAGACTTTACTTCAGCGCCTCCATGAAGCATGCGCTGCATCCCGGCCGCTGCCGCCAGCTCTTGGGCAGAAACAGTGTGTTTATTCAAATTACTCATATTTAATCTCATTAATTACTATTGTTGTTCCATCATCTTTACCAAATCACTCAGGCTCGGAGTCGCTGCCCTAAAGCCTTCAACATCTTCGCTTGGCATACTAGCGCCAAAAGAAGAGGGAACTTCCGGTCCATATTGCGCCATGATTAAATCTCGTGCGGGCGTATCCGTGGGGGCTATCGTCGCATCCAGAAGATCACCGTCGGTCCAGTGTTCATGAGTAAAGCCAGTAGGATCGCGCCAGTAGTCATACATTTGACTCCCCAGCAGGTGTCTACCGATACCCCATTCATGGTAATACTTATCAACGGTTTTCATATGATAATGACCCGCCATTAGATCATCGACCGAATCAGTAACTTCATAGCCAGCATGCCCAAAGGCAGGTTGTGGCTCGCCCATAATCTGCACATTATTAAGTGTATGGTGATCCACGGGCATATCACCTTGATCGCAGCGCATAAATGCACCTATGGAAGCAGCACCATCTGGTCCTATGAGATTATCGCTGACTAAGAAGCCAAGAGTCTCGGCGTACCAGTCTACGGAGGCCGCAGCATCGGCAACATTGATGGCTGTGTGCCCTAGACGCTTAACTTTAGAGGTTAATTCATACACCCAACGATCATTATGCAACTGCCATTCATCTGACCCGCGTCCAAACCGCTGCAGGGTATTCTCTCTTGTCTTGTCTACACCAGTATTGAGCCTTTTGGGGTCAATCGTTATTGGCTCAGCTAATTCCATGCCGTAGTAAACTTCAATTTCGATATTATCTGGATCCATAATGGTCACTTTATGACCGCCACCAGGATCAGTATTTTCAGCAATCTCAACACCTTTGGCCGCTGCGAGTGCTTCAAGGTCAGAAAACGCATTAGCTCTATAGGCGGTACCAATATGTCGGTTAGTATTTCCTTTAGTCGCAACATAGCAGTAGGGCGCTGTGCCGGTGCCACGATAAAAAATCGTATCTTCAGTTTCATAGGCCAGGAACATACCAAAATGTTCCATGTACTCTTTTTGTGGTGCCAAATCTATTAGTTCAAAACGCACAAAAATGATATCGGCTATCTTACAAATCGGCTTACTCATTTTTTCTCCTATTTATAGTGTCTTCATCGTGATTAGGCATAATTTGTCATTCTCTAAACCGATTTACCTCTGACCAAAAGTGACCTATGTCAGGGTTTTCATCTTCACCATATAGCGCCTCTTTGCATTCGCGCCACTCCTCTTCCTCGAAGTCGAGAATCCCCAGCTTGTAACTTTCTCGCTGCTGCAGTCGGGGCCAATATAATTTAATATTTGGGAACTGATCAGACTGAAGTACCTTGTGAAAGGCGGTGATTTCTAACCGGTGAAAAAGTTGTGCAAGTAAGACATCGGCAGCAGAATAGTCGCCGGCTATAAACCCATTGCTATGGCTCAGCTTCTTCTCAATAAAGACCATACCCTTGGCAACGCTGCTAACAAACTGCCGATATTTAAATCCGGGCGGTTTGCCCAAAATGCGCACTAAAATAAAAATAGGCACTCGGTCTCTGGATGGATGCTTGGTTAGATAATCCCATATCACCGTCCACAGTGGCCTCTTGCACAGCAGATATGCAAGCATTTGAGTGCTGAGGCCCGCCATACTGGTACCAAAATTTTCACCGATCCCGACACCTTCATCAAGAGAGAATTCCTTGACCAAAGCTTGAACTTCAGCATTTTTTGCGGTATCTGCGGGGTATAACTTTGCACCTTGATTGGGTGCTAGGAAATCCAAATATTCAAGAATTTTTATACTGTCATAAATGGGTTGGCCATTGTGCACCAAGGTAGGAACCAGTGATGCAGGATTTATTGCTTTGTAAGCCTTTTGCAAATGCTCACCGGTGGATTCTAATCCAACTCGATGTTGCTTATAGGTAATACCCTTTTCGGCTAGCCCTACTCTGGCAGTTTGGGATGCCAGCGACTCACCGTAGCCATAAAGTTCAAATTCTTGATTATATTCGATAGCCATAACTCAAAAACTCCTGGTATCCAGACCAACGTCCTAAAGGCGCAGACTTGGCATTAAACAGTCGTTTTCAGCCGAACTGATCCTGGAAAAGGTAAATATTAGTTGGCCTGTGACAGATTCGTCCACCACAGGCCACTCTATATTTTGCAACTACTACTAAAAGTTGTAAGTAATTTCGGCACCAACGCGGCGGCCCGGACCATAAATACTGCGCCCACCTCCGCCCTGTGAACTGGCAAAAGTAGTAACCTGAGTACGGATAAGCTCATCAGAGCAATTATTGCAGAACAGACGAAAAGAGGCTGAATCACTTAGGTCCATCGATGCGGTTAAATTCACTACACTGTGGTCAGGCTCCAGAGAGATATCACGGTTACCCGCGTCAAACTGAAACTCATCTTTATAGCTGTACTCTGCTCGCATTTGCAGGTTGTTCCCCAGATCAGGCGCGTAATTTAATGCAACCGTATAGGCATTTTCTGGTGCAAACTGCATGGGATTGCCGCTTTTGTCGGCATAATCATCAAAGACAGCGTCTTGATTGAAGTAATTGAAATCAACTCTCAGCGAGTTAGTGAGCAAATAATTCATTTCAAGTTCAACGCCATTCATCTCACTCTCAGCTGCATTATCCGTAAGCCCTTGTGGAGCGCCGTTAACTACAACGATACTCTGTACCTGTTGGTCGGTGTAGTCATAGCGGTAGGCTGAGAGATTCAATTGCATACGATCATTCATCAATCGCGCTTTATAACCAATTTCCAGCGAGTCCAAGTGCTCCTCTTCAAACCCCCCCACATTACCAGCCTGAGCCCAAGTCGCAAAAGTCACGCCGCCACTTTTATACCCGCTGGAGTAGGTAATATACGCCATAGAATTGTCATTGATCGCATAGTCAAGACTGATCTTTGGATCAGTAGAACCGTACTCCAAAGTCTGTGGCAATGTAAACGGTGCTGCGACAAATGGGTAACCTGGAGTATTCGTAATCATCTGAGTGATAAAGTCTTTCTCATCATCGCTACGACGGATACCGAGAGTTAAGTTAAGCTGATCAGTGACTGCATAAGTCGCCTGCCCATAAAGGGCAATACTTGTATTATCAAGAGTCACGTCCTGACGAGCCTGACTATAGGCTAAACCCTGAACCGCTGGATAGTACTGCGGCGGGATGTTTCCCTCTACACCAACAGAGTAATCATCCATGCGGTAACCTTCATCATTGAAGTAGTAAAGTCCAACCACCCAGGTCAGCCGATCATCCATGGTAAACATTCCGCCATCCACTGAAGTGAACCGAAATTCTTGGGATAACTGTTTACTGTTCTGTTTTACATCAGTCCAAATAGCATCTCGAGTGGTTGACTCAAAATCAGTTTGTTCATGAATCTCATCACTGGTACGACTGGTAATCGAAGTAAACAGGAAATTATCTGATTCATGCTCAATCTTTAGGGAGACTAAATCTGACTCAAGATTAGAGAAACCAGGGCGATCCATTTTTACATTTCGCGGATCTAGAGCGGCTTCTCGTAAAATATTGGCTACGGTACCCGCCTGAATTCCAGCCACAATGGCACCTCTCAACGGAGCGGGAAGAAACGGCAGCGGCAACGCATGGCCCAACTGATACAAACCTAATGGACCCATTTCACCGTTCGCTTGAGCTAATCTTGCCTCTTGATCAAGACTGGTTGTCTGGGCTGTAAATTCGAGACTGGTCTTGTTGCTCAACTGACCTATTAGATTTACTCGAACAGCATCGGCGTCTTGGCCATCGTTTTTACCAGACAGAATCTCAGTCATGTTGCCATCGTCCGAACGCGTCGAGGCAGATAAACGACCAACCCAATTTTCGGAAATCGCCCCTGACACATAACCACCCACCCGCTGATAGCCCTCATTACCCGCCGCCACTTTTACGCGCGCTTCAAATTCTTCCGTTGGTTTAACGGTATACAGTGAAACAGCCCCACCAATAGTGTTACGTCCATACAAAGTGCCTTGAGGACCTTTTAATACCTCAATGCGCTCAATATCCACAATGCCTGACAGGGACGAAGAGAAGCGTGCATTATAAATTTCGTCAACAAAAACTCCGACGGAACCCTCAGAGCCCATATCAAACTTGCGTGACCCTACACCGCGTATAAAAATAAAGGGCCGCGAATCCCCGTCACCACCCACAGATACGCTGGGCACACTGGTTTCTAATTGCGAAATATCATCCCATCCGGCTTGCTCTATTTGAGACGCAGAAAAAGCTGAAATCGATGCAGGAACATCCTGTAAGTTTTGCTCCCTCTTTTCAGCCGTAACGATTACCTCTTCTAAAGCAGGTGTATCTGCATAAATACCCTGCGTAAAAAGCAACTGGGCACTAATTGCGCCAATTATTAATTTGGTTTTCATTTTTCTCACCCTTTTTATTGTTAAAGCTTTTATTTTCACAAATGCTCATCAAACTGGTTAGCCTATTGGCTAGTAGCCATATGGCTAGATTAACACCTAAGTATCGGGTTGGCAAATTTTGCGTCTCTATGTCGCAACAGATGTCGTACCAGATGATTAAACCTCGCTGAAAAGCGCTCGCAAATAACCCAAGCCAGCATGACAGGCCATTTGCCCGTCATGCTAATTGCCGATGAGCGGTTTATTACGGCCATTAACCATCATTCCGCAAAAACCCGAGATCCACCTTACTACTTGAGGGATCCGGCCATCGAGAGACAATCGCCTTGATACTCGTATGAAAGTTAAGCGCTTCAGGCCCACTGATCTTACTGTCGGTGAATGCGCTATCTTTCCAGCCGCCAAAACTATGACTCCAGGGTGGCACAGGTATTGGCACATTGATGCCAACCATTCCCGCCTGAACGTTATCTGCGTAGTGTTTGGCCGCGCCTCCATCACGGGTAAATATAGCAGCGCCATTACCTAGCGGATGACTGGCAACAATATTCATAGCCTCTGCATAGGTAGCGACTCTGACAATTGACAGCACCGGCCCAAACACTTCACTGTCGTAAACTGGCATACCAGGCTTGACATGATCGACAAGGCTAGCACCCACTAACCAGCCTTCTTGCGGTTCTTGTAGGCGTCCATCGACAACGAGTTTTGCCCCAGAGGGCTCTGCGCCCTCAATAAAGTCATGAATACGCTGTTTACTCTCGAGACTAATTACCGGACCCAGTTGCACATCTTCGCCGGCCGCCGGCCCCACCTTTATATCGGGAATACGCTGAGCAATTTTAGCCGCCAATTGGTCACCTAGATCACCCACGGCGACGACGACCGAGATTGCCATACAACGCTGACCCGCCGCTCCATAGGCAGCCGAGACGGCAGCATCTGCAGCCATATCCAAATCGGCATCGGGCAGAACTATCATATGATTTTTGCCACTGCCAAATGCCTGCACTCGCTTGTCGTTCTCAATGCCCCTAATCCTTAAATACTTGGCCACGGGTGTACTGCCAACAAAACTTAAACCGGCCACCTTGGGGTGTTCAATCATGGCCTCAACCACCTCACGACCACCATTTACAACATTTAAAACTCCATTGGGTACCCCAGCGTTGTGCATGAGCTCAGCAATTAAACGAAAAGCTGAAGGCACTTTTTCGCTAGGTTTTACAACCAGAGTATTGCCACATGCAAGAGCCATAGCAGCTTGCACCAGCGGAATCATCACTGGAAAATTAAATGGACTGACCGTAGTGACAACGCCAATTGGGTAGCGGGCATCGACAACATCAATACCTGTTGAGACGTTTTGCGTGGTCGATGAGCACAGCCAACTGCCAACACTGGCACCATAGGCAAGCCCCTCAATACCTTTATCCACTTCAGCCGCAGCATCAGCAATGGTCTTTCCCGCCTCGGTGACACATATTTTAATTAGCTCGTCACGGTGCTCCATAACCTTTTTCCGGCAGGCTAACAGTAAATTTGCTCGGTAGCCCAAACCCGTGGTCGACCAAGTCTGGAAAGCGGCATGAGCAGCCTGTACGGCCATATCCAGCTCATCGGCGCCACCGTTTAAGACAGTACCAATTTTGCTACCATTTGATGGATTAAAAAGATCTGAAGGATAGCCTCCCTCGTCAACTGTCACGCCATTTATAAAATGATCAATCATAAAATACTTGCTCTTCTGTAATTTATTTCAATGTTTGCTGTGATGAAAATTAGTAACGGTGCCCTGCTCTTTGTGATGCAACTAGTCAGATCCTGCATGTCTTCGTCTTCGGCATTGTGGCAATAAGCAAAAAGAGAAACCTTCTGTCTCTTTAAAGTGTGTCGCTAGCGAATGGATTTGTAATATATTAGCCATACGGCTAGTTTATGTCAAGAAGCTTAATCGTCGACTTTATGCCAGTCACAGGGCAATTAAAGTGCAGGTAGTCATGCTCAATGAAACTTTGTTTAGTTTTCGCCAATCGCTTTCTTGACGAAAAATAGCCAATTGGCTAATATGCGTAAAAATTTATCCGCGCAAGGTTCCAAAAACATGAAAAGTTACGATGTTGCAATTATTGGCTATGGACCCACCGGCGCAATGATGGCCTCTTTACTAGGTAAGCAAGGCATAAATACATTAGTAGTAGAGCCTAATGTGGATATCTATGAAATTCCTCGAGCGGTTCATTACGATGGCGAGGTCATGCGAATTTTTCAATCCCAAGGGCTGCATGAAAGAATCAAGGAAGCCAGTCGCGAGCTTGGATTTATTTCATTCCTCAATGGCTTTAACTGGACGCTTTTTCATCAGGATCTGTCGGAATCTGACAGAGTTCACTACTGGGCCAACAGTACGTTTTTTTCGCAACCCCAACTCGAAAAATATCTTAGAGAAACTGTCGACGATTGCGATTCAGTTGATCAATTTCTTGGCTGGCAGCTCGAAGAACTCCATGAGGACAGCTCTGGAGTAACTCTAAAGATCACCGAAATCAATGGTACAGAGTCGCAACATGTCCAATGCTCGTATCTGCTAGGCTGTGACGGAGCTGCAAGCACCACAAGAGAATTGGGCGGCTTTGGGCTGCAGGATTTGGGCTGCGACGAACCCTGGCTAGTCTGTGATCTGATTCTGGATAAAAGTATCCAGATCAAAGATGAGGCCTATCAAATTTGCGACCCAACTCGGCCTACATCACTTATTCCCTGCGAACCAGGCCATATACGCTGGGAGTTTATGCTTAATGATACTGATGACCATGGGGATGTTGAAAATGAAGATAATGTTCGCGCTCTGATGGCCCCCCATATTGGTCGACTTAACAGTCAGCTTAACGAGCGAGATGGCAGTCTTATTCGGGCAAAAGTTTATCGCTTCCATGCCCTGCTGGCAGATCAATTTAAAAAAGGAAGAGTCTTTTTGCTCGGTGATGCCGCTCATCAAATGCCTCCGTTTCTAGGTCAGGGACTCTGCTCGGGTATCCGGGATGCATACAATCTAAACTGGAAGCTTGCTGGCGTATTAAGCGGCCAATGGGATGCCAGGATTCTCGATAGCTATCATAGTGAACGGCGGCCCCATGTAGAAGAAGTGATTAAGCTGGCTATTACTCATGGCGATATTATTCAAACGCGCAATCCCCTAAAAGCATTGGCCCGTGACCTATTTCTGATGCTCGGACGGTTAATTCCGATACTTGTATCCTCGATTAAATTTGGTCAGCAGTGGCGGCTCGGGGATGGTATTTTTGCTCAGGATCCACACTCACTCGATCGCTGCATGCTGCGTCAAAGTATGGTCACCCTAAGTAATGGCGATTGCGTTCTACTAGATAGCCTGCTCGATAATGAATTTTCAGTTGTTGGATTTAATACCGACCCCGCCCCATTGCTCAGCCAACAAAATACCGATTTCTTACAGACACCTGTAGCCGGTTTTAATCTGGGAGACCAAGGTCAGGGTATCGATAAAGAGGGCCTACTGCAGCGCTGGGCCGAAGATAATAACGTTGCATTAGCCCTTCTGAGGCCGGACAGGCAGATTTATGGGCTCTGTTATACAGACAGCTCTGAGAGTTTAAAAGACCAGCTGGGCAAGCTGATTGATCAATTAAAAATTCAGTTAACCTAGGTCTATTACTGCCTGCTGTTAAGCAAAATCATCCATAAAGTCATTCGACACTGGTAGCCCCAACATTTTTGGTGCTCGCAAAATTTCACTGAAATAGCGCTATTCAAGAAAACTCAAGCCCAACAAATTAGCCTGACGGCTAGAATAGATATGTGCTTTTATGCAAGCAAGGAAATCTAAGTGGCTCTGAGTAATACCATCCTGATAAATAGGTAGACCTTCACATCATGTGATTGACTATTTTAGCCTATCGGCTAAAATACTTCTAATAAAAACCAGTCGGTCCACATCATGCAAATTTTAAAATTCAGTTTCCAGTCTGTGGGGCTTGTTGCAGCTCTACTACTTAATATTTATGGCTCAGCCTATGCCGTTCAAGCCAACCCCCCAAGACCTAATATTGTAATGATATTAGCTGATGACCTAGGTTGGAATGATGTCGGCTACCATGGTAGCGAAATTAATACGCCCAATATTGACCGTCTTGCTGCCGAGGGACTTGAGCTTAACCGTTTTTATGCTCAGCCTACCTGTAGCCCTACCAGAGCCGCCTTGATGACAGGAAAATCCCCTAGAAAGTTAGGCATCAGCAGGGCTATTGCTAAAAATCAGCAACTTGGTCTGGACCTAGATGAGCAAATTCTGCCTCAGTACCTCAATGCTCTGGGTTATCAAAGTCTGATGGTCGGCAAATGGCATCTGGGTAACTACATCCCCGCCTATGCGCCCCCGGCAAGGGGCTTTGAGCACTTTTATGGTTTTCTAAGTGGTGGTATTGGCTACTGGGATCACAACCATGGTGGCGGGCATGACTGGCAGCGCAACGGCAGCACCGTTCGTGAAGAGGGTTATGCAACTCATTTGTTGGGCGATGAAGCCGTTCACCTAATTGAAGAGTACCAATCACAGCAGCCGCTGTTTCTCTATCTGGCGATGGCCGCACCCCATATGCCCAACCAAGCCCCACAGGCGGGCATTGATAAATACAGTCAGATCAGCAATCCCAATAGGCGTGTCCATGCGGCCATGGTGTCAGAATTAGATCATCAAATTGGCCGTGTTATCGAGGCGCTTAAAAAACGCGATATGCTCGATAATACTTTAATACTGTTTGCCAGCGACAACGGTGGATTAATAGGCGGCGAAGCGGAACTTGCCTCCACATTAAGAAAGCTTGCCGACCTAGGGACATTCTTTTTTGATCGGCCAGTACCATTTAGCACCCTCGAGGAATTTGCCAAATTCTCCTATGACGGCGGCAGCGACAATGGAACTCTGCGCGGAACCAAAACAAGTACTTTAGAAGGCGGTGTGCGAGTGCCCGCCGTTCTCTGGTGGCCCAACCAGATCAACCCAGGCACCCATAATGAATTTATCTCTGTCTCGGATGTACTGCCAACCTTACTAGAAGCCGTTGGCGGGTCCGAGGACATCCCAGACGATATTGATGGCGCATCTCAATGGCGTTCGCTATCCAAGGGCGAGATAACCAGAAAACCAGACTATTTGGTCACCGGCTTTGACAATACCTCTCTGTACCAACCGCCATGGAAGTTAATTACTGGCGATAGGTTGGAACTCTACAACGTATTCACCGACCCCACTGAAAGCATCGATCTATCAGCTCAGTATCCCGAGCGCGTTACCGAGATGCAGAAAATCATTGCAAATTGGCCCGCTGGTGAAGAGCGAGGCGTCGAGATTATGGAAATTCTATTTGATATGGACACCTTTGGGGGCCCTGAAGATCGTATACCCTGGGCTGAAGCCGCCATTGAAAATTCCAAAAATAAGAACTAACCAATATTAAGCCTAAAACAAGAGTGGGCTAGCCGACAGACAGTGCGGGGTTCCCTCGCTGTTCAACGGCTGGAATCCAATGCTTACGGTGGTAACAGCAGCGATAATATTACTGCTTGTTACTCTGGGGTTACAGAGAGACATTAGGAGCGACTGCTAAGATGGTTAAACTATATACCAAAGATATCAAAACCAAGGAAGTCACAGAATGGAAGGGATTACATCTCTTTCACTTCAGCAGCTCCTCATGCTCTCAAAAAGCACGTATCGTGCTCAATCTCAAAGGCGTTGACTGGGTGTCACACCCGATCAATTTATTAAAAGCTGAAAACTACAGCGAATGGTATCTTGGTATTAATCCTCGCGGGCTTCTTCCGACACTGATACATGACGGCGAAGTACATATCGAGAGCAATGATATTGTCAGCTACCTCGATGACCGCTTCGAGACCCCAAAATTAATTCCCGCCCAGCAGAGGGAATCTGTTTTAGAGCAACTCAACGCCGAGAATGATTTGCACCTCGATCTACGGACATTGACCTTTGGCTTCTCCCTACCGAAATTTTTGGTCGGCAAACCGCCCGAGGCTCTTGATAGACTAGCATCCCGCGAAGGCACTGTAGAGGGGAAAAAAGACAGTCATAAACAGGCGCAGCTTGCCTTTTGGCGCGATTTGGCAAAACAGGGTATTACCCCAGAACAGGCCACCAAATCAGTAGAGAGATTTAAACGAAAATTTACATCATTGGAAGCGCAGCTTGCCAATCAAGAATTTCTATTGGGTGATAGGATCACTATCATCGATATAGTCTGGTTTATTTATGCTCACCGCCTAAAATCAACCGGCTACCCCTTCAAGCGCTTACACCCGGGTCTGGAGGCTTGGTACCAGTCCCTGATGTATCGCCCCGAAATTGCAAAAGAGGTGGCAGATCCGCTTCCCCTAAAAGTTATCCGCTTTCTGACCCAGACCTATCAAGCAATAACCAATACAACCCTGGAAAAGGTCACGGGCATTTAGATTCGACAACCATCAACAATACAGAGGTTTACTAATGTGCCGCGGCCTTTTCACGGGCTGCAGCCACTAGCTTAGAAAAAGCCTCAGGTACGATATCTGCGCGAGAATGGTCAGCTACCCTCACACATCGATTACGCAGGGTTCCGAGCCCCTCAATGCTGGTGGTTAGTATTTCGCCATCGCGCAGATATTTGCCATCGATAACACCAACACCGGCTGGCGTTCCGGTAAAAATCACATCTCCGGTATTTAAGGTCACAATTTCAGACAGATAGGCAATTATAAAAGGGATATCGAAAATTAGATCATCGACATTGTCACTCTGCCGCAGCTCCCCACTTACGTCACAGCGTATTTCCATAGAATGGTAATCGTCTAAGGACTCCAGCGAAGTCAATACCGGACCTATGGGGCCGAAGGTGTCAAAGGATTTACCTAGATTAAACTGTGGTGGAGCCGCGCTAAACTGCATCGGACGATCAGAAATATCCTGCCCCACACAGAGACCCGCCACATGTTGCCAAGCATCGTCTCGACGAATGTCCTTGCCGGGCTTGCCGATAACTGCAACTAGCTCGGCTTCGTAATCAACATAATCACTGCGCATTTCAATATCGGCAGTGGGACCACTTATGCACGAGGAATGCTTGGTAAACACCATCGGCACCGGAGGGATCGCCATATTCGATTCTTCGGCGTGATTACGATAATTAAGCCCCACCGCATAACAGTTTTTGGGGTTTGGTACTGGGGGTCCAAGCTCGATATCCGCAAGCTGGCCACTGGGCTCAAAATGTTCTAATTGAGCATCGAGTGCAGATAGCTCTGAGAGCGCCTCAAGCGCTTCCATCGGGTCCTGTGAAAAATCACCATGACTTATTTTCTCCAGATCATAGTAAGACTCACCGGACACCAGAGCCGCCCTGCCGCCGATATTTGCCAACCTAAAACCCATAAAGCTCACCTCAATAAAGTTATCAATATCCGATAATATTAGCCATACGGCTAAATAAAAGCAACCGGTTTAAAAGAGTGTTGCCAGTCATCCCATTGCAACACCTTTGGCGAATATATTTACCACCAGTCGTTTTTGTCGAATTGCTGACGGTCCAGATGAGGTGCATATGTCTCAGCTGGCAAAATTAACTATTCGTTCATTGGCAAGACAGTAAGAGAGACTGATATGAGTTCAATTAAAGAAGTTTTCCGCGTTCTTAGTGACGGTTACTCCCACTCAATAGTAGACATGAGAAAAACCCCTGTGTTTATAGGGTTTGCGGCGTCTGTTTTACTAGTGTGTAGTTAGTGTGTTGCAAACAGGTTATTTTCAATTTGTTCCCTTCCATCATTATCAATAACCTACCATGTTCTAACTACAAACTGTGTGGCAAGACACTAAATCAATTCTGAGATTCCGATATTACAAAATGTTCGAGTAGTAATAACTGATTTTCAGCAAGAGCTCTTCCAACAGGGGCAAAGTACCGAGAGTTGAGATCCTTCAAAGTTACGTTTTCTTTTACCGAATAACCATTTTGTGAAAGTACGCTTTCTATTTCTTCAGCACTGTAGAACGATATCCAAGGTTCACCTGCTTTTGCTGATCCATACGTTATTAATTTGGCTCGTTTTTGTGCGTTTGGATAACCCTTCCCAAAGCAAGCTTCAGGATTATTATCAAGAAGTTCGCTGACATACGAAAAAAAAATTGAACTGGCTTTTTGAGTAAGCGTAGCCACTTCTTTGATCGTTGAACTGAAAGCTTCTTTAGTGATGTACTGCGATACGCCCTCGAGCGTAAAGACGGTGGATTTGCTTTGATCGAAACCCGAATCCATAAGTTGTTCAGTTAACGATTGGTGAGTGAAATCAACAGCCACATAAGTGATATTTTCTGAATTGGGTAGTTCTTTGGAAAGTTTAGAGCGCTTTCTAGACTGAACTTCAGACTGATCCACTTCAAAAATTCTTAGTGATGACGGAAGTTCCAGTCGATGAGCTCGGGAGTCATATCCCGCTCCCAAAATGACATATTGCTCAACTCCACTGGCAGCACTAGCTTTAATTAGATCATCGATGAAGCGCGTACGCGAAATCAGATGTTCGTGGAAACCGGGTACAACTTTTTGACCCAACCAGACGTTGAACTCATGCCCCATAAATTTGATAAAGCTAGCACCTAGTACAAACCTATCCGCGTAAGGATCATTTATGATACGTTCCTCAGGTTTGGCTAAAGTTTCTATCAACCGTTGCTTGGCTACTCCCTGGGCTGTACCGTCTTTTCTAAAAATTGATTCACTCATAGCGGCCCTCATTCCCACTCGATAATTGCTGATTTACAAACCCTTATACATAAAGGGCTACAAGCACGAAAATAAAAGCGTGTAACTTTCGTGTAACTCTTACCCTCTCTTTTTGTGCTTTCCATTAAACTAACTCCTCTAGTTTATCAGTAACTTAACGCATTGTAAGGTACAAACAGTGTAATACTCCTTACGGAATCTTTCATACTAATTGAATGTTTAATAATAATTAATTATTGATAAACGATAATAATTAGTTGTAAAACATAAACACCTAGGTTAGGATATGCTCATGGAAATTTGTATCACTTTAGATGTAGAAATGGCGAAAAAGAAGATGTCTCTGAAAGAGCTATCTCAAAAAATTGGAATTTCTATAACCAATTTGTCGCTACTAAAGACAGGTAAGGTTAAGGCTATTCGCTTTAGCACTCTGATGGCTATATGTCGTGAGCTTGAATGTCAGCCTGGCGATATTCTTGTTTACGTAAGTGATAACCCAGAAATAAGTTAATGACATTTCATGATGAAGTGTCATTTAGACAATTAAACTAGGAGGTTTAATTATGCAGAATAAAGATTATTTATTACCCGGTGTTGCCGCAATATTCGTGGCGGTAATATCCCCTATCTACTGGATTGGGATGAGTTCACCGATGGGAGATTTCGCATTAGGACAGGACATGCTGTCTCTCGGATTTCCCGATATTCTGTTTGCTTCTATTCTTTTATTAACTATCTATATTTATCTCAATCTAAAAAATATTCTCAATGAACAATTGAACTTTAATCACATCGATTTGTTGGTTTGGATTTATGCTGCTATCAATATCCTTTGGATGAGCACCCTGTTCCTTGATATAGCCAGCGCTGTACTACCGGAAAATATCGTAACGCAGAACGAGGGCACCTTTTTAAACATTGGATTATCAATGAGCATCGGTGCAATTGTCATATTAGGTATTATAGATTTATTAATAGGTATTTTACTTTTAACCAAGTCAACTGAACTTCCTAGTCTGCTAAAGATTTTTGCCATTATGTCTGTGATACAGGGCGTACTAGGTATAACAGTAGTTTTTGCGGCAACGTTAATCTTCATCTTCCCGATAACTATGATTATTTTGGCTATGTTTTTTCTACGTAAACCAGAGTCTTTAGAAATCGTTTAGATTGAGTGACTAGCAACTATTGTGCAGTAATAGAAGATATTTCGTGTAACTTTTCGTGTAACGAAGAGAAAGGAATGGGTTAGTTACAAGGGGTATGTAACTATCGTGTAACTACAGAATAGCGCAGCAATAGGGGCTGTAGGGCGACAAACTACTCCCACTCAGTGATTGCACCCTCTAAAAACCCTGTATTTACAAGATTTGTAGGATACTTTGTAAGACCTTTGTAAGAGATACATTCCTTTGACCCTACTGTTTTCCTTAAAAACACCACCGGATCCCTTTGTTTCTTACAAACTTTGTATCTAAATATAACATCGAACTAATAGGTTTCTTAGAGCACTTAAAAGAAATACTCGATGAGTTGCGGCTCCCTGTGTCACTTAGTTCATGCCTTTCAACCACCACGCAAACGCGGGTGCCAATTACATTGGCCATTCATGTCGATCCAGGTCAGAAGTTTTCCGAGAGTTTGTAGCAGAACCACCAAACGACGAAGAGGTGAACTTAATCACCACACTCGACGAGTATTCTACTTAAGGTTAGTCGACACTCGATCAAACAGCTCAGCTCGCTCAGTAATACTTAACATGGCTATCCGCTTGTATATTTCTTCGACTGTCTCTGCTGTAGGAGTTCGGGCTGCTTTAGCACCACCAGACTCATAGAGTGACTCTGGAGTGATGCCAAAAAAGTTAGCTATTCTAACGACAGAGTCTCTTCTAGGCTCACGAGTCACCTCACTGAGAATGCGATTAATAGTAGGTTGCGGAACACCTGTAGATCTCGCAAGGGCACTTTGAGATAGATTATTATCTCTCATTAGTTTCGATAGCTGCTTACTAATGTCTAACTTCACAATTTCTCTCCTTAAGAGTGCATTGGATCTTTAATAGGTGCGCTCATCCAACGCAAAATCCTGTTCCAGCACTTGAATCTGGTTGAGAGCACTATTGTCGTCCATACGTAAGATGACCTGGACTGCCCTCGTGAGACAATAGAGTCTAATCTAGTTTCATCTAATCAACTAGATGGTGTATATTGCTAACACTGTTCTATATATGAAACAATGTATGATTAATTTAAATGAACTCGCAATCTTCGTTGAGGTTGTTGACTCGGGCAATTTTACATCTGCGGCGCGGCGTCTGGGACTACCTAAATCCAATGTTTCTCGCAAAATAGCACTACTGGAATCTCGACTGGAGACTCGGCTACTACACCGCAACACCCGATCCATGTCCCTCACCGAGGCTGGTCGTAGATATTACGAACACTGTAGTCTCGTGGTCAACAACGCACGAGAGGCTGAGAAAGTTATTTCCGGATTGCAGTTGGATCCCTCCGGTACTTTGCGTATCAGTGCACCAACGATGGTGGGTGTCTATGTTATGCCTCAGTTGGTGAGTCAGTTTCTCTCGGATCATCCGAATCTGAATATTGAGTTAATTCTCACTGATGGGGCAGTAAATCTTCTCCATCAGAATCTCGACCTTGCCTTGTTCTCCGGACCTGCAGCGAGCAGTACTTATATTTCCCGACCACTGGGACGTGTGTCTAGGGTCATCTGTGCTAGTCGAGGATATGTAGAATCCCACGGGGAGCCGTCTCACCCGGACGATCTCCAAAACCACAATTTATTGGAATATACCTCCTGGAACAATCATCGTTGGCGTATGCGTCGTGGGGGAGTGGAAAAAAAAGTGGACATCATTGCTCGATATGCTGCCAATGATGTATCGACGATTCAATCCTGCATGCTCACCGGACTCGGAGTAGCGATGCTGCCCGAGGGTCCGATAAAGCACTTGATTGATGCCGGGGAAGTGGTACGCATACTGCAAGACTGGCAGCTAAAATCCGAAGAGATACGACTGTACTACCCTAGTAGGACTCACTTGCCTTCTAAAGTTCGTGCATTCATCGATTTTCTTCTGGATCCGATCCGAGAACTGCCTGGACTGGAGAGATACTAACTCTTCAGATGAATGAATCATCGGTATCTGTAGACTGATGCGACACCGATGTTGAGTTCCTTTGCGATAACCGAGGGTTTAATTCCTTCAAGGTGGAGCCTCTGTATTTCTTTCTCTAACTTTCTCGCAGTCGGAACACGACCTTTGCATTTACCTTCACTCTTTGCTTTCGCAATCCCAATTTTCAGTCTTTCTAACATCATCTCTCGTTCCCACTGCGCTATTATTTCCACTCAACTTTAGGGTTAAAAAAGCTATTAAGAACAATGGCTTACAAAGGGATTTTGTAGTTTGTAACTACTTTTTAACTCAGTGTATCACTCCTCTTGCCCATTTTTAATAGAGTTGATTCCATTTTTTAAAGTACCAATTGATATTGTTGCTAGTACAGCCAATAGCAACCAACCAGAGTCACTAGGAGCAATTAGAGCGGTGCAGATAATTGCTGCTGCCCAAAGAATTGATTGTGTAATGATAATTTTTGCCATATTAATTATTCCCACTCAATATTAGGGGTAGAAAAAACCTTGTTAGAACAATGGTTTACAAGGGGAATTCTGTAGTTTGTAACTACTTTGTAACTCTTACCTTCTGTTTTTGTGTTCATTTACAAATTAATTTAATAAGCTTTGGTTATTAGCAACGAATGCTATAAAAAAATATCCTATTGCGCATAATGTTAGAAAAATTAAATACTTCTTTTGTCTTTTCATTTTATTCCCACTCAATAGTAGCCGGCGGCTTACTAGATACGTCGTACACCACTCGCGACACTGCGCTGATCTCATTAATAATTCTGTTGGATACAAGCTCAATAAATTCATAAGGTAGATGCGCCTGTCTCTTATACACATCTCCAAGCCCACGGACTAAGGCGAATCTCGTATGCCGTCTTC
>OLHN01000221.1_pt1 | contig 22295 bp, 18 predicted proteins | sample 1609581 | NCBI WGS metagenome assembly OLHN01 (sample SAMN05416876, study PRJEB24817) | seawater metagenome | isolation source: Sea water | place: Canada:Atlantic | collected 2013-11
TAGTCTCGTGGGCTCGGAGATGTGTATAAGAGACAGATGATAAATAGCCTTCAATTCATCATCAATATCATTTAATTCTTTTGGAATATCAGCTTTAATGCAAATCATAATAGTTTATTTAAACCCAGAACCACAATCCCTAAAAGTTTTTTCATTTTTTATAATATATCATTTATAGATGTACTCCACACAGGATCTGAATGCTTATCCCAATAGAGTTTGTGAATTTTTCTTGTAACATCCCCTACTGTTCCTTGTTTAATATTCTCTCCACTTACTTTTGTTATTGGCATTACCCCTCCTGCTGTTGAGGTTGCAAATAATTCTTCAGATGATTTTAACATTTCAATAGTTATAGATTTTTTATTAACGTTAATATTTAGTTCTTTTGCTAAATCAAAAACCGTTTGTCTTGTGATGCCTTCTAATACTCCATGGTCTGGTGTATTAATTCCATTTTCATCAACAGAAAAAATATTAAAGCCAGGACCTTCAGATATATTGTTATCCTCATCTACCAATAAAGCAGTATGATGTCCTCTTTCGTACGCATCAAGCATACCCGTAACTAAATCCATCCAATGATAATTTTTAATAGTTGGATCAATTGAACTTGGAGGAATTCTTGTTATATCAGTCAAATATACATCTAATCCTTTTTCAAAATCTTCTGGCCTAAGTATCCAGCCAAATGGTACTGCAAAAGCCATAAAGCGTGGTGTCGCTTTACGAGGATCTCTAACAAAATTTGGAGACATTCCTCTTGTTTGTATCATTTCAACATAAGAATCTTCAAGATCAGCTTTTTTAACACAGCCTGCTAATATTCTTTTTATTTCTTCACGACTAAGTCTGCATGGCATTCTGAGTTTTTCTGTTGATTTAAAGAAACGATCAATATGTTTATCTAATTGAAAAAATCTACCCTTCCAAACATGGACAACGTCATATGTTGCATCAGATCTTAAAAAACCCCAATCTAAAATAGGAATTTTTGCTTCAGAAAGTTGAATGAATTCCTCATTCATCCATGCCGATCCTTTTGGAAAAATATCACTCATGAACCAACCCTACCAAAACTCAAATCAGGTGTCTAGGTGATGGAAGGAAGTTTATTCAGCATTCGAAAATGTCTCTAGTTTGTTTGAGAAATCGTTTCTAAAAGTTGATCAACATCACTTTCTTTAGTATTCCAAGCAGCAACAAGTCTTACTGCTTTTCCATCAAGCTCTTCTTGATTCATTTTATAACCTTCTGAATTAAGGTGCTCAATGATAGGTTTTGGAAATTTTGCAAATACTTCATTTGCTTCTGTTGGATAGGCTAATTCAATATTCTGATTAGCGTCTAATCCTTCACTTAATTTTTTTCCCATTAAATTTGCATGTTTTGCATTTCTTAGCCAAATATCATTTGAAATATAAGCTTCTAGTTGAGCTGAAACAAATCTCATTTTTGAAAGTAAATGTCCTGATCTTTTCATTAAGAAGGGAAGATTGCCTACTAATTCTGGTTTAAAAAATATAATTGCTTCTGCTGCGATACATCCATTTTTAGTTGCACCAAAAGACAGAACATCTATTCCTGACTTCCATGTCATTTCAGCAGGAGTTGCATCAAGTGCCACTAAAGCGTTAGCAAACCTTGCCCCATCCATATGCATTTTTAAATTATGTTTATGAGCAGTTTCAGATATGGCTGCAATTTCATCTAACTGATAAACTTCGCCTGTTTCACATAATTGAGTAATACTCACTACAGAAGGCTGTGTGTGGTGTACGATACCAACTCCTCCAATATTTTCAGATAACTCTTCTGGTGTAAATTTTCCATTAATTCCATTTAAAGGTACAAGTTTTGCACCACCTGTATAAAATTCAGGGGCCCCACATTCATCTGTATTGATATGTGAATGTTTGTGACAATAAATACTTCCAAAAACTGGTGTCATTGCTGATAAAGCTAAAGCATTAGCAGCTGTACCTGATGCAGTTGGATAAACAATCACATCTTTTTCAAAAATTTCAGAAAACTTATTTTGTAAGTTCGTTGACCACTCATCATTACCATATGGAGTACTGTCTCCTTCATTAGCTTTGATAATTGCATCTAAAACTTCAGGACATGCACCCGCTACATTATCAGAGGCAAATTTAACTCGCTCTCTTTTTGTTTTAATTTTAGATGTCATAAATATTATTGTTTTGGAAAATAATCTTTTAACTCACCTTCACGGTAAACATCTGCTGTACAACAATGAAGACCTCCTCCAAATGCATAAGCATCTCTCATTTCAACCGGTATTACTTCCATTCCTAATTTATCTAATTGTTCAGCTTGATAAACTTCACTTTTTTCAACACAAACTGTTTTTGGATCTAATACTAAAACATTCATTGAAAGCCAAGTTGAAGAATAACATAATGGTGGTGGCTCATTATGTGCTGGTTGTGCGCTATCAATAATTTCCCATCCATTATTTTCAAATAATTTTCTTTGTTCTTTTGGTAGTCTTCTTTGTGGATTATTAATAATTAAACCCTCTTTAATTGGTGTAAATGTTGCATCAATATGAATTGGGTATGGGTCACCTGGAAAATTAACAGCATGAACTCTATGATCTTTGTAATGTCTTTTAAGCCAATCAATCCCTTTAAGATTAGTTGTAAAACCATGTTGAACTACTAAATCTTTACCAAACCTTAAAACATCCGCAGCATCAAATAAAGGCTCCTCCTCAGTAGTTACAAAAAACTTGTCTTCAGTCCATTCTAATCTTTTTTGAATACCAATTTTATCTGATAAATAATCTTTTCTGTAATCTGCATCAGTTAATCTTGGTTTAGGAGCAGCTTCATGTCTCATATTAGGATCTTCATCGTAATATTTTTTTAACAAAGGTCTGTAACAAAGATATTCGAACCATCTACATCTATAACTCATCGTTGCTTCTAAAATTTCACTTCCAACAGTTAATAAAACATCTCTTGGTGGCATACAGCCAAACATTGTATCTGCTTCCCAATCTGGAGTTGATGTTTTTTTATTAAAATCTATTGGATCTGGTCTATCTACTTTAATGCCTCTTTTAATTAGCATATTTGAAAAATCATCTAACAACTGATTTGCCTTATCAACTGTGTCTTTCATTCTTGGTCCAAACTGACCTCGCATATCTGAGTCTTCTGGAACCTTGGCATCTAATGCTGGTTCTGGAGCTGGTATACAAGTGCCATCTGCCTTACCAACAATTACATGTTTTAAAGGATCCCATTCATTCCAACTATTAACTACAGTTTTTTCACTCATAATTTATGATTTGATAATATTATGTTCTGGACCAAAAGGAAACTTAGTAATGTTTTCAGCATTATCTTTCCCTATAACTAGGATGTCATGCTCTCTATAACCTCCAGCTCCTGGCTTTCCATCAGGTATCATGATCATAGGCTCCATAGAAACAACCATATTCTCTTCTAAGACAGTATCTATGTCTTCTCGTAATTCTAATCCAGCTTCTCTTCCATAGAAATGAGATAAGACACCAAATGAATGACCATAACCAAATGTTCGGTAATGAAGATAACCAAGCTCAGCAAATAGCTCATTCAACTCATGGCAGATAGCAGAACATTTTACACCTGGTTTAATTAACTCTAGTCCTCTTTTATGAACCTTAACATTTGCTTCCCACGCTTTTAAAGAAGCGTCATCAATTTCATCTACAAAAAGAGTTCTCTCTAGAGCTGTGTAGTATCCTGAAATCATAGGAAAGGTATTTAAAGAAAGAATATCTCCTGATTTTAATTTTCTATTCGTTTTTGGGTTATGTGCGCCATCTGTATTTAATCCTGACTGAAACCAAACCCAGGTATCCATATATTCAGCATCAGGATAAGTTTTTGCAATTTCACGCTCCATTCTATCTCTACCTGCTATTGCAATTTCAAGTTCACTTTCTCCAATTTTAATATTCTTTACAATCTCTTCACCACCAAGATCAGCAATTCTTGCACCATTTTTAATAATTTCTATTTCCTCAGCAGATTTGATCATTCTAAGCTGCATCAAATCTTTTGATACGTCACTAAAAACTGAAAAAGTAAAAATAGACGTAAGCTTTTCTTTAACATCTAGAGTTACATGATCATTTTCAATACCAATATTCTTAGGAGGTTCGTCTCTTCCAATAATTGCAACTATTGCTTTTAAATAATTATCTCTTTTCCAATCAGTGTAAATTACATTATCACTATGAGATCTCCGCCAAGGTTGACTTGCATCTATGTTTGCAGAAATTGTTGAAATTTTATTAGCCGTTACAACACAACCATAAGGTCTACCAAAAGAACAATAAATAAACCCTGTATAGTAAGCAATATTGTGCATTGAAGTTAAAATAATCATATCAAGATTATTTTTACTCATTGTGGTTCTTAAATTAGTTAATCGTCTTTGATATTCTTGATCTGTGAAAGGTAGTTTAGCCTTCTCACCGTTTTTTAAATTAAAAAAATCTGGTCTTTCCATCTTAATTAATTAAGAGCAATAAACCGTCTATTAGTTTTAATTGTAAGACTATAATAAATGATAGACATAAAAAGGAAGAAGCCTCCTATTATCGTATTAGTCGACGGTATTTCATTAATTCCTAAAATTGGAATCCATACCCAAAATATGCCACCTATAACTTCAGTTAATGACAGCAAAGTCAATTCTGCTGCTGGTATAGCTTTTGATCCTATAGAATATAAAATTAAACCCATACAAACTAACGTTCCATGTATAGAAAATAATGCTCCATTATAACTTGTGGATAGAAAAACCATATCATTAGTTAAAATAACTATTGCAGCAACTACAAAGCAGAATAAACCTGCAAATGCTACAGTTGTAAATTTTGGTGTTTCTTTATTCCATCTCAAGGTTACTGAAAAAACAGAAAAACCAATTGAAGAAGTCATTCCAAATATTAGTCCTAATAAAGAATTTTTTTCTGTATTACCCAAAGCTATTATTATTATTCCAACCGTTGCAATAAATATAGCTACCCAAACATTTAATGAAATTTTTTCTTTTAAAAATAAAAAACCTAGTAAGGCTGTAAAAAAAGGCATGGCAGCTAAGCAAAGCAAAGTAACAGCAGCACTGGTATTTGTAATGGAGTAAATGAAAGTTATCATTGCAATACCAAGACCGGTCCCACCAATGATACCCGAAATTCCAATTTTTAAATAATTCTTATAAAAATCTTTTCCTTCCTCAAAGAAAAGGTAAAGATTTAAAATCAAAAAGATTGTAAGGCCACGTGCAAAAATATATTGCCACGGAACTAAATTTGGGTCATTCATATACCTAACGACCAAAGGACCAAAGGACCATATAAGACCCGCTAATAAAACTACTGGGATTGCAATTTTTTCATTTTTTAACTCAAGCATTGATGGATATTTAATAGTAATTATTTTGTACTACAATAAAAATGAGATCTATTTAAAGATATTAATATTTGACCCAATTGGAGAGTAACAATCAATTAACTCCCCTTTTTTGAATATAGATTGCCCATCTTTGAATAGACCCCACACATTTGACTCTACAAATGATTTAATTCTGAAAGATTCTTGACCTTTTAAAACCTCTAACTCTATTTTTCCATCATTAGTTGAAGTTAACTTAGCTTTTAAAAATCTAATAATCTTTTTACTCTTTGAATAATTATTTTTTAATTTAGCTTTAAATGGTTTTTCAACCTTAACACCAAGAATATTAAGCAGATAAGGATAAACAAAAAATCTAAAGCAAGCAGATGAAGAAATAGGATTACCAGGTAGCCCAAAAATAGCTTTTTCTGTTTTATAGAATTTTGCAAACAATACTGGTTTACCAGGTCTAATCGAAACACCTTTAAAAAAATTAGATAAACTAAATTTTTTGATTATGTGTGGAACAAAATCATGTTTACCAGCAGATACAGCACCTGATGTAATTATAATATCTATTTTAGATTTAAAACTTTTTTCTATTTTTTTTTGAAAAAGTTTTTCATCCTTATCCCTTAAAACTCCACCATCTATAAAGTTAAATAAAAAATTATTAGATAAAGACTTAATATAATAACTATTAGAGTTTCTAACTTTCCAATTAGCAATATTTTTACTATTAGAAATTTCATTTCCTGTTGAAAAAAATAAAATGTTGGGCTTCTTTTTAACTTTAATGTTTACTATGCCCAATGTTTTAAAGGCTAATACATGAGATGGTTGAATTATGGTCCCTTTTTTAATTATCAAGTCTCTTTTTTTATAATCTGATCCAGCATATCTGATGTGTTGGTTATTTTTTATTTTTTCATTAATTAAGATAAATTTTCTATTTTTATTAAAAACAATTTTTTCTATTGGAATTATAGTATCAAAATTTTTAGGTATAAGTGCACCTGTCATTACTTCAACAGCTTCAAACTTATTTATTTTTTTTAAAGACGGATTATCTCCTGCAGATATAGTCTTTAAAATTTTAAAGTTTTGTGAATTATTTTTATTTAACTTACTTGTATCTTTTGAATTAATTGCAAAACCATCAAAAGCAGCATTAGTTCCAGCTGGATAATTTACTGCTGAATAGATATCTAATACATTAATCCTATTTAATGACTTTGATGAGTTAATAATTTCATCTTTAATTTTTATCTTTGATTTTATTAAGATTTTCTTAGCTTCTTTATAAGTAATCATTTTAATTTTTTTTTAGTATTTTTTTTGCTTCTTCTAAATCTTCTTTAGTATTTATATTAAAAAAAGGATCAAATTTTTTAGGCTCAATATCAATTGTTTTTACCCCTATTTTATTTGCCCAATCCTCTACTTTTCTAAAATTATTATTAATCAAATCATTTTCAAGTGGTTTTAATAATTCAATTGACCATAAGCCAAAAATATTGTGCCTTTTGTTGTTTGACTTAACAAAATACAACAGGCTATCTTTTAGTTTAATTCTTTTTTGGTATTCATCAATAATTGATGTTTCAAAAAAAGGTGTGTCTGATGGAAATGTTGCAATCCACTGATATGATTTTTGATTTTCTTTAACCCATTTCATTGCACTCAGAACTCCTGCTAATGGTCCAAAGTCATCAAAACAATCAGGAATTATTGTTACATTTTTTATTTTTTTTGTATCTATACTGTGGCTTGAGACAATAAGTATCTCCTCATATCTATTGCTAATTTTTAATAAAACGTGTTCTAACAATGTTTTATCACCAAGTTTTGTCTGGTTTTTATCTTCACCAAATCTCTTTGATTTTCCACCAGCTAGCACAACAGCTAAAATATTGTTATCTTCCATAAATCAAAATATAAAACATTAATCTCTTAATTAAAGAATTATAATGGACTTAGAAATTTTAGAAATTGCATCTAATACCGAAAACCACAAAGTGCTTAAAAAGCATACACATCAATCAAGGAACAAAAACCCTTTATGTGGTGATGAAATGGAAATTAGTTTAATGGTTAAAGACAATATTGTTCAAGACATGGGGTATCAATGTAGATCATGCGTGTACTGTCAAGCCTCTGTTAGTTTGCTTTCAAGATGGGTTATGCAAGTACCAATAGAAAAAATTTCAGATTTTGTTTCAAAAGCTGAGCTTTTCTTTGATGAAAATTTTGATCAATTAAAAAAAATTAATATAAAAGATTTAAAAGATTTTAAAAAAATAATGAATTCAAAAAATATTTCTAGAAAAGAATGTTTATTGCTTCCTTTTAAAACTCTTTCAAAAGCCCTAAAGCTTTAAAATAACACTAACAACAAAAATAAAAGAATATGATAAATACAATAAAAGAAAACTTTAACAGAGCTCTATATGCTTTAATATTTTCAATAATCACAATTGGTACCCTTTCATTCCTAAGTTTTGAAACTCCCTATGGGTTGTTTTTAGCTGGATCATTTGGATCTTCGATGGTTTTACTTTTTGGGTATCCAGAAAGTCCATTTGCTCAACCCAAAAATGTTTTTTTTGGACACTTGGTAACATCTATAGTTGGTGTATTAATTTTAAAATTTCTACCCATTGATCAATTTTTACAAATAGCTATTGCTGTAGGGCTTGGTATTTTTATAATGATACTGCTTGGTGTAACTCACCCACCAGCAGGAGGAAATCCTATTGTTATAATACTTGGTGCAGTTTCATATGATTTTTTACTAAATCCAATTATTTTTGGTTCTATAATAATAATTGTTTATGCGGTTATTCTAAATCGTTTCATATTAAAGAAAAACTACCCAAGTAGTTGGAAAAGCTAATCTTTTCGTTGTTTCAAATTTAGCCAGTTTAAATATACTAACTAAATGAATTCTAATTATAAAGTCACAAAATTTAGATCTAATAATTTGAAAGAGGTTAATGATCAAATATCCATTGAAGAACCACTTGAAATAATACTCAAATATAAAGATAAAAAAAATTGGATAGAAAATACTATATCTATTACGATGAGAACGCCTGGAGATGATGAAAATTTAGTTACTGGCTTTCTTTTTAATGAAAGAGTAATTGAAAAAATTAGCTATATAGAAAATATTGAAGCAAGTGGTGAGCCTGTTGGGCAATATAAATTACAAAATAAAGTTATTATTACAATAAATAATTCAGAGAATATAGACATTGATAAAATTAAAAGAAATTTTTTGACTAATTCCTCATGTGGGGTGTGTGGAAAAACATCTCTTGAATCTTTAGAAATTATTAAGAAAGATAAAATATTAAAATCTATCCCTAAAATACATCATGAAATTATAATGAAATCTCCAGATATATTAAGACAAAACCAATCTGAATTTTCAAAGACTGGCGGCATTCATGCTAGTGGGCTATTTAATGCGAGTGGAGAAATTATTGCCTTAAAAGAGGATGTGGGAAGACATAATGCTTTGGACAAGCTAATTGGATTTGTCTTAAAAGAAAATTTACTTGATAATAGTTCTCAATTTCTAACCTGTTCTGGAAGGCTCAACTTTGACCTTGTTCAAAAGGCACTCATGGCAAATATAGGTGTCTTGATTGGCGTAGGTGCGCCAACCAGTCTCGCTATAGATTTAGCTAATAAGTTTGACATGACATTAGTTGGTTTTGTAAAAGAGGATAGCTTTAATATTTATAGTAATAATGAGAGAATTATAATAAAAAATTAAAAAATTTTAACAGGGTAAAATGTGTCAAAAAATATAAGTAACTTATCAGGCAGAATTGGTTTAAAGAAAAATCTATTTGAGAAAATCTCTGAAAGATCCCTAAACTCTAAAGATGCAAGTGGCATTCAAGAAATAGCTAATGAATATCATATGGGTGTATCTACTATTCATGGTGCAGAAAGTTTTTATGAATTTTTAAGGCCATCTCATAGAGCAAAGAAAGCCTTTGTTTGTAATGGAAGTGCTTGCATGTGTTCTGGAACACAAGAACCTCTAAAGAAAAAATTAAAAGAAAAATTAGGTGATGACAAGGTTGGTGAAATGTTTTGTCTTGGTCACTGTTATGAAAATAAAGCGTTTCATTATGATGGTGAAAACTATGCTGGGAATGACATTGATAAAATTGATGAAATAATTAAAGGAGATAAAATTGAACAGGAAAAATTTTTCTCAAAAAGTTTTGCTTCAACAAGTTTTTTAATGGATGATAAGCTTTCAAATTTAGATCAATTTAAAGATATTTTAAATAAGTTTATCAATACAGATAAACAAGAAATTATAAAATCATTACTAGATTCAAATTTAACAGGCAGAGGTGGTGCTGGTTTTCCAGCTGGAATGAAATGGGATTTTTGTAGAAAAGCAGAATCTGAAAAAAAATATGTTATCTGCAATGCTGACGAAGGAGACTCTGGTGCATTTTCTGATAGATACTTATTAGAAGATCAGCCACTAAAAGTATTATTTGGAATGATCATCTGTGGTTATGTTATTGGAAGTGACGAGGGTGTTTTATATATTAGAGGAGAATATCCAAAATCTATTGAAGCTATAAATGGATGTATTAATTCTTTAAAAAAAGAAGGATTATTAGGTGAAAATATTCTTGGAACAAATTTTTCTTTTGATCTAAATATTTGTATAGGACAAGGAGCGTACATATGTGGAGAAGAAACTGCTTTAATTGCATCAATTGAAGGAAGAAGAGCAGAAGTTGATGTCAGACCTCCCTTCCCTGTTACTGAAGGACTTTATAAAAAACCAACAGTTGTTAACAATGTTGAAACTTTAGCTGCTGCTACTGGTATACTTATTAATGGAGCAGAAAAATTTGCTGCAATTGGTAATAAAAAATCAGCAGGTACAAAATTAGTTTGTTTTGATAGTTTTTTTAATAATCCTGGTGTTTACGAAGTCGAAATGGGAACTCCAATGAAAAAAGTTTTGAACGATATTGGTGGAGGTTTTAAAGAACCTATTAAAGCACTACAAATTGGTGGCCCATTAGGTGGAGTTATTCCAATTTCTGAAGTAGAAAAATTAAATCTAGATTTTCAGGAATTTACTGCTGCTGGTTTCATGTTGGGACACGCAAGTATAGTAAGTATTCCAAAAGATTTCCCAATGGTTGACTATATTCATCATTTATTTGAATTCACAGCTGAAGAATCATGTGGAAAATGCTTCCCAGGTAGACTTGGTTCTTACCGTGGTAAGGAAATGTTTGATCAAGCAAAGAATAAAACTGCTAAAATTCCATTAAAGCTATTAAATGAACTGCTAGTAACAATGAAAAAAGGCTGTTTATGTGCTTTATGTGGTGCAATACCTACGCCTATCATGAACATACTAAAATATTTTGGTGATGAAATGAAGGATGATATGGTGAAAGATAATTAATGAGCTCAGAAAAAAGAAAAATTGCATATATAGATGGTAAGCCATATGAAATTGGTCCTAACCATACTTCTGTTTTAAAATTTGTAGAAAGCTATCTTGGTGAAAAAAAGGTTCCTGCTTTATGTAACGATCCAAACTTAGCACCTTATGGAGCTTGTAGAGTTTGTTCGGTTGAGGTTGCTTTAGTTAAAGATGGTCCAACTAAAGTTGTAGCCTCATGTCATACACCAGTTGGTGAAAACCAACATATTTTTACAAACAATGAAAATTTAACGGCTTTAAGAAAAAATATTGTTGAACTAGTTTTAACCGACCATCCAATGGAATGTGGAACTTGTGAGGTTAATAATAACTGTGAACTTCAAGATGTTGCTAATGATTTAGGCATATCAGATCATAGATATAATGTACCAAAACAACATAAAGGTATTCCAAGAGACACCTCTCATGATTACATGAGAATGAATTTAGATAACTGCATTAATTGTGGAAGATGTGTCAGAGCTTGTGATGAAATTCAAGGTTCATTTGTTTTAACAATGAGTGGAAGAGGATTTGAGTCTAAGATTACAACAGATAATGATGCATTATTTGGGGACTCGTCTTGTGTATCTTGTGGAGCTTGTGCACACACTTGCCCAACAGATGCCATCTCAGATGTATATCAATCTAAATCAGTTGCTGTTGATGAAAAAGTAAGAACGACTTGTTCTTATTGTGGAGTTGGTTGTAATCTAGAAGCTTCAATTAAAGATAATAAAGTTGTTGCAATTTCTACTCCTAAAGAATCTGAAGTTAACGCAGGTCACACTTGTATTAAAGGAAGATATGCTTTTGGATTTTATGATCATCCTGACAGATTAAAAACTCCTTTAATTAAAAGGAATGGAAAATTTGAAGAAGCATCATGGGATGAGGCATATGATTTTATTAAAAAAGAATTAAATAGAATTACCAAAGCTAATGGACCAGATGCAGTTGCTGGTATTTCTTCAGCAAGATGTACTAATGAAGAAAATTATGTTTTCCAAAAAATGATTAGAGCAGCAATAGGAACTAATAATATTGATTGCTGTGCAAGAATTTGTCACTCACCTACTGCGTGGGGAATGCAACAAACATTTGGAACTGGAGCAGCTACAAATTCTACAGAAGATATTTACCATGCAGATTTATTTATGGTGATTGGAGCAAATCCAACAAATGCTCACCCAGTTACTGGTGCTAAAATTAAGCAACAAGTAATGAAGGGTAAAAAATTAATTGTATTAGATCCAATTACTACTGAGCTTGCTAAACTTGCTGATTATCATATTAAACTTAGACCAGGAACAAATGTAGCCATATTAAATATGATGTTGCATTATATATTGAAAGCAAACCTTTATGACAAAGACTTTGTCAGAGATAGAACTGAAGGTTTTGCAAATTTCATTAAAGAAATTGAGAGACAAGATATGGATCATCTAGCGAAAGTTGCTGGTGTTGATAAACAGTTAGTTAAAGAAGCTGCAATTGCTTATGCAACCGCAAAAAACTCTATGGAATTCCATGGTTTAGGAGTTACAGAACAGGAGCAAGGATCTAAAACAGTAATGTTAATTGCTGATCTTGCAATGATTACAGGAAATATTGGTAGAAGAGGTGTTGGTGTTAATCCATTAAGAGGACAAAATAATGTCCAAGGTGCAGCTGATATGGGTTGTCAACCTCATCAAGGAGCTGGTTACTTTGAAGTGGCTGATGAAAAAGTTCAAAATTTCTACACTGAAAAATATGGAGTAGTACACCCAACAAAAGCAGGATTAAAAATTCCTGAAATGTTTGATGGGGCAATTAATAAAGATGTTAAAGCTGTCTGGATCATTGGAGAAGATATAGTTCAAACAGATCCTAACAGTGCACATGTTGTAGATGCTATGAATTCACTTGAGCTTTTAGTTGTACAAGAAATTTTTATGAGTGAGACAGCAAAACTTGCAACAGTAGTATTACCTGGAACAACTTTCTTAGAAAAAAATGGAACTTTTACTAATACAGAAAGAAGAATTCAAAGAGTAAATCGAGCCGTACCTCCTTTGCCTGGTACTAAAACAGATGGAACAATTGTAACAGACATGATGCAAAAATTAGGCTTTGATCAACCTGAATATGATGCCGATCAAGTTCTTGCAGAAATAGCTGATGTGGTTCCTTTCTTTAAAGGTGTAACAAGAGAAAGACTTGGTAAAATGGGATTACAGTGGCCAGTACAAGAAGATGGTACAGATACACAAATCTTACATGAAAAAACATTCAAATTAGGAAAAGGACAACTTAAAAATTTTGATTGGAAAGAATCTAATGAGATAGCTACGAATAAAAAAGATTATCCATTGATTTTAACAACTAGTAGAGTTCTTCAACATTATAATGCAGCTACTATGACAAGACGTACTAAAAATATTAATATAGTTTCTGAAGACTTGCTATTAGTTCACCCTAATGATGCTAAAAAAAGAGAATTAAATACTGGTGATATTGGTAGACTTTATTCTGGCAGAGGTGAAGTAGCTTTAAAAGTAGAGGTAACAGATAAAGTTAAAGAAGGAATTGTATTTACAACATTCCACTTTCCAGAACATATGGTCAATATGGTAACGGGTCATGGTAAAGATGAAGAAACAATGTGTGCTGAATACAAAGTTTCAGCAGTAGAAGTTCAAAAAATCTCAAATCAATTTAAAACTGAAATTAAACCAAAAGAAAATCAAGCAGAAGTTAACTAATCGATAAAATGACAATTGGTTGGCATTTTGATAATAGTTATTCGAGATTACCAAAAACATTCAAAGAAGATATCAACCCTGTTGCTGTAAATGCACCAGAAATATTAATATTAAATAAAGATCTAGCAAATAAATTAGATCTAGATTTTTCAGATGTTAATGATGAAGGTTTATCAAAAATTTTTTCAGGAAATATGTTACCTGAAGGATCTAACTCTATAGCACAAGCCTACGCTGGTCATCAATTTGGTCATTTTACAATGCTTGGTGATGGAAGAGCTGTTTTAATCGGTGAACACTTGACCAAAAATAATGAGCGATTTGATATACAATTCAAAGGCTCTGGTAGAACCCCATTCTCACGAAGTGGTGATGGTAGGGCTGTTTTAGGCCCAATGTTGAGAGAATATATAATAAGTGAAGCAATGCATTTTTTAAAAATACCTACCACTAGAAGTTTAGCAGTGGTTAAAACTGGTGAAGATGTGATTAGAGAGCAAATTTCGAAAGGTGCAATTCTTACAAGGGTAGCCTTAGGGCATATAAGGGTTGGAACATTTCAATACATTGCTGCAAAACAAAATATTAGTGATTTAGAAATCTTAATTAATTACACAATTGAAAAATACTACCCCAATATAAAATCATCAAAGAATAAAGCATTAGACTTACTAAATGTTTTAATCGAAAAACAAACCCAACTTGTAATTGACTGGATGCGTGTCGGTTTTATTCATGGAGTTATGAATACTGACAATATGACCATATCTGGTGAAACAATAGATTATGGTCCCTGTGCATTTATGGATACTTATGACCCTAAAACAATTTTTAGTTCAATAGATCAATTAGGTAGATACGCCTATGATAATCAACCAAAAATTACCAAATGGAATTTAACAAGATTTGCTGAATGTCTTATTCCACTAATTAGCAAAAATGAAGATGAAGCAATTAAATTAGCTACAGATGCTTTAGATAAATTTGAACAAAATTATGAAACAAAATGGTTAAATATGATGAGAGATAAACTTGGATTATATGGTGAAGATAAAGAAGATAAAAATTTGATTATGGAGTTATTAAATTGGATGCAAAAAAATAAAGCAGATTATACAAATACCTTTATTTTTTTGATGAATAAGACAATTAAAAATTCTGAAGTTTATGATAATGCAGACTTTGATTTATGGAAAATTAAATGGGTAAAAAGATTAGCAATGTTTGCTAATACCCATGATAAATCTATGGAGTTAATGAATTCTTCTAACCCAATGGTAATACCTCGTAACCATAAAGTTGAAGAAGCTTTAACATTAGCAAGTAATGGTGATTTAACATTGTTTAATAGGTTAATAAAAATATTAAAAAATCCTTATACAGTTAATAGCAATGATTTAGAATTTATGTCACCTGCTCCACACAGCGATAAGAAATATCAAACTTTTTGTGGAACTTAACTCGTTATAATACGTAAGGTTCTGGTCTAGCTTCTTTACTAAATATTCTTTCAACATTAAAAGCGCTTACATCTATAGTTTGATAAGAACCTGTTGTTATAAGTTCTGTCAAAGCTCTACCAATGCCAGGTGCTTGTTGCAATCCTCTTCCTGTGAAACCCGAAGCCATATATACATTTTCGTATTTAGGATGCTTACCAACAATAGCATTACTGTCTAGTTGGTTATGATCATAAAATCCTGCCCAAGCACCAGTTAATTTAAGCTCTTCAAACATTGGAATTCTTTTTGCTAAAGCTGGCCATACCAACTCCTCAAAGTCGTCCCAAGCAGGTTCAAGATTTGTTGCATCAAAAGTAGATTTTGGAGAACCAGCTAAATATTCTTTACCCTCTGGCCTCCAATAAACACCTGTTGTTAAATCAGCAGATAAAGGCATTTCAGATATATACGTTGGGCACTTAACTCTGAAAACAGTGTGTTTTTGTGGAATAACAGGAATATCATTTAATATTTTTTTAGTCCAACAACCTGCAGCAGAAATAATTATCTTAGCATTAATTTCTGATATTTCTTTTACTTCTCCCTTAATAAATTCAGCCCCAAGTTCTGTGGCCTTGCTTTTTAAAGCACCGTGAAACATAAAAGGGTCAATCCAACCCTCACTTTTATCATCTGTATAAGTGGCAGTTTCTATACCTTCATCGTTAATGTAAGAAAAAACCTTGGATAATTCTGAACCTTTTATATTTTTTGTTCCAGCACCACACTCTTTATGGTTTTCTAACGCTCTATACTGTTCCTCTGCATGCTCAGGTCCAAACATTAATAAGTAACCATTTGGTACCATACTAGCTGTAGGGTTAGGATTTTTTTTAGTTTTGAGTAATTCTGGTATTTGAAAAATAAAATCTCTTGCAAATTTACCTAACAAAATATTTTCTTTTTGAAAAAATTGTCTCCTAAAGCCACCCAGGGATAAAGGGAATGAGGCTTCTTTGTATGATGGATCTTTTTCTATAACTTTAACTTTTCGACCTTCTTTAGATAGAAAATAAGCTGTCGCAACTCCAATGATACCACCGCCAATTATTACAACATCGTCCATAATTAATTTAAAATAAATAAACTTAAGTTAAGAATTAATGCGTAAAAACACCAAAGTAAATAAGGAATCATTAAATAATAACTTACTAAAGTTATTTTCTTAAATCTTTGCATTAATAAAACTATTAAAGCTATTAAAATAATTAAAACTAGTAATGCTAAGAAAATTTTATGAAAAACAAAAAATACTATACTCCAAGTTGTATTAAAAATTAAATGAACGATATAAATATAAATCGTATCTATGTCTCTTTTTTTACTATGCCAAAAAGACCATATAGCGATAGTCATCATTAAATATAGTGTTGTCCAAACAGGTGCAAAGATCCAGCTTGGTGGATTGTATGATGGCTTTATCAATAATGAATACCAAGGCTCTTTAAATCCAATAGTTGCAATACCTCCAATAACAGATGCCGAGTAAGTTATTATTGCAAATAATAAAAAAGATAAAAATTTGTTTTTTAACATAATCATATTATACATTACTTAATGAATGATAAAAAAGTAATTTGGATCACTGGCGCAAGTAGTGGAATTGGTAGGTCTTTAGCTCTAAAATTTGCTAAAGAAGGATGGACAGTTGCTGCCTCAGCTAGACGAGAAAACTTATTACAAGAGTTGCATACTGAGAATGAAAATATCCATTCATTTCCTTTAGATGTTACAAATACAGAGCAATGTAAAGCTGTCTTCAATGATATTGTAAAAAAATTTGAAAATATTGAAATTTGTGTGTTTGGTACCGGGATACATGATCCAAAATCTGAAAAAAAATTTAACTTAGATAAAATAAGAAAAATTATGGAAGTAAATTACTTTGGTACAATGAATTCTATCAACTCAATTTATGAATATTATAATAATAAAAAAGGTGGTCAAATATCTATAATTTCTTCTGTTGCTGGTTATAGAGGGTTACCTGCAGCTGGAGGTTATTGTGCATCAAAGTCTGCACTTACAAGTTTTGCAGAAAGTTTATATTTTGAAATGAAAAGAGTAAACGTGCGTGTTTCCCTGATAAGCCCTGGGTTCATTAAAACACCAATGACTGACCAGAATGATTTTCCTATGCCCATGATAAAGTCACCAGAATTTGCTGCAGAACAAATCTATATTGGTTTAATCAAGAATAAGGGATTTGAAATCCATTTTCCAAAAGCTTTTACCTTTATAATGAAAACTCTAAGAATACTTCCAAGTAGCTGGTATTTTAAGATAGTTGAAAAAGGTATGAAAAAAATTGACTACTAATTTTTCTTAAAGAATACCGTCAACTCACCCACTTTAAATCCAAATTTTGTTAATGTGGCTCTATTGATAGCAACCTCTTCGTCTTGTTTAAAAATCCAATCATCAAATGAAACTTTAATATTCTTTCCTTTAAAAGGGACCATTAAATCATATTCAAATTTAAAGGCAGATCCATATTGAAACCCTTTAGCAGTTCCTACAACATCAGGTGCAGATCCTTCATAGTAATTTTGATCAATTTTTTTGATTTTCCATATTCGGTTTTGTTTTTCACCGTCTGTCCAATAGAAATCTTCTTTAAGAGTTAAGATATCACCCTCAAAACTACCAAACATATCAGCTTTAAATTGTCTAGTAACCTTGCCACTTCGATCTTGTAATAGACCCCATGCTTTAACAGGACCTTCAAAGTATTTCTCTATAGTCATTGACGGTTCTGTATTTTTAAAATCTGTTGGTTTCATAGAGTTATTGTTTATACAACTTGCCGTAAAGAATAAAGCAATTATTAATACCGTTAATTTAAATTTCTTAAAGTTTATCATGTCTCTCCTATTGTTATTTATTTTGTAATGAAAATTGAATTAGATCTATATTTTTTGATTTAAAACCAGCCTCACAATACGAAAGATAAAATTCCCACATTCTTTTAAATGTTAAATCAAAACCTTGCTCTTTAATCAAATCCCACTTTTTATTAAATATCTCTCTCCAAATAATCAAAGTATCAGAGTAATGATTGGCATATGAATTGTATTCATCAAACTTTAAACCATTAGTATCAACATAATTTTGTAATTCATTTCTAGAAGGTAAAAAACCTCCAGGAAAAATATATTTTTGGATAAAGTCCTGTTTATTTTTATATCTATCAAACAAGCTATCATCGATAGTTATAGCTTGAATACCCACTGTGCCTGATGAAGTTAGATTATTCTTGATTGTGTTAAAATAGCTATCTAAATAGTTTTGTCCTACTGCCTCTATCATTTCTATAGATGCTATATGATCATATTTACTCTTTAAATCTCTATAATCTTTTATTTCAATATTTACTTTTTCATTAAGTCCACATTTATGGATTCTTTCTTTTGCAAATTCAAATTGCTTTTTTGAAATGGTGATACAATCTAATTTAACATCATAATTAGTGCCCAGGTATTCTGCAAATCCACCCCAACCACAACCAATTTCTAAAATTTTACTTCCATTTGTTGGTTTTAAAAGATCAATCAATTTTTGGTATTTATTATTCTGAGCATTGAAAAGATCTTGCTTAGGGTTCTCAAATATAGCGCTGGAATAAGTTAAGGTTTTATCAAGCCATAAAGAAAAGAAATCATTTCCCAAATCATAGTGTTTTGCGATGTTTTCTTTGCTTCGGTTTTTGGTATTTTTTATAATTTTATTTTTTAAAAAATTAATGAATGGTAAATCAAAAATACCTGAAAATTTATAAATAACATTTATATTTTTTGCAGTTAACTCAATTAAATCAGATAGGTTATTTGTTATAAAAAAATCTTTCATATAAGATTCACCTAATCCAACACTGCCACTTTTAATCAGATTATAATTAAGGCTTTCATCTTTAATTTCTAAGAAAACTTTTAAATTATCATCTGGATTACCAAATTTTAAAACTTCTCCATTAACCTTTTTAATTTCAAGAAAACCATGCTTAATATTTTTTAATGCACTAAATACGATTGAATCTGAAATTTTATAAATTAACATTAATTCTTAATATATTTTTTAATTTTTATTTAAATGGAAACTTAATTCTTTTTATTTGAAAATTAAATGACGCAAAATTGCAGATAAAGTAAGAGGTTTAAGATAATTTATTAGTAAAGTTTAGTCATCAACTTCAGCTAATAAGGATGCATTACCACCCATAGCTGCTGTGTTATTTGATATACTTTGCTCATAACATAGTCTTTTCAGGTATTCAGGGCCCCCTGCCTTAGGTCCTGTTCCAGATTTTTCAAAACCCCCAAATGGCTGTACACCAACAACGGCTCCAATCATATTTCGATTAATATAAATGTTTCCAACTTCTGCTTTGGAAATGATTTTATCAATAGTTTTATCTAATCTACTGTGGATACCTAATGTTAAACCAAAACCTAAATCATTAATGTCATCAATTAATTCATTTAATTCTGAAGCTTTATATTTAACAATATGTACTACAGGACCAAAAACTTCATTTTTTAAATCACTTAATTTTTTTATTTCTATTAAAGTTGGTGGAATGAAATATCCTAAATCATTTTGAAAATTTGTTTGATAAACATTATCAAAATTATCAATATGTTTTTTTATACTGTTGTAAGCCTCCTCATCAATTACTGGTCCAATATCTGTTGAAAGTTTTTCTGGGTTTCCAATATTTTGAGTATTCATTGCACCAATTAATGTATCTTTAATTTTTTTGTACACATTTTCTTCTACGCATAAAATTCTACAAGCTGAACATCTTTGTCCGGCACTATCAAATCCTGAATTCACAACATCTTTAACAACATGTTCTGGTAAAGCTGAGCTATCAACAATCATACAATTTAAACCACCTGTTTCTGCAATAAAATTAGTAATACTCTCTTGTTTTTGTAAGTTTGATTGGATAATTTTTGCTGTATTTAGAGAGCCAGTAAATAAAACATTTCTAAGTTTTTTATCATTAATAACTTTGTTGGAAATTAATGCACCGTCACCCAAGATCAAGGCAATTGAATTTTTAGGTAGTCCTGCTTTTAATAAAAGTTTAATTATAAAATATGCTGCATAAGAGGATTGTTCTGCAGGTTTAGTTAAAACAACATTACCAGTAATTAGTGCAGCTATTGTTTGACCTACAAAAATTGCTATAGGAAAATTCCATGGGCTAATTACTAAAGTTAATCCCTTTCCTATTAATCTATATCTATTAAGTTCACCTGTTGGCCCTTTAAGAATTTGTTCTTTAAATATTAAGTTTGCTTCCTTAGAATAGTACCTGCAAAAATCAACAGCCTCTCTAATTTCAGCTATAGAATTTTTAATACTTTTGCCAGATTCTTGTGCACAAATTTCAATTATTTCCTTAAAATTTTCTTCAATTAAATTAGCAAAATTTAAAATAATTTCTGATTTTTTTTTAATTGGAAAATTTTTCCACGATATAGAGTAATCTTTGAGGTTATTAATTGCTTCATCTACAATTTGATCTGTAGCAAAATATTTTGAACCTAATAAGGTAAAATCACTTGGTGAAATAATATCTAATTTTTTATCAGATTTTATGTCTTCACCATTTATAATTGAAAATGCATTTATATTATTTAGTTTTTTTATAACTTTATAATTATTAATCACAGATTCTTCACTTATATCCAGACCTTTTGAATTATCTCTATTGCCCAAAATATTCATTGGTAAAGGAATTTTGTCAGTTTTTAACTTATCTAGCTTCAAAAATGGTGATTGAATCAATTTATCAATATCAAAATTTTTGGATTTTAGTTGATGAATAAAAGACGTATTTGCACCATTTTCTAATAATCTTCTAACTAAATATGGCAACAAATCCTTATAGCCTCCTACTGGAGCATATACTCTACATTTAAAATCAGGTTTATTTTCTAAAAATGAATATATCTCATCACCCATCCCATGCAATTTTTGGAATTCAAAATTAGTGTTTTTAAATAGAGTATGAATATAAGAAATACTATGTGCATTATGAGTGGCAAATTGTGAAAAGATATTTTTATTTACTAATAGTTTATGTGCACAAGCTAGATAAGATATGTCTGTAGCAAATTTCTTTGTAAAAACAGGGTAGTTTTCAAAACCTTCTTCTTGAGCGATTTTGATTTCTGTATCCCAATAAGCACCTTTGACTAATCTAATATTAATTTTTTTATCAACACTTTGTAAATAATCATTGAGCCAATCTAATAAGAAAAATGTTCTTTTTTGATATGCTTGAATAGCAAATCCAAAACCGTGATAAACATTGTCAATTAATTTGCTTTCAATAATATCTTTAAACATGAAAAGTGATAAATTTAATCTATCAGCTTCCTCAGCATCAATACAAATATCTACTTTATTTTCTCTACCTAATTCCACAAGTTTAAAAATTTTTGGTAATAGTTCTTTTTTTAGTAAATCAAATTTGTTTCTTTCGTATCTTGGATGTAATGAAGATAGCTTAATTGAAATACTTTTTTTATGTGGATTTAAACTTTTTCCTGTTTGTAAAATAGCTTCTTCATATTGACTGTAATATCTTTCTGAATCTTCATAAGTTACTGCTGCTTCACCAAGCATATCAAATGAAAAAGTGTATTTATCATTTTTTTTATTATCACTTTGTTTAATTGCTTTTTTTATATCTCGCTCAAATACAAATTGTTTAGCTAAAATATTTATTGCTTGTTTAATGGCATTTCTTAATAATGGTCCAGATAGATTTTTAACCATCTTGACTAAAATATTTTTATTTTCTTGAGGTTTTTCTTCTACTATTTTTCCTGTTAACAAAAACGCTATAGAAGAAATGTTTACGAAAACATCATTTTCATTCTTTATGTGTTTATTCCAATCTCCAATAGGAATTTTATCTTCAATTAAATCATTTATAGTTGCGGCATCAGGTATTCTAAGTAATGCTTCTGCTAAACACATTAAAACAACACCTTCGTTACTAGTCAATGAAAACTCATGTATTAATTTAGCAAATGAGCTTATTTCTTTATAATTTATTGCGCTGTCTATGATCTGTCTCTTATACACATCTGACGCTGCCGACGACTCCTTACGTGTAGAT
>OLHN01000260.1_pt1 | contig 20131 bp, 19 predicted proteins | sample 1609581 | NCBI WGS metagenome assembly OLHN01 (sample SAMN05416876, study PRJEB24817) | seawater metagenome | isolation source: Sea water | place: Canada:Atlantic | collected 2013-11
CGAGATTCGCCTTAGTCTCGTGGGCTCGGAGATGTGTATAAGAGACAGCCTATTACGTAATACCCCACTTCCCCTGCGGTTTCATGTATCTCTTTAATACTTTTAGCAAGTTCAAAGTTTTGAGCGGTCAAAGCAGGCAACTCTAAACCAAAAAACGGGATGGGTTTACCTGCTAAACTCAAAATTAGCCAACCAGCTATGGGCATAGCAAACATAAACACATACAGCGCAATATGAACAAATGTAGCTAATTTATTTTTCCACTTTGCAGGCTCAGGTTGTATAGCAGGTGCTGCACCACCCACTATACGCGCAACTAACCTCACACTAACTAAAATTAGCACAGATAAACCCAACATAAAGTGCCACATTTTAAAGGCATCACGGGTTTCGGTGCCTTTATCAAATAATTCACGTAGTTCTATACTGCCGTAAACAGTGACAATTAAAATAAACATAAGCCAGTGTAAGGCTATAGAGAATGTATTGTAATGAGTCGTTGTGTTTTTAAAATTCATAATAACTCCTAAAAAACGAATTAAAGTTAAAAGCTCACTTATGCGTATGAGTATATGTTTACAGGCTAACCTTTAATCACTCACTGCTTAATGATCTAAAACATAAAATGAGTTACTAAGTCAGTTCAATGGTTTAATGATTCTGAAATTTAAGTATTAGTTACAATAACTGAGCAAACTTAAAATAAACTTAAATACTAGGCATAAAAAAACAGCAACCTAAAGTTACTGTTTTAAATATCAACGTGTGTTTAAAAGTAATAAACCGCTAAAATTGAATGAATTTCTAGGTCTTCAGTCTTTGTATGCTAACCAGTGCTTGTACAGTTCGCTCTTTAATGTCTGAAGTCAAGATTTGACCCCTTTGGTTACAAGCGTACAAAAGTTCGCTTCATATAGTCGGTTAGTCAAATGTAAAGCAAAGTCTGCCGGCAAAACCTATGGCACCCAAGGTAACAAAATTGGCAATGCACATCTAAAATGGGCGTTCTCCGAAGCCGCTGTATTGCTGCTGCGTCACAATCACAACGCCAACAAATACCTCGAAAAACTACAAAAACGAATGAGTAAAGCCAAAGCACTGTCAGCGCTTGCGCATAAGCTTGGTCGCTGTGTTTATTATATGCTTAAAAAAGAGACGGTATTCGATGAAGCAAAATTCTTAAAGAGTTAGTCACGGTACTGAGTGAGCTGAACATCTAACTGGATATAAGGCTGAGCATCAATCAATTGGGTGAGCTAATAACCAACAAGGTTTAACCTGATTATATACCTACAGACCTAAGCCACTTGTCTTGATTAGACGCTCAGTACGCGTGTATTAATACAATAAACAAAGTCGTTTACACCTGACTTGAGCCTGAAACTAACTGGATCATAATGATGAAACCAGCCGCCTTGAATAGTGCCATGATGAGGTTAACCGATGAATGTCTAGTGCCCCAGCAACCCCAAAAGGATATAGGAAAAAGCTGGCTGCGATGAGATCGCAATAAGAGAGCCTCTATATGTGTTTGCCGTAAGCTACTTGCTTAACAGCCGCATCGACATACGAAGTAAACGAATTTGTTTATTGATTTAGAATTGACCGTCAATTTATAAAAACGGTCAAAAAGAAAACTAATGCCTATTGACAGAGTTAAGGCTCATATGTGTTAAGTGTTTTCTCTGAGCTATCTGGAAGCATCAGACCTTGCTTACTTTTCTCTTTTGGTGATAAAGCAATAGCTGACTGATTTCGGTATGCCCCATTTAGAATATTGTAGTTTTCCCATAGTCCATCAACCACTTCTTGCGGGGCATCTTTTGGCAAGCGGCTTATACGATCCAAGACTTCATCACATGCAATTCGGTTTTGAGCAATCATTTTTTCTAGCTTTATGCCGTTTCGCCCTCTATATACAAGAATACCTCCGATAATACCGAGAGCTGTAAGCGGGGTTGAAAGTAATAGCGCGGATAAAGCAATATGCGGTGCGATCAAAGTACCTGCCAGTGCCCCAATAATTCCGCCTGCGGCGCCAAACAACGTGGACGAACTCCTAGCATCCGCTTTTTCCGATACTTGTATTAATTTATTTAGGCCTTTCTCTGTGTTGCTTGTGATGTTCTCAAGATCCAAAATAGACGACTCAATATCATTTTTCATCGAGTCTCTCCTTTGAATAATGTAGTGCATCTTCGGCTCTATCTACGGCCTTCCTTTGTTGATAGATATATTCACTTACCTGTCTAAGAACTGCTCTATGCTCATAGAAACTTGATGAGGATTAAAAAAAAAAGTAACCAAGAAACACACAAATGGGACCCAAAAATTGATGAATTTCAGGGTTAACTAAAATAGATCCATTTGGGTGAATTAATACAAACAACGTCACTAGTAGCAACGAAAAAGAAAGGAGCAAAGAAACCAAGGAAAACATAGTTTTAAACTTTTCCTTTTCCTTAATTCCGTATAAGCCAGATAACTGTTGCTCGGACTTAGCCAAGAGATTCTTTAGCCAATCTCTTTTTGAGTAGACCTCGCCGGCATAATCATTGTCTATCATTTTTTTCCTCACTATCTATAGAATGGCTACCTTACACTTAACAGCTTTATCAGAGGGCACTTTCCTCTTTTTATGAGTAATACATGTCCCCTTAATTGTTTTTTCATATTAATAACAAATCCTGTAACACATTGCCAGCTTTAAACTTTAAGTCAGGCTGCTCTTTTAATTATATGCAGAAAAGAGGAAAACGTCCTCATTTCCTGACTTAGGAAGAAAAACGCCAACACTGTATGTAAATACAGTTAATTGAGATTTAAAATAAAACTAAATCCCCTTTTCTTAATAGTATTATCAACTATATGTATAGCCATCACTATGCTAAAAAATCTATTGAAACTTATGTATTTTGGATTACTGCCTATATCCATTTTCATAATAAGCGGCACCCTACCAGTATGGGCAATAATGAAGTAGAAATATTTTTAAATCACTTAACAGTAACTAAAAAAGTGGCAGCGAGAACACAAGCAACCGCTTTAAATGCACTTGCTTTTTTATATAAACATATTATTAAGAATGAGCTTTCATTAGATTTAAATTTCGTTAAAAGTAACCGCCAACAGAAACTGCCTGTCGTACTTACACAGACTGAGGTATCGCTATTTTTTAGAAATATAAATAAACGACATTATTTGATAGCAAGCCTGCTCTATGGAAGTGGTTTACGGCTGATGGAAGCAGTAAATATAAGAGTTCATGATATTGATTTCGACTATAAAAATATACGCATTTGGAACGGCAAGGATAATAAAAATCGTATTGTGACACTTGCTGAAGAATTAATACCAATGCTAATAAATCAAATAATTCAAGTTGATGAATATTTACAGTTAGATTAAAAAAATGATCCGTACGCCGGTGTATGGATGCCTCATCGACTTAGTAAAAATACCTAAGCGCTAATAAGTCTTTACAATGGCAGTTTCTGTTCCCATCACATAAATTAAGTACGGACCCTGAAACAGGAGAAATAAGACGTCACCACTTAGATCATTCAGGGGTAAGAAAGGCTGTTAAACTGTCTTCAACAAAAGCACATATTAATAAACACGTTACCCCACATACTTTGCGACACTCATTTGCTACGCATCTACTGCAAAGCGGCGCTGATATTCGTACAGTACAAACACAACTAGGTCACAACGATGTGCGTACAACACAAATAATACCCGCTCTATTGAATTAGTGAGCAATTATAGCGACAGATAAATAGCTCAGTAACAAGGCAAAAACTTAGTTATATAGTTTATCTACATAAGAAGTTTTTAACGCAGTTAATGAGTTATTTAGAGCGCTAAAATGATTAACGTTTTAATACAGCGAGTATCCTACTCATTTACTGCAACAAGGTGCCAACGGGGTTGTTAGCCCTTTTTCAAGATTATAAATCTCCCCGATTTAAAACAAAAAAGCACAGCCTATAAGCGCCATGCTTTTTAAATTCAAACGTAAAAAACTTAATTTACAAACGAATACCGCCGTCTATTTCAACCACGCGACCGGTGAAAAAGTCGTTTTCGATTATGTACTGTGCGGTATGGGCAATTTCGTCGCTTTCACCTAAGCGCCCTACGGGTGTTACCGCAAGCATACGTTGTTTGGCTTCTGGCTTCATGGCGTCGGTCATGGCGGTGCTAATTACACCTGGTGCAATAGCGCCTACGCGTATACCAAAACGGCCAAGTTCTTTAGCCCATGTAGTGGTAAGTGCCACAACACCCGCTTTTGAGGCAGCATAGTTTGTTTGGCCTATGTTACCCGCGCGCGCTACGCTCGACATATTTACTATTACGCCGCCTTTGCCTGATTCTATCATGTGGCTTGCAGCTTCGCGCCCTGCTAAAAATACGCCTGTAAGATTAACATCAATCACTGATTGAAATTGCTCTAGCGACATTTTTTTAACCACTTTTCCGTCTTTAGCTTTTATGAACATGCCGTCACGCAAAATACCAGCGTTGTTAATAAGCACACCAATATGGCCAAAATCATTGTTAATGGTACTAAATACGTTTTCTACTTCACTTTCCACCGTCACATTAGCAGCGTAGCCTTTAATTATACCTTTTACGCCTTCAAGCTGGTTTAATTGCTCGCATGCGTTGTTTAATAAATCTTGTGCCATGTCAATAAGTGCAATATTTGCGCCCATAGCTGCAAACTTTTGCGCCATAGCGAAACCTAAACCTTGCGCCCCACCTGTGATTACTACCGTATTATTTTTAATTTCCACGGTTTACTCCTACTTCGAAAACAATTTAAATATGGCGCTAAAGTCATCACTGCCTGCACCTTGATGCTGAAGCATAGTGTACAAGTTTTTTGCCATTGAACCCATTGGCGTTGATGAATTACTTTGCTGAGCCGCTTCCATGGCAAGACCTAAATCTTTTGCCATTAAGTCAACCATAAAACCTGGCTTATAATTATTGCTAGCCGGTGCTGTTTCCATTACATCTGGACACGGATTATATAACTCTAATGTCCAATTTCGACCTGAGCTTGCAGTCATAATATCGCTCAGCACTTTTGGATCTAACCCGTTATTAATACCCATTTGAATGGCTTCACTTGTGCCTGCCATTAATATGCTAAGCAGCATGTTGTTGCATATTTTTGCAACTTGACCTGCACCAATATCGCCAGCATGAAATATGTTTTTACCCATATCTACTAATACGGTATTTGCTTTTTCGAATGCGGTTTGTTCACCACCTACGATAAACGTAAGCGTTCCTGCTGTTGCCCCGGCTACACCACCTGAAACCGGTGCATCAACAAACCGTATACCTTGCTCGTCAAGTGCATTTCCTACAACGCGTGCCGATTCGGCATCAATTGTAGAGCAGTCAATCACTAAGGTATTTTTGCTTAAAACCTCAATTAGTCCATTGTTATCGTTATTACCTAAGTATAACGATTTAACATGCTTGCCTGCAGGTAACATGCTGATCAGAACGTCGGCATTGGTGGCACATTGCGCTGCATCAGCGCCCGCTTTAGCCCCCTGGCTAGCAAGCTCATTTACTACCGACTGGTTTAAATCAAAAACAGTGACTGTGTGCCCCGCTTTTACTAAATTTGCCGCCATAGGGCCGCCCATGTTTCCTAATCCGATAAAACCAATATTAAGTTTAGTCATCGTCTTTCCTTTATTTTTGTGTTGCCGTGTCTAGGTCATCAAGTGGGTGACGAGTGCCGTAACGATTATCAAAAAAGCTATTAACTACGCTACTTGGCACATCATGGAGTGTTGGGTATTGCCAATTGGGAGCGCCGTCTTTATCGATTAACAGTGCTCTAACGCCTTCTTGGAACTCACCTACTTCACCGGCTCTTACCGACATGCCTAGTTCCATTTTAAAGCAGTCTAAAAGGGTTTTACCTTCACTTGCTTTAAGCTGCTCACTGACCAATGCACAGCTGAGTGGGCACCCATGTTTTAACGATTTTTGCGCACGTTGCAACCACTTATCATCAGTGTTTAAATTTAATAAGTAATCTACTTGCTCTTGCAATGAGCCAAAACTACCTAGTGTTTGAATTGTTTTTAAATTAGCGCTAACGTTTCCTATTGGCATATCGTCAGACTGCGCGTTTAACTCATTTAGTAAATTAGTTAGCACCGTGTGGTTTTCGCTTGCACTCTTACTCCAGCTTGTAGCTAAAATAGTGTTTAGCATGTCGTTGTATTTACCGCTGTCAATAAAGTGATCAGCAAGTGATACAAAACAGGCATCGTCGCAATTAATAGACGCTGACGTTAACCCTAAAAACAAGCCAACACTTTTGGGCATTTTATGCAAAAAATAGCTGCCGCCTACATCGGGGTATAAACCTATTGTTTGTTCTGGCATTGCAATACGTGAGGTTTCGGTAACAACACGGTGGCTTGCGCCAGCCATTAGCCCTAAACCGCCTCCCATTACAATCCCGTTTCCCCAAACAAGAATAGGTTTAACGTAGGTATGTATAAGGTAATCGAGCTTATATTCTTGGGTAAAAAACTCTTCAACTAAGCTTGTTGGTTCACCTTGTGCCATTGCATGATGAAGGCTTACTACATCGCCACCAGCACAAAACGCTTTTTCTCCTGCCCCTTTTAAAATAACCATTGCGATGGCATCGTCGTTTGCCCATGCCTTTAGTTGAGGAGTAAGCAATTTGATCATGTTAAAATTAAGCGCATTTAACGACTTAGGTGCGTTTAGTGTAATAAGCCCAATTAAACGGCCGTTGGCTGCGGTTGCCGTCTCAAAAAGTACTGAATCATCCGCTTTATTTAATAAGGTTAAATCACTCATTAGCCATTTACCCATTTTGCTTTGCGCTTTTCTAAAAAGGCATTTACGCCTTCTTTTTGATCATCAGTATCAAATAAACCAACAAATAGTTCGCGCTCTAATGGTAAAACGCTCGCCATGGGTTGGTGGCGCCCTTTTTGAATCAATGTTTTACATGCCGCAACCGAGCTAGGGCTTTGCTCGCTTACTTGGTTTGCAAGATTAAGCGCAGCAGCAAAACTCTCACCTTGGCCAACAACCTCTTCGACTAATCCAATGTGCAGTGCTTTATCAGCTTTTAAGCGCTCGCCGCACAAAATCATGCGTTTAGCCCAGCCTTCGCCCACTAACCATGCTAAATTTTGCGTGCCACCTGCACACGGTAATAAACCGACTTTTGCCTCAGGGAGTGCCATTTGCGCTTGTTGTTCAGCAATGCGTATATCACACGCTAATGCAACCTCTAAACCGCCGCCCATCGCATAGCCATTAATAGCAGCAACCGACACGCCTCTAAAATTAGTTAATGCTTCAAACGCTTCGCCAAATACACGCGACATGTCTGCAGCAATACCTTTGTCACCACTTGCAAATACATTAAGGTCGGCGCCTGCGCTAAAAAACTTATCGCCTTCACCCGTTAGCACTAAGGCATAAATGTTTTTATTGTTATTAAGCGCGTTAACTTTATTTTTTAAATCAATTAAGGTGTCTTTTGTCCAGGTATTCGCTGGCGGGTTAGACATTGTTAAAATAGCAACATGGCCTTCGGTTGTTAACTCAATGCTTGGTTTTGATTCAGACATACCGTGCTCCTTATAATATTTCGCTTGCTGATTCAGCTAAAATTCGACGCGCAATAATCACACGCATTATTTCGTTTGTGCCTTCAAGTATTTGATGAACGCGCACGTCACGTACATGGCGTTCTAGTGGGTATTCTTTTATGTAACCATAACCACCATGTATTTGAAGTGCTTCATTACACACTGTAAAACCAACATCGGTTGCAAAGCGTTTGGCCATAGCACAATAAGTGGTTTTTTCGCTGTCGGCAGTATCAAGTTTAAATGCCGCAAGCCTTACCATTTGGCGCGCCGCTACAAGCTCTGTGTTCATATCAGCAATTTTAAATTGTAACGCTTGAAAAGCAGCCAGCGGTTTACCAAATTGTGAGCGCTCTTTGAGGTATTCACGTGCTGTATTTAAGGCCGCTTGTGCGGTACCAATTGAACAGGTGGCAATATTAATACGCCCACCATCTAGCCCTTGCATTGCAAACTTAAAACCTTCGCCTTCTGCTCCAAGTAAGTTATGTGCAGGAATACGAACGTCCTCAAAGCTTATTAGTCGTGTAGGCTGTGCATTCCACCCCATTTTTTCTTCTGCTTTACCGTATTCAACGCCTTTTGCATCGGCCGGTACAACAAACGCAGAAATACCCGCAGCGCCTTCGCCACCAGTACGCGCCATGACCACTAGCACTTCGGTTTCTCCTGCACCCGATATAAACATTTTAGAACCGTTAATAACGTATTCGTCGCCATCGCGTACTGCTTTTGTTTTAAGTGAAGCTGCATCTGAACCAGAACCTGGCTCGGTTAAGCAGTATGATGCTAATAACTCACCCATAACTAATTGGTCTACATATTGATCTTTTATTGCGTCTGTTCCAAAACTTGCAACCATCCAGGTAGCCATATTATGAATAGTGAGCATGGCAGTGGTTGCCGTACACCCTAGCGCAAGTTGTTCAAAAATAATGCTTGAATCTAAACGTGATAAACCAAGGCCACCCGCTTCCTCTGGTGTGTATAAACCACAAAAGCCTAACTCACCGGCTGCTTTTATCGTATCTTTAGGAAAAATATGTTCGCGATCCCATTTAGCCGCGTGAGGTGCAAGCTCTGACTCGGCAAATTGGCGAGCAGTTTGTGCAAAGGCTTGTTGGTCTTCTGATAAGTTAAAGTCCATGATAGACCTCTTTAGTTGTGTGTTGTCGGTTTTCCCGTATTGGGATTGTGAGTGAAGAGCGGCGAAGGCATATTTATGTGTGTGAAAAACCTTCGCGCCCGTCTTTGTTATTATTTTTTGTGTGTTTATTAATTATTTTAAGTTAATGCTCATATTTGGGCCTGACGCTATATCGTCTTCAAACCAACGTGAGGTAATGGTTTTGGTTTCGGTGTAAAAACGAATACCTTGCTTACCATACGTATGAGTATCGCCATAAAAAGAGCCTTTCCACCCCGTAAATGAGAAGAACGGCAGTGGCACAGGGATAGGAACATTAATACCTACTTGGCCTACTTCTATTTCGTGTTGGAATTTACGTGCAACTGCACCGCTTGAAGTAAATAGCGAGGTGCCATTACCGTAAGGGCTTTCGTTAATTAAGGCGATAGCTTCTTCTAATGTGTCTACAAACATACAAGCCAAAACAGGACCAAAAATCTCTTCTCTATATAAGTCCATTTCTTTTGTAACGTCGGTAAATAAAGTTGGGCCAACCCAGTTACCTTGCTCGTAACCTTCTACACTAAAGTCAGAGCCATCTATTAAACAGGTCGCGCCTTGTTTTTTACCGCTTGCAATAAGCGATAAAATTCGCTCTTTTGCTGCTTTTGACGTTTGTGGGCCGTAGGCTGCGTCTTTGTCATCCCATAAACCTGGGCGTACTTTTTCAAAGCCTGCTTTTATTTCATCTACCCATTCACTTGCTTGACCAACAAATACAGCTACCGAAATACCCATACAACGCTGCCCTGCGGCACCAACAGATGCACCAACAAGGTTATTTACAACATGCGATTTACTCGCATCTGGCATAATTACCATATGGTTTTTTGCACCTACACAGGCTTGAACACGCTTAAGGTTTTGTGTGCCTTTTGAATAAATATAGGCACCTACACCACACGAGCCTACAAACGAAATAGCACGAACGGCTTTATCTTCTAATAACCGGTCTACCTGCGGTTTTGTACCATGTACAATTTGCAGAACGCCTTTAGGTGCACCTGCTTCAATAAATAGCTCAGCTAAACGCATTGGTGTGAGTGGGTCTTGCTCAGAGGGTTTTAAGATAAAGGTGTTACCACATACAATAGCTAGCGGAAACATCCAAAGTGGGATCATTGCCGGAAAGTTAAACGGCGTAATACCTGCACACACACCCAATGGCTGCATGTAAGAATAGGTATCGATTTTGCGCGCTACATTCTCCATTGTTTCGCCCATCATCAGCGAAGGTGCATTAGCCGCTTGTTCGACAACTTCAATACCTCGCCATACATCACCTTTAGCATCTTCAAAGGTTTTACCTAGTTCGTGGCAAATAATAGTGGCTAATTCATCATGGTGTTCTTTTAAAAGCGCCGCATATTTCATCATAATGCGCGCACGCTCAGTAATTGGCACATCTTTCCATGTTTTAAATGTTTCAGAGGCTGAAGCAATTGCCGCATCCATTTCTGCATCGGTGCTACAAGGAACCTGAGCTAATACTTCTTGGTTTGCTGGGTTTATAACATCGATTAATTCTTTTGAAGCCGATTGAATAAATTCGCCATCTATTAATAGTGGAACTTGGTGCATGGTTAAATCCTATTGTATTAGTGTGTTAGTTTTAAAAATAACGCAGCTTTATTATTGTTATGTTGCTGCGTATTTTTAATGTGATTGGTACTTAGTAAGCTTCTACTGCCATTGCAACGGCTTCACCGCCACCAATACATAAAGAAGCAACGCCTTTTTTAAGGCCTCGGTTTTTAAGAGCGTGAATAAGCGTAACCAAAATACGTGCGCCACTGGCACCAATTGGGTGGCCAAGTGCACATGCCCCACCGTTAACATTTACTTTGCTTTCATCAAGCTTAAGCTCGTTTATTGCAAGCATTGTTACCATGGCAAAAGCTTCGTTAATTTCCCAAAGGTCTACATCAGTTGTTGTCCAACCGGCTTTTTCGAGCACATTATTCATTGCACCTACTGGTGCTACCGTAAATTCGCTCGGTTTTTGAGAATGTGTGCTGTGCGCTACAATTTTACAAAGGGGTGTTAAACCGTGTGCTTTTGCTTTTGACTCAGTCATTAAAACGAGGGCTGCGCCACCATCCGAAATAGATGATGAGTTAGCAGCTGTTATAGTGCCGTCTTTTTTAAAGGCTGCACGTAAACTTGGGATTTTTTCTGGGCGTGCATTACCTGGTTGCTCATCAACCGATACCGTTACATCGCCTTTTCGTGTTTGAATTGTGTGCGGTGCTATTTCGTTTTCAAAGCTGCCGTTTGCAATTGCGGCATTCGCTTTGCTTAATGAGCCAAGTGCAAAATTATCCATTTGCTCACGGCCAATGCCATATTCGTCGGCGGTATCTTGTGCAAAACAACCCATAGCTTTATTGTCGTATGCATCTTCAAGGCCATCACTCATCATGTGATCTTTGATTTCGCCATGGCCCATTCGCATTCCGCCACGCGCTTTTGGAATAAAGTAAGGGGCGTTGGTCATACTTTCCATACCACCAGCAATCGCTGTTTCTATAGAGCCTGCTTTAATTAAATCGTTAGCAAGCATGGCGGCTTTTAAACCTGAACCACATACTTTATTAATGGTGGTAGCACCCGTGCTTAAAGCTAGCCCTGCTTTTAACATAGCTTGACGAGCTGGCGCTTGACCTAAACCAGCAGGGAGTACACAGCCCATAATTACTTCGTCAATTGCATCGGTGTTTAAACCAGTTTGCGCTAATGCACTTTTAATAGCCGTTGCACCTAATTCAGTAGACTGAGCATCGCTTAGCCCGCCCATAAAGCCACCCATAGGCGTACGTTTTGCTGCTACAATTACCACTGATTCTAAAGACATAGCTAACTCCATTGTATTTAAGGGTAAATAGTTGTTAGAATATTTACTCTATTAATTGTGTTTTAAATTATTATTTAATAACCATACACAATACTAACGTTTACGCTAACGTCAACTAAAAACCGTTAAAATTATACTTTCTTATCTGTAAGGTTTCTTTGCCACCTTTGGCTCTTACAATCTAAGTTAAAATTAAGTCATTGTAATTAAATAATTTAAATTACAAATACTGCAAACCACTTCGCTTATATTTATTTCACAACAGCCAGTTCTTTACCTTTACGTAAACTTCACTTATATTGGAGTTATTCGAATGAGGTAATTACAATTATGAAACCAGATAATCAAACAAACTTTGCAAGTTCCGCCACTATACCGACCAGTAATGAACAAACTTTCAGCATTAGCGATTTAGCTAAAGAGTTTGACATTACAACTCGCTCTATACGCTTTTATGAAGACCAAGGGCTTTTATCACCTGAGCGTAATGGGCAAACACGTATTTACTCAAAGCGCGACAAAGTGCGCTTAAAGCTGATTTTACGGGGTAAACGCCTAGGCTTTACGCTTGCCGAAACGGGCCGTTTGTTTGAACTGTATGACGCTGATAAATCAAGCGCTAAACAACTAGTCACTATGCTAGATCTGATTTCAGAGAAAAAAGCCGACCTTTCGCAGCAAATGGACGATATTAAAGTTGTCCTAATGGAACTGGTTACTGCGGAACGACGCTGTAGAGACACACTGAATAAAATAGACGAGTAGTTTATTTTTAAAATAAAAACACACTGATAACACACACTCACACAGGAATGAATCATGAGCACTATTTCACTTTATAAAGAGATGAACTTTGGTCTTGGCGAAACCGCCGATATGATCCGCGACCATGTAAATAGTTTTTCAAGCCAAGAAATTGCGCCACTAGCTGAACAAACCGACATTGACAATACATTTCCAAATCAACTTTGGCCGCAAATGGGCGAAATGGGCGTGTTAGGCATGACCGTTCCTGAAGAGTTTGGTGGTGCGGGCTTAGGCTATTTAGAGCATGTTATAGCAATGGAAGAAATTAGCCGCGCAAGTGCGTCTATTGGCTTGAGCTACGGTGCGCATTCAAACCTGTGTGTTAATCAAATCAACCGTAATGGTTCACAAGCACAAAAAGAAAAATACCTACCAAAACTTATCAGCGGTGAACACATTGGTGCGCTTGCTATGAGTGAGCCTAATGCGGGCTCTGACGTGGTATCGATGAAACTTAAAGCTGAGAAAAAAGGCTATAAGTACATTTTGAACGGCAATAAAATGTGGATCACGAATGGCCCGGATGCAGACACACTGGTTATTTACGCTAAAACAGATTTAAACGCCGGTGCTAAAGGGATCACTGCATTTATAGTAGAGAAGACGTTCCCTGGTTTTTCAACCGCACAAAAGCTCGACAAACTTGGTATGCGCGGATCAAACACCTGTGAGTTAGTATTTGAAAACTGTGAAGTGCCTGAAGAAAACATTTTAGGTAACTTAAACGAAGGCGTAAAAGTTCTTATGAGTGGCCTAGATTACGAGCGTGTTGTATTGGCGGCAGGCCCCCTTGGTATTATGCAAGCATGTATGGATATTGTTGTGCCTTACATTCATGAGCGTAAGCAATTTGATACCCCAATTGGGCAATTTCAGCTTATTCAAGGCAAGGTTGCCGACATGTACACACAAATGAACGCTGCCCGCTCATACGTTTACACGGTAGCTAAAGCCTGTGACCGCGGTGAAACCACACGTAAAGATGCTGCTGGCGCCATTTTATATGCCGCCGAATTGGCAACCAAAATGGCACTGGATGCGATTCAAATATTAGGTGGAAACGGCTACATAAACGAATACGCAACGGGTCGATTACTACGTGACGCTAAACTATACGAAATTGGCGCCGGCACGTCTGAAATTCGCCGCATGCTAATTGGTCGCGAACTTTTCACTGAAAGCCGCTGAGGATTAGATTATGACGATTTTAAAATCGAGCGTTAATCCACACGATCCTACTTTTGTGCAAAATCATAAAAACATGTCGGCGCTAGTGGATGATTTACGCGATAAAGTTGCCACGATAAGCTTAGGTGGTGGTACTGCTTTAAAAGAGCGTCACGAAGGTCGCGGTAAATTATTTGTACGCGATCGTATTAGTACGCTAATTGACGAAGGCTCACCATTTTTAGAAATTTCTCAATTCGCTGCATTTGGCGTCTATGAGCAAGCTATCCCGTGCGCAGGTGTCGTAGCTGGTATTGGCCGTGTAAAAGGTATTGAATGCATGATCATTGCAAACGATGCCACGGTTAAAGGCGGCACCTACTTTCCGCTTACTGTTAAAAAACATTTGCGAGCACAAGACATTGCAGAGCGATGCCATTTACCGTGTATTTATTTGGTTGATTCTGGCGGTGCTAACCTACCTGAGCAAGATGATGTATTTCCCGATAAATTACATTTTGGCCGTATTTTTTACAATCAAGCTCGCATGTCAGGTAAAGGTATTCCTCAAATTGCTGTGGTCATGGGGTTATGTACTGCTGGTGGTGCTTATGTACCGGCTATGGCAGATGAAAGCATAATAGTAAAAGAACAAGGCACCATATTTTTAGCAGGCCCGCCGCTTGTAAAAGCGGCAACAGGTGAAGAAGTAACGGCTGAAGAGCTTGGTGGTGCTGATGTTCATTGTAAAACATCAGGGGTGGCTGATCATTTTGCTGAAAACGACGAGCATGCACTGTCTATTGCGCGCCAATGTATTGAACGCATTAATTACACACGCCCTACTGCACCGTTATTAAAAGATATAAAAGCGCCTCGGTACGATATAAGCGAACTTTACGGCATAGTGGGTATCGACCTTAAAAAGCCATTTGACGTACGAGAAGTCATTGCCCGAACAGTTGATGATTCATCGTTTGATGAATTTAAACGCTACTTTGGAGAAACGTTGGTAACCGGTTTTGCAAGCATTTACGGTAACCCTGTTGGCATAGTGGCTAATAACGGCATTTTATTCAGCGAGTCTGCTCAAAAAGGCGCACACTTTATTCAACTGTGTGCACAACGCAATATTCCACTGGTTTTTTTACAAAATATTACCGGCTTTATGGTAGGTAAAAAATACGAAGCCGAAGGCATTGCTAAACACGGCGCAAAAATGGTGATGGCGGTTTCGTGTGCCGATGTACCTAAATTTACGGTACTTATTGGCGGCTCTTATGGCGCTGGTAATTACGGTATGTGTGGCCGCGCATTTGAACCCACCATGATGTGGATGTGGCCTAATGCCCGTATTTCGGTAATGGGCGGCGAGCAAGCTGCAGGGGTAATGGCCCAAGTTAAGCAAGACGGCTTGGCGCGAAAAGGCCAAAGCATGACCGATGAGCAAATTAGCGAATTTAAAAAGCCAATCATTGAGCAATACGAAGAGCAAGGCCACCCATACTATGCCAGTGCGCGTTTGTGGGACGACGGCATTATTGACCCTGCCGATACCCGTAACGTATTAGGCCTTGCCTTAAGTGCAGCTAAAAATGCACCACAGCAAGATTCTCAATTTGGCGTATTTAGAATGTAACCGGAGCGCAAAAATGTCAGTAACACTACAAATAACAAAATCTAATGTGGCTGTACTTGTTTTAAGCCGCCCTGAAAAAAGAAACGCATTTAATAGCGAAGTAATTCACGAATTAATTCAATGCATTGAACATGCAAATACGCTTGATATAAAAGCGCTCGTGTTAAAAACAGAAGGCAAACACTTTTCAGCCGGAGCAGACTTAGCCTGGATGAAATCCATGGCTGATAACAATTACGCCGATAATCTTGCCGACTCTATGCAACTTGCAGAACTAATGCAGGTTTTAGCCACCAGCCCTCACCCAACCGTGTGTGCTGTTCAAGGCGCTGCATTTGGTGGTGCGTTAGGCTTAATTGCCTGTTGCGATATTGCACTGTGTAAAGATGATGCTCAGTTTTGCTTAAGTGAGGTGAAGCTTGGGCTTATTCCTGCGGTAATTAGCCCGTATGTAATTAAAGCCATAGGTGAGCGCGCTGCTCGTAGATATTTTTTAACTGCCGAGGTGTTTGATGCCCACACAGCCAAACAACTTGGATTAGTTCATCAGGTGACCGGCAATTTAGACTGTGCGCTTGATAACATGCTACAAACACTGATTAATAACAGCCCTGTTGCAGTCAAAGCCGCTAAAGCTTTAATTAATGATGTGGCAAACAAGCCTATTAGTGAACAGCTTATTGAGCTTACGGCCGAACGGATTGCAAAGATTCGCGTATCTGATGAAGGCCAAGAAGGGCTTAGTGCTTTTTTTGATAAACGACCACCCGCTTGGCAACTGTAGGATTAATTATGAACACACACACTTTAAAAAAGATACTCATTGCCAACCGAGGTGAAATTGCGTGCCGTATTATGCGCAGTGCAAAGCAAATGGGGTTAACGACTGTAGCCGTTTATTCTGACGCCGACAAACACGCACAACATGTAAAAATGGCTGATGAAGCTTACCATATTGGGCCTGCGCCCAGTAAAGACTCTTACCTTGTAACCGATAAAATTTTACAAGTAGCAAAAAATAGTGGTGCAGATTGTATTCACCCTGGGTATGGTTTTTTATCTGAAAACAGCGAGTTCGCTAAAGCCTGTGAGGCTAACAACATTGCGTTTATTGGCCCACTTGCAAGCAGCATAGAAGCCATGGGATCTAAAACCCGCGCTAAAGAAATAATGGCTGAAGCAAATGTACCGTTAGTGCCTGGCTATTATGGTGATAATCAAGACCCTGCATTTTTACAATCTGAGGCTGAAAAAATTGGCTATCCAGTTCTGATCAAAGCGGCTTTTGGGGGCGGTGGTAAAGGTATGCGCGTTGTTGAGCAAGCTAAAGATTTCATGAGTGCTCTCGAAGGCGCACAGCGTGAAGCTATAGCAGGCTTTGGTAATGACTTAGTACTGCTAGAGCGATATGTTAACCAGCCTCGCCATGTTGAAGTACAGGTGTTTGCAGATAATCACGGTAACTGTGTTTATTTAGGTGATAGAGACTGCTCTTTACAACGTCGTCATCAAAAAGTAATTGAAGAAGCGCCAGCTCCGGGTTTAAGTCACACATTACGAAAAGAAATGGGCGAAGCCGCAGTACGCTGTGCTTTGGCTATAAATTACCGCGGTGCAGGTACTGTTGAGTTTTTACTGTGTGGTGATGAGTTTTTCTTTATGGAAATGAACACACGCCTACAAGTAGAACACCCAGTAACCGAAATGGTAACCGGTGTAGATTTAGTGAATTTGCAAATCAATATAGCAGCTGGGCACACTTTGCCTTTAACGCAATCTGACATACAACTACAAGGCCACAGCTTTGAAGCGCGAATTTACGCTGAGGATCCAAGCAACGACTTTATTCCTTGTTCAGGTGTAATTGAATCGTTAAATACTCCGCTTAATAGTGAGTTTGTACGAATAGATACCGGCATTGCACAAGGCGATGAAATCAGCCCTTATTACGACCCAATGATTGCAAAGCTTATAGTACATGATGATAACCGCGAGCAAGCATTAGGGCGTTTACGCCAAGCACTTGGGGAATTTCATTTAGCGGGTTTTAGTACCAACATTGGCTTTTTAAGTAACTTAGCTCATCACCCTACCTTTAACCAGGGCGCACCAAGTACACACTTTATTGCAGAGCAAGGCGACTCTTTAGTTACTGTTGATAGTGCGCTTTTACAATCTAGTGAACTCATAGGTGCATTTGCGTACTTATGCTCTTTGAATAATGAGCAAGCTCAGCAACATAATGGTAGCCCATGGCAGCAACTTAGCGGATTTAACTTAAATTCTCCACGCATCATTAAAGTGCCCTTTAAAGATTTACAGCTGAGTGCAATCAAAACACCTGAAGGGTTCAACATTACCCATAACAACACGGTATTTAATCTTCAAGGGAGAGTCATTAAAGGCGTTTGTACTGTATTTATTGATGGCAATAAGCATATTGCGCATGTCTCACATTATAATGACGCCATTACGGTTATGAATAAAGCACTTCAAACTAAGCTTGAACTCATTAATAAACATTACATAAGTTCACATGAAAGTGATGCATTGCCACTAGCAGCACCACTCAATGGCACCGTGGTTAAACATTTGGTTGAGGTTGGCAGTACGATTAGCAAAGGCGATCCTGTTGTGATCATTGAAGCTATGAAAATGGAATACACCCTCAATGCGCCACACGATGGCATTTTACAAAGCTATTGTTTTGGTGAAGGTGAATTGGTATCTCACGGTGCCCTACTCGCCATTGTTGAAGATACCACACAACAGGAAGGTGCCTAATGAGTGCCTTTCCTGATTCGGTTCGTATTGTTGAGGTGGGTGCGCGTGACGGCCTACAAAACGAGAGTTTGGTAAATACTCAGGATAAAATTTCACTGATTAATGCCCTTGTACAAGCCGGTTTAAAAGATATAGAAGCAGGTGCGTTTGTATCCCCTAAATGGGTGCCACAAATGGCAGACTCGGCAGATGTGATTAACGCACTTAAATTACCAAATATTAACTTAAGTGCGCTGACACCAAACTTGAAAGGTGCGCACGCGGCCCATGACGCTGGTATTAAAGAGTTTGCAATTTTTACAGCCGCTAGCGAGTCGTTCTGTAAAAAAAACATCAACTGCTCAATTGACGAAAGTATCACACGCTTCAGTGAAGTTATGAACTTTGCAAAAGAGCATAATATCCGTGTTCGTGGTTACGTAAGTTGTGTACTTGGCTGTCCTTACGAAGGAGACATAGACGCTAAGGCTGTGCTTGATGTAACACAAAAGCTATTAGATTTAGGCTGTTACGAAGTAAGCCTTGGAGACACAATTGGCGTAGGTACTGCAAAAAAAGTAACTCAACTCATAGAATTACTTTTAATGCACATAGACAGCAACCGACTTGCAGTGCATTTTCATGATACATACGGGCAAGCGCTCACAAATATTTACGCAGCGCTAAGCCTAGGAATATCAACGGTTGACGCAGCAGTTGCCGGCCTTGGTGGGTGCCCTTATGCTAAAGGCGCGTCAGGAAATGTTGCCACTGAAGATGTCGTTTACTTACTTGATGGCCTTGGCATAAACCATGGAATTGATTTACAAAGGCTTGTTGATGCAGGTTGGGCCATTACTGATGCGCTTAACAAAACGCCAGTAAGTAAAGTTTCTGTAGCACTGCACAAAAAACAACAATGACACACTTACGTGTTAACTACTTTTTAGCCTATATATTACTTAAGTAAGTGTAAAACGAAGGTAAATAGTTAACAAAATTTAGCACACAATGAGGAGAGACTCATGGCCGGTTTTGATAAGGTGGTTTCAAGCTACGAAGCTGCAATGGAAGGGTTGAAAGACGGTGATACCATTATTGCCGGTGGTTTTGGTTTATGTGGAATACCTGAAGGTTTAATAAAGCAAATTAAAAAGATGAACACAAAAGAATTAACCGTTGTATCTAACAACTGTGGTGTTGATGATTTTGGTTTAGGTATTTTATTGCAAGATAAACAAATAAAAAAAGTAATTGCCTCGTATGTTGGAGAAAACGCCCTATTTGAGCAGCAATTATTAAATGGCGAAATAGATGTTGAGCTTACGCCACAAGGAACACTTGCTGAAAAAATGCGCGCTGGTGGTGCCGGTATTCCCGCATTTTATACCGCTACAGGTTACGGTACGCCCGTTGCAGAGGGTAAAGATGTAAAAGAATTTGATGGTCGCCCTTACATTTTAGAAGAGTCTATCACGGGTGAATTTGCCATTGTGAAAGCGTGGAAGGCTGACCGGTATGGAAACCTGGTATTTAGACACACAGCAATGAACTTTAACCCAATGGCTGCAACAGCAGGTAAAATTACTGTGGCAGAAGTGGAAGAAATCGTCGAGCCGGGTGAACTTGAACCAAGCCAAATCCACACCCCTGGCATTTATGTAAATCGCGTGATTAAAGGTAACTTTGAAAAACGCATTGAACGTGTAACAACACGAGATTAAGCAGGAGCAAAGTAATGGCATTATCACGTGAACAAGTTGCAATGCGCGTTGCGCAAGAACTACAAGATGGTTACTACGTTAATTTGGGCATAGGAATTCCGACACTCGTCGCAAACTATGTACCTGATGATATTGAAGTTATGCTACAGTCAGAAAATGGCCTATTAGGTATGGGGCAATACCCAACTAAAGCTGAGCTTGATGCTGATATGATTAACGCGGGTAAAGAAACCGTGACAGCAGCCACAGGTGCTGCCATATTTAATAGTGCAGATAGTTTTGCCATGATACGGGGTGGTCATGTAGACT
>OLHN01000272.1_pt1 | contig 19418 bp, 15 predicted proteins | sample 1609581 | NCBI WGS metagenome assembly OLHN01 (sample SAMN05416876, study PRJEB24817) | seawater metagenome | isolation source: Sea water | place: Canada:Atlantic | collected 2013-11
TAGCAAAAGCAGAAATTTATAAGAGTTTAAAATCTGATGGCACTGCGGTACTGAATCTTGATCAACCCTGGGTTGAGCAATGGTTAGAGATTATTGGCGAACGCAACTGCATAAGCTTCTCTATCACCGAGGAATGTGCTGATTTGTTCGCTAAAAACATTAAAGATACTGGTGATGGTTGCTTTAGTTTTGATCTCTGTATTAACCAAAAAATCGCAGGAGCCTCTGCGGAGCAAAAAGTGAGACTTAGCCATCCAGGTATTCATTCAATCAGCAATGGTCTTGCCGCCGCTGCCTGTGCCTTTGCTGCCGGTGCCGGTCTGGCAGAGATTGCTTATGGATTGGAAAATGTCGCCTTAATACCGGGTCGGTTGCAGCACAAAGTGTTATCCGATAACTGTGTGGTCATTGATGATAGCTACAACGCTAATCCTGATTCTTTTAAGACAGCTATTGATGTTTTATCGAAAGCCAATAGCCATCGCATTTTGGTTATGGGTGATATGGGTGAGTTAGGTGATCATGCTAAAGAATTACATCGAGAAGTCGGTTTATATGCCAAAAACGCGAAAATTGATTCTTTGTACGCGGTAGGCGCTAACAGCGAAATAGCCAGTCAAGAATTTATGGGGCAGCACTTCCCAGATCAGGCTGCATTGATCGATTCGCTTAAGGCACAGATTATTGAGTTAGAGGCGTCGCACGAATCAGTAATAATTTTAGTAAAAGGGTCGCGTAGCTCAGCGATGGAAAATGTTATTCAAGCCTTATTTAGTGGAGAAAAAAGCTCATGTTAGTGTGGCTTGCCGATTATCTCAGTCAGTTTTATAGCCCTTTCTCGATCTTCCAGTACTTAACACTGCGGGGCATTTTTGCTGTTATAACTGCTTTGACTATTAGTTGGGTATTCGGGCCAATGGTCATCCGTAAGCTAAATGACTTGCAAATGGGTCAGGCAATTCGCAGTGATGGACCTAAAACGCATTTAAGTAAGGCTGGTACGCCCACTATGGGTGGTGCATTAATTTTATTGGCGATATTTATTAGCACCCTACTCTGGGCTGACCTAGGAAATCGCTATGTCTGGATAGTGTTAGGAACAACCCTAGCTTTTGGGCTGGTTGGTTGGGTCGATGATTATCGTAAGGTGGTAGAAAAAAATCCGCGCGGATTACCCGCTCGCTGGAAGTATCTATGGCAGTCGATCTTTGGTTTGACGACTGCAATCATTCTTTACTATACGGCGCAGACACCCGCAGAAACTGAACTGATTGTGCCGTTCTTTAAAAATATAGCACTGTCGATGGGGCCTTTTTACATACTATTTACTTATCTGGTTATTGTCGGTACTAGTAATGCCGTCAATCTTACTGACGGACTTGATGGCCTAGCCATTCTGCCCACTGTCATGGTGAGTGGTGCGCTGGGTATTATTGCCTACCTTACTGGTAATTATCAGTTCGCTGATTATCTCCACATACCTTACATAACGGGTGCCGGTGAGTTACTGATTATTAGTGCGGCGCTGTGTGGTGCCGGTTTGGGCTTCTTGTGGTTTAACACTTATCCCGCCATGGTATTTATGGGCGATATTGGGGCATTAGCTCTTGGTGCTGCCCTTGGCGTGATGGCGGTTATTGTACGTCAAGAATTTGTTTTAGCGATTATGGGAGGTGTCTTCGTAATAGAGACTCTCTCAGTGATCTTACAGGTAGCTTCATTCAAATTAACAGGCAAGCGTATCTTTAGGATGGCGCCTCTACACCATCATTATGAATTAAAGGGCTGGCCTGAACCTCGTGTAATCGTTCGCTTCTGGATCATCACCGTCGTACTGGTGTTGATTGGTTTAGCAACTTTAAAAATTAGATAAAAATGGCAGATTTAATGACAGAGAGTAATCTAGTGAACCGCAGTATAGCGATCCTTGGCATGGGTGCCACGGGACGTTCTGTGGCGCGCTATCTGTCACTAAAGGGCGTGTCATTTAGTTGGTTTGATAGCCGAACAGAACCAGCAGCTCTTGCGGAAGTAACCGCTAGCTATCCCAATACAAAAATTGTTACTGGACCCTTTCATAATGAAATGTGGGTCGGGATTGATCTTGCTGTGGTCAGTCCAGGCATTTCTTTGAGTGAGCCAGCAATCGTGAATGCTCGTAAAAATGGTCTTGAAATTATCGGTGACCTTGCACTGTTTCTTGCTGCAGCTGAGGCGCCGGTTGTTGCCATTTCAGGTTCCAACGGCAAGAGCACCGTAACGACGTTACTGGGAGAAATGGCTAAGGCCAGTGGAATTGATGCGGGAGTAGGCGGTAATCTCGGTGTGCCTATGCTTGACCTGTTAGCGGTCGGTAGACAGTTATATGTGGTGGAATTATCCAGTTTCCAACTTGAGTTAATTAATGATCTTAAAGGTGCTGTTGCCTGTTTACTAAATATTAGCCCAGATCACATGGATCGATACAAGACTCTAGATGATTACGTTACTGCTAAACAGCGCATTTTTCAGGGTGCTGTAAGCATAGTATCCAATCGCGACGACAGCTTGATTAATCTGCCTAGCGCTGAGCAGAGTGATGTTACAACCTTTGGCCTAGATGCCCCTCTTGAAGGACAGTATGGAGTTACCAACCATCAAGATAGGGATTACCTATGCTGTGGAGATGAACGTTTAATCCTCGTTGACAGTATCGCCATGAAGGGTCGTCATAATTTAGCGAATGCCCTAGCCGCACTGGCGCTTGGATCAGCCGCTGGACTTAAGTTGAGTGCTGTTTTGGATACCTTACAGAATTTTAAGGGTTTACCTCATCGCTGCGAGGTTGTTACTACGATCGATGAAGTCTTATTTATCGATGATTCCAAAGGTACCAATGTAGGTGCGACGGTGGCTGCGATAGAAGGTTTTGGCTCAGAATCGGCCCCCAATTTACTACTTATTGCCGGCGGCCAAGGCAAGGGGCAGGACTTTAATGACTTGCGCTCTGCAGCGAGTCGATTTGTAAAGTGTGGAATTTTCTATGGCGAAGATGCTCAGAAAATAGAAGATGCGTTGCAGTCGACCATTAATGTCCGTCGAGTTGAGACGGTTGAATCGGCCGTTAACCACGCTAAACAGTCTGCGGTGGCCGGCGACATTGTGTTATTTTCTCCGGCATGCGCAAGCTTTGATTTGTTTGCTGGTTTTGAAGAGCGAGGCCGTCACTTTCAGCGCGCAGTGCTGTCGTCTAAGTGCACAACTCTGGATCGCAGTGATCAGGGGGCTTTATGCTAGTCACTATGCCCTCATATCTACACTTTCCCAAACAAAGCAACAGACAATGGCATCTTGATATGCCACTTTTATTGCCTGTCTTAGCACTGATGTCGATCGGATTTGTAATGATTAGTTCGGCCTCTTTTAGCTTTGGTGATCATCGATTAGGCGATGAATTATTCTTCTTTAAGCGGCATAGCGTCTATTTAGCTCTGGCGATTATTGCCATGGCAGTGACCTTCCTGATTCCGCCTGGATTTTGGTCTCGCTATTCTCGATTATGGATGCTGCTTTCATTTGTTCTATTGGTGCTCGTCCTTATTCCAGGAATTGGTCGCGAGTTAAATGGAAGTCGCAGATGGCTGGCCTTTGGAGGATTCACTCTGCAGGTCTCGGAGTTAGTCAAAGTGGCTACCGTTGTTTTCCTCGCTACTTATCTAGAGCAATATCGAGAGACATTGGGCGATGACTGGAGACACTTCGGTAGACTAATGCTGTTATTAGTGGCATTGACCGTATTACTGATCCGAGAGCCTGACTTTGGGTCTGTGGTTGTTCTTGGCTGTACCTTTATGGCGATGCTATTTCTTGGTGGAGCCAGATTGCGTCAGTATTTAATTATTATTGGCATAGCTGCCGCGGTGCTTTGGTGGCTAAAGGACTCCTCACCATACCGTGTAGCGCGCATAACGGCATATCTTGATCCTTGGTCCGATCAGTTCAATAGCGGCTATCAATTAACTCAGTCGTTGATTGCGTTCGGTCGTGGCGAATGGTTTGGCGTTGGTTTGGGCCAGTCGGTGCAAAAAATGCTCTATCTCCCAGAAGCGCATACGGATTTTGTATTCGCTATCTTCGCCGAAGAGTTCGGATTTATGGGGGTGATTTGTTTAATCGGCCTTTATTGCATACTGGTGATGAGAATATTTAGCTTTAGTAAAAAGGCCATCGATCAACAGAGCTGGTATGCAGCTTTCGTGTTGATTGGGTTCGGACTATTGATTAGCGCCCAAACGTTTATCAATCTTGGGGTTAATGCTGGGCTGTTGCCTACTAAAGGGCTTACTTTGCCCTTTGTAAGTTATGGTGGAAGCAGCTTGATTGTGTGTTCTGCCATGGTTGGCATGATGCTACGTATTGGCCATGATTTAAGTAGACCTGAAGTAAAGAGTCGGAGGACTGCCTATGTCCGCCGATAAGCAGCTTCGAGTGATGATTATGGCTGGCGGAACTGGCGGTCATGTGTTTCCTGCATTGGCAGTGGTCGAACAGTTACGGAGTGAAAGTGTTGAAGTTTCTTGGCTTGGTACTCGCGCAGGTATCGAAGCTGAATTGGTCCCAAAGCAAGACATAACTCTAAATTTTCTCAATATAGAAGGTATTCGGGGTCGTGGAATAATGGCCTTGCTAAAGGCGCCTTTACTCTTGTGGCAGTCGATTGCTCAAGCCCTAGCTGTCTTATCTGACTTCAAACCTCAAGTAGTACTTGGTATGGGTGGTTTTGCATCTGGTCCTGGGGCCGTGGCAGCTTGGCTGAAACGAATTCCATTGGTTATTCATGAGCAGAATTCAGTCGCCGGAACCACCAATAGATTGAGCGCGATTCTGGCTAAGCGAGTTTTACAAGGGTTTCCAAATACGCTTCCGAGAGGAGAGTGGTGCGGAAATCCGGTACGTACCGAGATCAGTAAGTTGGCTTCGCCAGATCAAAGGTTTGCAGCACGCGCAGGAAGGCTTAGATTACTCATTATAGGCGGAAGTCGGGGTGCTCTAGCCATAAATACCCTTTTACCTGCGGCGCTAGCTCAGATCGATCCTGCTCTTAGGCCTGAAATATTTCATCAAACCGGTAATGCGCACTGGCAGAAAACAGTCGACCTCTATGCCAATGAAGATTTGGGTCTTGGTGATAGCGAATTGTCGGTAGTGCCGTTTATTGATGACATGGGAAAAGCCTATGAGTGGGCAGATTTTGTGATTTGCCGCGCAGGAGCGCTGACCGTTGCTGAGTTAACCTCCGTTGGTTTAGGTGCTCTTCTGATCCCATTTCCGTTTGCTATAGATGATCATCAAACAGCCAACGGACAAATGTTAGTTGATCATGGAGCAGCAGAGATGATTCAGCAATCAGCGCTAACCGCCGTTGCATTAGCAGCAACGATTGTTGACATAGCAGCAAATCCTGAGAGACGACTGGCCATGGCAATGAGTGCCAGAGCCTTGGCTAAAAATAATGCAGCTGAAGAAGTTGCACTAGTATGTAAGGAGCTGGCTAGTGGTCAATAGAGCTGATTTCCAGGTTCCCGAAATGCGCAGAATTCGCCGTATACACTTTGTTGGTATAGGCGGCAGTGGTATGTGCGGTATTGCTGAAGTACTGCATAACCAAGGGTACGAAATATCCGGTTCTGACCTCACTTTAAATGCCAGTGCTAGACGCTTGCAGTCAGCCGGCGTAGATATCTTCATAGGGCATAGTGAAGCAAATATTGAAGGTGCTAATGTTGTCGTAAAATCATCTGCAGTGACTATGGAAAATATAGAGATTGCGGCGGCTATTGCCGGCGCGATTCCGGTCGTTAGGCGTGCCGAAATGCTGGCTGAGCTAATGCGTTATCGTCATGGTATTGCGGTCGCAGGAACTCATGGTAAAACTACCACGACAAGTTTATTGACCGCTATTTTTGCATCTGATGGCAGGGATCCTACCTTTATCGTGGGTGGTCGAGTAAATAGTGTGGGCACCAATGCACAGCTTGGAGCTAGTCGTTATCTGATTGCTGAGGCTGACGAGAGTGATGCCTCTTTTTTACATCTGCAACCTATGGTGTCAGTGGTTACTAATATTGAAGCCGACCATATGGAGACCTATAACTTCGATTTTGATGTCCTCAAAAATACCTATATTAAGTTTTTACATAATCTTCCTTTTTATGGTCTGGCAGTCCTATGTATAGATGATCCGGTAATTCGTAGTTTGTTAGTGGCGGTGGCTCGTCCCACTCTTACGTATGGTTTTAGTGAGGACGCCGCCTATCAGGTTAGCCAGGTAAAAAGTGATCGACTACAAACGACATTTGTCATTAATCGCCCCGATAATTTATCGCCTCTTCAAATCATGCTCAATATCCCTGGCCGACATAATGTTCTCAATGCTGCCGCAGCTATAGCTGTTGCGAGTGATGAAGGAATATCCGATGAGGCTATTATCACTGGACTAAAAGAGTTTGGTGGAGTGGGTCGACGTTTTGAAATGGTTGGAAACTACCCCGTCAAAGACGGTAGTGCAATGTTAGTCGATGATTATGGCCACCACCCCACTGAGCTAAAAGCCACTATTGACGCCGTACGCAGTGGATGGCCAGAAAAACGTTTAGTCATGATATTTCAGCCGCACAGATATACAAGGACAAGAGACCTGTATGAGGATTTTGTAGAGGTTCTCTGCCAAGTAGATGCGCTTCTGATACTGGATGTCTATTCAGCGGGTGAAGATGAAATTGCGGGTGCCAGTAGTAAGAATATTTGTGGAAGTATTCGCCAAAGGGGCAACGTGGATCCCATTTATGTGCCGTCTCTCGAAGCTGTGCCAGATCTGATTGCAGGCCTTGTTAGACCAGGCGATATAGTTCTCACACAGGGAGCAGGAAGTGTGACGCAATTAGTCGCTCTGTTAACTGAAACTGAATTGGGGCAGAAAAAAAGATGACTCATATTCAGAGCACAGTTACAGATGTTTCAAAGTTCGGACGTGTTGGCGTCCTATATGGCGGCACATCATCGGAGCGAGAAATATCACTATTAAGTGGCCAAGCTATTTATGCTGCGCTAAAAAATTTAGGTATCAACGCCGTTGCTATCGATGCTCAAGATGACGTCCTACAGCAGTTAATCCAGCATGAACTGGATTATGTGTTTATCGCTCTCCATGGTCCTGGTGGTGAGGACGGTACAGTTCAGGGTGCGCTTGAGTATCTCCAACTTCCTTACACAGGTAGCGGCGTTTTAGCCTCCGCTTTGGCTATGGATAAACAGAGATGTAAGCAATTGTGGAAGGGTATTGGGTTACCTACCTGTGACTTTATTATCCTCAATGAAGATACCGATTGGAAAGCCGCTCTGGTCGATTTAGGCGGAAAGGCAATGGTTAAGCCTGCTTGTGAGGGATCGAGTATAGGTATGAGACCGGTAGAAAATGCCGATCAACTTAAGAGTGCGTGGCTTCATGCGGCGAGCTTTGATTCTGTGGTTATTGCTGAGCCTTTACTTGAAGGAGAAGAGTACACCGTGGCAGTTCTTGGAAACAAAGCTCTGCCATCAATACGTATTCGCTCAGAAGAGATTTTTTATGATTATAAAGCCAAATATTTCTCAGATGAAACATCTTATTTCTGCCCCAGCGGGCTCAGTGAGGCTCGAGAGGAAGAGATAAGACAGCTTTCATTAGACGCTTTCAACAGTCTTGGTTGTATTGGTTGGGGCCGAGTAGACCTAATGGTTGATAGGCAGGGTAATTTCCAATTGCTTGAAGTCAATACAGTGCCGGGTATGACCAGTCATAGTCTAGTTCCTATGGCCGCTATAGCATCAGGTATTGATTTTGATCAATTGGTACTCCAAATATTACAGGAGGCCTTGCGATGACTAGAAAAGCGCGGCGTGGAGCAAATTTTAACGAGCAGCAACCTCGATTGTCTGATGGCATAGCCGAAAAGTTTTTACGCTTATTAATGGTCACGGTATTTGTCGCTGCGATATTTGGTGCAGATTTTATTTATAAACAGATTGATACTCCGCTGAGTAAAATAATGGTTGGCGGTAACTTTAATCACCTTGAAGAGCAGGAATTAGCTGAGTTGGTCAACATAGAAATAGACGGGGGTTTTTTGAGCATGAATCTTAATCAATTACGTCAAGAGCTACAGAGTCATCCTTGGATCCATCAAGTGAGTGTTAGGCGAGAATGGCCATCAACGCTAAAAGTTGAAGTCATAGAAGAGGTGCCTATTGCTCGCTGGGGGAAGAAGGGTTTTTTAAATCGACTGGGTGATCAGTTGTCACTGCCTGAGAATAGTAATCTCAAGTCTCTCCCAGTGCTTGAGGCTGACTTTGGGAGTTCTCAAGACATGATAGCTCAATATTTACTCCTTGCAGAACTGTTAGCGCCAACTGATCTAAGGCTAACTGAATTACAGCGTGACGCCGTGGGAGCTTGGCAGATCGAAACTGCCGCTGGGGTAAGGATAGTACTTGGGCGTGATCAAATTATTGAAAAAATCAGACGATTAATCGTGGTTTGGGGTTCTGGACTGGATGTTCAGCTTAACAATATTGCGACGATTGATTTACGTTACCCAAATGGATTGGCGGTATCTTGGAGAGACCAAGATATAACCATAAGCGGTTTCGGTCATGAACCTACTACAGACTCCAGTGCGGCATAACAGCGAAGGAAAAGGGACAAAACTATGAGTAATTCAAATGAAGAAAATATGGTTGTCGCGCTAGACATAGGAACGTCTAAGGTAGTGGCTATTGTGGGTTCAATAAATGCTAGTGGTGATCTAGAAATAGTGGGCACTGGAATGCACAAGTCATCCGGGTTGAAAAAAGGCGTCGTGGTCAATATTGAGGCCACTGTTAATTCAATTCAAAGGGCGATTGAAGAGGCTGAACTAATGGCAGGCTGTTCAATTCATTCGGTGTATGCAGGCATTGCGGGTAGTCATATTCGAAGTCTCAACTCACACGGTATTGTCGCAATCCGTGATCGTGAAGTGCAATCATTGGATATAGAAAGAGTAATAGATGCCGCACGAGCAGTCGCGATTCCGGCAGACCAAGAAATCCTTCATGTCTTACCTCAGGAATTCATCATCGATGATCAAGAGGGTGTTAGAGAGCCTATCGGTATGTCAGGGGTTCGTTTAGAAGCCAAAGTTCATCTGGTTACCTGTGCTGCGAATGCAGCTCAGAACATAAAAAAGTGTATTCGTCGCTGTGGTCTTGAAGTTGATGATCTGGCTCTGGAGCAATTGGCATCGAGTTATGCAATTCTCACAGAAGATGAAAAGCAACTTGGTGTAGCACTCGTCGATATTGGAGGCGGCACCTCAGATATTGCTGTTTTTACTGAAGGGGCAATTCGTCACACTGGTGTCATTCCTATTGCGGGTGATCAGGTGACCAATGACATAGCCATGGCATTACGGACCCCTACGGCTCATGCGGAGGATCTTAAGGTTAAGTATGCCTGTGCTCTGGCAAAGTTAGCTCGTCCTGAGGAAACGGTAAAGGTACCCAGTGTTGGTGATCGTGAGTCTAGAGACATGTCTCGACAGCTGCTGGCTGAGGTAGTCGAGCCCAGATATGACGAGTTATTTACGTTAGTACAGGCTGAATTACGACGCAGCGGATTTGAAGAGCTAATTGCGGCGGGTATTGTTTTGACAGGCGGGACATCAAAAATGGAAGGCGTTACCGAATTAGCTGAAGAGATTTTCCATATGCCAGTGCGCATTGGTGCTCCGACTAAAGTTAGAGGCCTGTCAGATATTGTCAATAATCCAATTTACTCTACAGGGGTTGGATTATTGCATTTTGGCGTTCTTCAGCAACGCAAAGATGGAGGTAGCGAAAAGTTACACAGGCAAGCGGGAAGTATGTTTGAAAGAGTAAAGGGTTGGTTTCAAAGCGGAGTTTAAGAGCCACTAGATTTAGTGGTATGTATTTTTAATTGTGAGGCGCAAATAAGGGGAACAAAAATGTTTGAATTAGTAGATAGCATTCCTAAGAATGCAGAAATAAAAGTTGTTGGTGTTGGTGGTGGTGGCTGTAATGCGGTACGCCATATGATTGATAGTAATATTGACGGTGTGCACTTTATTTGTGCTAACACCGACGCTCAGTCTATGCATCAACTGGATAATGCGACAATTTTACAGTTGGGCGGTGCGCTTACCAAGGGACTTGGTGCCGGTGCTAATCCAGAGGTTGGTCGTCAAGCCGCAATGGAAGATAAAGAACGTATCGCTCAGGTATTAGAAGGTGCTGATATGGTCTTTATTACCGCAGGTATGGGCGGAGGTACGGGTACTGGAGGTGCTCCCGTAATCGCTGAGATTGCCAAGCAAATGGGCATATTGACGGTAGGTGTTGTTACTCGGCCATTTGGATTTGAAGGACGAAAGCGCATGGCCATTGCCGATGAAGGTATCGCGCAATTAAAAGAAAGGGTGGACTCACTTATTATTGTACCCAACGAAAAGCTTCTTCAGGTATTGGGTAAAGACATGACTGTTCTCAACGCCTTTAGGCAAGCTAATGATGTTTTATTCGGTGCAGTTCAGGGTATTACCGATCTAATTTTGTTAGATGGTCTTATTAATGTTGATTTCGCCGATGTAAGAACTGTGATGTCTGAAATGGGAATGGCAATGATGGGTACTGGCGAAGCTAGCGGTTCAGATCGTGCTGTTATCGCCGCTGAAAGTGCTATTCGCTGCCCACTCTTAGAAGATGTTAATCTTCAGGGTGCCAAAGGTATCTTGGTTAATATTACCAGTGGCTTTGATCTAACCTTGGGTGAGTTTGAAGATGTTGGTAATACGGTGAGAGAGTTTGCCGACGAAGATGCCACTATTATTGTTGGTAGTGTTTTTGACCCAGAACTTAATGATCAACTTCGGGTGACCGTGGTGGCCACAGGATTGCGTGGTCCTTCGGCAAAAACTGGTCCGAGGGGTGTAATTGTCGATAATCAGCCACCTCGAAAATCTAGTGGTGACATAGATTGGGGTCGATTGGAGCAACCTACTAGCTTTAGGCGAGGACCAGCGACAAGTAATAGTTCAAGTTCTACTGCTAGAAAAGTTGATGTTCAGAGCGATCCCGAACTAGACTACTTAGATGTACCTGCATTTCTAAGGAAGCAGGCTGACTAATGGTCTGATCTAAACCCCCTTTTTGCCTCGCCTCAGATTGTAAAAATCTTGGTGAAAAGGGGGCTTGTCTGTTACCATCTGCGGTCACGGTTTGGGATCAGACATGATAAAACAGCGCACGATAAAAAACACAATACGCGCTACCGGTGTGGGACTTCATACCGGAGAGAAGGTGTACCTGACTTTGCATCCCGCTGATCCTGATACTGGGATCATATTTCGTCGCACTGACTTAGAGCCTATGATTTCCATATTAGCGTCACCTGAAAATGTTGGTGACACTAATCTTCATACGACTTTAGTTAGCGGTGATACTCGAGTGTCTACTATCGAGCACCTTATGTCGGCATTAGCCGGACTTGGGGTTGATAACCTAACGGTGGATGTATCCGCAGAAGAAATTCCTATCATGGATGGCAGCGCCGCGCCTTTTGTGTTCTTGCTTCAATCTGCCGGAATTGTTGAGCAGAACGCGGCTAAAAAGTTTATTCGAATCAAAAAATCGGTCACTGTCAGGCAAGATGACAAGGTAGCCACCTTTACACCGTTTGACGGTTTTAAAGTCAACTTCTCAATTGAGTTTGATCATCCTGTGCTCAGTCGTCAAACCCGCAATGCGAGTATTAATTTTTCAAGTACAAGTTATGTTAAGGACGTGAGCAGAGCTAGAACGTTTGGTTTTGTTAAAGATATGGAATATCTTCAGTCTATTGGCTTAGCAAGGGGTGCTAGTCTTGAAAACGCAGTTGGCGTCGACGATGAACATATTTTGAATGAAAACGGATTGCGGTACAGTGACGAGTTTGTGAAGCATAAGATTCTTGATGCAATCGGAGATCTTTATGTTGTGGGCAATAGCCTTATTGGGCAATATGATGCGCATAAATCGGGTCACGGACTCAACAACGTGTCACTGAGGGCTTTAATGGCAGATAAAGATGCTTGGGAATTTGTGACTTTTGTCAATAATCCTGAAGATGTGCCGATTTCTTATAACTATGCAAGCTAACTAGTTAGGTTTCCTACGCTGTGAAAATAATTTTCATTAACAAACATGCCGAAAAAGTCCGGACTATCCGTCTGAACAGCTGGACTAAGTGTGTTTTGTCTATTGTTTTATTGGGCCTACCACTTGCCGCTGGGGGCATGTTGGGTGTAAAGATCGCCGATGGTCGCTGGCAGTTACTGTTTGATAATAGTATTGCGGAAATGCAGCATCAGATTGTTATCCAACAGGACGAAGTTGATTCGGGGCGAGCTCAGTTAGATAGTACACTTTCTGCCATGACGCTTAAGTTAGCGAAACTGCGCTCTAGACTAGTGAGATTAGATGCTCTGGGAGAACAGCTGACTCAGATTGCAAGTCTAGAGGATGGAGAATTCGATTTCTCGAACACACCCGGTCTAGGTGGACCAATAGGTAAGCCACAAACTGAAATTGCCGAGCAACTAGAAATACAAGATAAAGTATCTGCAATGTTTGCCAGATTAGATAGTTCTATCAGTAGCCGAGAGTCCCAGCTACAAATTCTACAATCCATGTTGTCTGACAACAAATTAAAAAGTGAACATCTTGTTGCAGGGCGCCCGGTCAAAAAAGGCTGGATGTCCTCCGAGTATGGTATGCGAATTGATCCTTTTCATGGCAAGAAGCAGTGGCATGCAGGTGTCGATTTTGCTGGCCGGCATGGAGATGACATCATAGCAGTAGCCTCTGGCGTTGTTACTGCCTCTGAAAAGCGCAGTGGCTATGGGTTGATGGTCGAAATAAATCACAAAGACGGCTTTGTTACTCGCTATGCGCACAATGATAAAAACCTTGCGGAATTAGGCTCTATTGTTAACAAAGGCCAGGTTATTGCGCAAATGGGTAGTTCCGGTCGTTCCACTGGTCCCCATGTCCACTTCGAAGTTTTCAAAAATGGTCGAACCGTCGACCCAGCCACCTATATCCGCAACACCTATCGCTAACTTTGCAGTGCTAGTCTGTTTATCTGTGGGATTGAATAAATCCTAATGTTGTTTTCTGCTTGTTAATGGAATAGATAGTATGTTCGCTAAATTGCTAAAAAATATTTTCGGTACCAGTAACGATCGTGATTTGCGTCAAATGCGCAAAACCGTGACTAAAATTAATACACTGGAGGAAGAACTTAAATTATTAAGTGATTCTGACCTCGGTGCTCAAACAGGCATTCTTAGAGAGAGACTTGCTGTTGGAGAAACATTAGATCAAGTGTTGCCACGAGCCTTTGCGGTGGTGCGAGAGACCTCTAATAGAGTCCTCGGTATGCGGCATTTTGATGTTCAGATGATTGGCGGGCTAACACTGCATCAAGGAAAGATTGCCGAGATGCGTACCGGAGAGGGCAAAACTTTAGTCGCGACATTGGCCGCTTATTTAAATGCTTTATCCGGCGATGCAGTTCACGTTATTACTGTTAATGATTATTTGGCACGTCGTGACGCTCAATGGATGGCGCCTCTTTATCAAGCTTTAGGTCTGTCAGTGGGCGTTATCCAGTCCTATCAAGGTGCCGACATCCCAAATTCCTTTTACTTGGCCTCTGATGATGAGGGAGAGCTTCAGCCAAGTTCACGACAGCAGTCCTATGCTGCCGACATCACCTACGGTACCAATAACGAATTTGGCTTTGATTATCTGCGCGATAATATGGCGCTGCGTCTGGATGATAAATCCCAACGAGGACTTGGGTTTGCCATTATTGATGAGGTGGATTCAATCCTCATTGATGAAGCGCGTACACCGCTAGTGATTTCGGGAGCGGCTCAAGATAGCTCCGAGCTCTACAAAACTATGAGTGGTCTCACCTCTCTTTTAACTGCAGTCGTAGAAAACGACGATCCAGAGGACTCTGCTGAAATTGATCCAGAGGCGCCAGTGATCGGTGATTTTGTTATTGACGAGAAGTCTAGAAGTATTGAATTGACCGAAGATGGCCATCAGAAAATTGAAGAAATTCTTATTAAAGAAGGGCTTTTAGAGCAGGATCAAAGTCTATACCAGCCAACCAACCTTGGGTTGCTACATCATGTGAACTCGGCATTGCGAGCTAAGCATTTGTTCCACCGTGATGTTGAATACATTATTCAAGAGGGTCAGGCTGTTCTGATTGATGAGCATACGGGAAGAACCATGGCCGGCAGACGTTTGTCGGAAGGACTGCATCAGGCTATTGAAGCCAAAGAAAGCTTGGTCATCCAACAAGAGAGCCAAACATTGGCCTCAACGACTTTCCAGAATTATTTTAGGCTTTACCACAAATTGTCGGGTATGACGGGAACGGCAGATACAGAAGCGTATGAGTTTGACCAAATCTACGGTTTGCGCGTCATGGTTATCCCCACTAATGTCGATGTTGTTCGCATAGACCTGAATGATTTGGTATTCCTCAGTCAGGAAGAAAAGTTTGAAACAGTAATTTCTGATATACAAGAAATCGTCGTTAAAGGCGCGCCGGTGCTGGTTGGTACCGCTTCGGTGGAGACTTCAGAACTGCTATCAGCAATGCTTAAAAAAGCTAAGATCAAACACAGTGTACTTAACGCAAAACAACACGAGTTAGAGGCCAGTATTATTGTTAATGCTGGCCGTCCTGGCGCTGTCACGATAGCGACTAACATGGCGGGGCGTGGTACAGATATCGTTTTAGGCGGAAACCTTGATGCTGAATTAAAGGAACTTAAGCAAAAGAAAGGTACAACTGAAAGTAAAATTGACGCTCTAAAGCAAGATTGGACTGAGCGTCATGCTAAAGTTATTGAGGCCGGCGGGTTACACATAGTCGCGACAGAACGGCACGAATCACGACGTATTGATAACCAGCTACGTGGTCGTTCCGGTCGTCAAGGTGACCCAGGTGTTTCACGTTTTTATCTTTCCCTTGAAGATCCGTTGATGCGTCTTTTTGCCTCTGACACTGTTAGAAATATGATGCGACGCATGGGCATGGAGCATGGTGAAGCGATAGAACATCGGATGGTGGACAATGCCATTATTAAGGCGCAGCGTAAGGTTGAAGGTCGTAATTTCGACATTCGTAAACATCTACTTGAATATGATGATGTAGCGAATGATCAGCGGCAGGTCATCTATCAGCAGCGTAATGATTTGCTTGAAGACGACGACATCTCAGATATTATTACTAACGTTCGAGCTGACGTTATTGAACAGTGTATTAGCACCTATATCCCACCCATGAGTATTGAAGAACAGTGGGACGTTGAAGGCCTGCAAAAAGCGTTGGCAACCGAATTTTCGCAGACTATACCGATACAAAACTGGCTCGATGAGGACGATCGTCTTGAAGAAGGCGAGTTGCGTAAGAATATTGCAACACAATTACAGCAAGCTTACGTTGATCGCTATGCGCATGTTGGAGATCAAATGCGTGAGGTCGAGCGACAAATTATGTTGCAGGTATTAGATAATCTCTGGAAAGAGCATCTAGCGAGTATGGATCAGTTGCGACAGGGTATTGGACTGCGGGCCTATGCGCAAAAAAATCCTAAGCAAGAGTACAAACGCGAATCATTCGGTTTGTTTGAAGATTTACTGGGAAACATCAAATATGACACTATCCGTTACTTAAGTCATATCGAGGTTGCCAGTGAGGACGACATGGCTCGTCTTGAAGACCAACGGCGTAGTGAGCAAGCTAATCGTGAGTATAAGCATGCAGCCGCAGCCGGGATGGCGGGAGCAGACGGAAGCGAAAACGCAGAGCCCGCGCAGCAGCCGGTGATGAGACAAGGGCCTAAAGTCGGTCGAAATGATCTTTGTCCATGCCAGTCAGGTAAAAAATACAAGCAGTGTTGCGGTAAAATATAGCGTAGACAAACAGGAAATTCAGATGGCCACAGGTAATTCAGAGCTCCCTAAACTGCATCCCATTGTAGGATTTAAATTGGGGACTACCAGTGCGGGTATCAAAACCGCAGGCAGACCTGATTTGGTCATCATGGAAGTCAGTGAGAACAGTTCTGTTGCCGCACTTTTCACTAAAAATGCGTTTTGTGCAGCCCCAGTGACCGTGTGCAAACAGCGGTTATCGCGTTGCCGACCGCGTTATCTGGTGACCAACACTGGCAATGCTAATGCCGGTACTGGAGAGCAGGGTTTGTTGGATGCAACCTTGACCTGCAGTAACTTGGCCGCTTTGGCAGGGGTTGATATCGATACTATTCTGCCATTTTCTACGGGGGTCATTGGTGAGCCGCTACCTATGGATAGATTGCTCGCCGGTTTACCAGGGGCGTTTGCAAATCTCCGGGAGTCCGGTTGGGCTGAAGCCGCGGAAGGAATATTAACGACGGATACCCGCACGAAGGGAAGTAGTGTTCAATTTGGTGATGATACGCCGATCACAATCACTGGAATCGCAAAAGGCTCCGGGATGATTAAGCCTAATATGGCCACTATGCTTGCCTATATTGCAACGGATGCTGCAGTGGATGATGAGTTATTGCATCGAGCGTTAACACTGGCTACAGAAAAATCATTTAATCGCATTACAGTAGATAGCGACACTTCCACCAATGATTCAGTTGTACTCATTGCAACCGGGGCCAGTGGTGTGTCGATTGATGAGATTTCCTTCGATAATTTTGTTGAGCATTTGACCAAAGTATTTACTGATTTAGCGCAAGCGATTATCCGCGATGGTGAGGGTGCCACAAAATTTGTCTCCGTGGTGATAGACGGTGCCGCGAGTCAGGCAGAGGCATTACAAGTTGCCTATACCATTGCAGAATCTCCTCTGGTAAAAACAGCATTGTCTGCATCTGATCCAAACTGGGGCAGAATTTTGGCGGCTATAGGCCGGTCAGGCGTGAAGGATCTTGATGTTAATGAAGTGCAGTTGTTACTTAATTCGGTGCTAATTGCCGATCATGGCGCTCGTGCATCCACCTACAGTGAAGACGCGGGTAAAGCGGCAATGGAGCCTGAGGATATTGAAATACGCGTGCGCTTAAACCGTGGCAGCATCTCTGAAACGGTGTGGACGACTGACCTTACCAATGAATATGTGCGCATTAATGCTGAGTACAGAACCTAGTTAAAGCGACCCACTCTATGAAACGCATCCAAGTAGTTGCAGGGGTAATTTACCAAGATTATACAACGCTAGGGCATTCAGACAATGCGCTTATTCTGATTGCTCGTCGCCCAGACCATTTACATCAGGGAGGTCTATGGGAATTTCCGGGTGGTAAAGTAGAACCAAATGAGCGTCACTATGACAGTCTTGTCAGAGAGCTCAAAGAAGAGCTGAATATTACAGTGAAAAGCGCATCGCCTTTGATGCAAATAAGTCATGACTACAGTGATAAAAGCGTCACGTTAGATATCTGGAAGGTGACAAAGTTTGATGGTTATGCCGAGGGGGTAGAAGGACAAGAGACTCGTTGGGTACCCCTGTCTGAACTCCGTGATTATAATTTCCCTACGGCTAATCAAGCCATTTTAGAACGACTTATTAGTGACCAGTCACCCCTTGCATAGAGTAATCTAAGAATCCAGATCCTGTGGGTCAAGGGACGCTTCATCGAAGGCGGGCTCACCAGCGACTCTAAAACTTTCTGTGGCCCAGCCGCCAAAATCAATTAACTGGCAGCGATCGCTACAAAAGGGGCGATGTTTTTGTTCGTTTATCCAGGGCACATCGACCTTGCAGGTTGGGCATTGAACAATAGTCGTCATAGTAAAACTCGTTAATTATGTGGCTGTGGCGAGAGCCATAAATTCATGATGCAAGCCTTCAATTCTAGACTCCATCGTATCTTTATTAAGCGCATTATCAAAGATCCAGTCAGCCCTTTTTAACTTTTCTTGTCGGGACATCTGGCTGTCGATAATACGCTGTATTTGCTGCTCATCATTATTGTCTCTGGCCGATGCACGTTCAATTTGCAATTCCACCGGCAGGTCAATGAGCAATACGGTATTGACGAGTAGGTGTTGGTCCGTCTCATACAGTAGAGGCGATTCCAAAATGACATAGGGACTTTTTGCAGAGCCTAATTGCTGCATTATCCATCCTCTAATCAGAGGGTGCAATAAGGCTTCTAACCAGGTTTTTTGATTATTATTACTAAAAATCACATCTCGCAGTTTGGCCCTATCAAGCTGTCCATTGGCTAGAATAATGTCGTTGCCGAAATGGGCCGCAATTTCCTGCAGCGCAGGTGTGTTGGGCTCTACCACTGCACGGGAGGCATAGTCTGCATCCACGGTAACTATTCCAAGCGTACGAAAACCCTCAGCGATAGTGCTTTTACCACTACCTATACCTCCGGTTAGACCGACAATAAATGGGCTTTTTTTCACAGACGATGCCTACTTTAACGGTAGATTTAAGCGATTACTCAAAGAGCACTAAAAGCCGAAGAGTAGCTATCCATGATCTTATCACCCCATATCAAAGCAATCCATCCTGCGGCAGCAAGAAACGGCCCGAATGGGATCTGTAAATTGCGGTCTTTTCCACCAACCACAATCATCAAAATACCTATAATGGCACCCACGGCGCTTGAAACTAAAATAATCAATGGCAACATCTGCCAACCAAGCCATGCGCCTAGAGCGGCGAGTAACTTAAAATCGCCATAACCCATACCCTCTTTACCTGTAATAAGTTTAAATACCCAGTAAACAGACCATAGGACTAAATAACCGGCTATGGCACCTATAACAGCCTCAGAAAGTGGTACAAAAAAGCCATTTAGATTAGCGATAAGCCCGACCCATAACAAAGGTAATGTTATTTGATCTGGCAGTAGTTTTTCTTTGACATCAATACCTGCCAGCGCGATCAGCATAACGGAAAAAAACAGAGCATAAATCGCGTTGAGTTGAGCGCCATAGTAATAGGCGGTTGTCGCAACGACTATTCCTGTAAATAGCTCTACCAAGGGGTATTGCAAAGATATAGGCGTCGAACATGTCGCACAACGGCCCTTTAAGAGTATGTAGCTAAGGACTGGAATGTTATGCCAAGGCTTTATAGCCTGTTCACATTCAGAGCATCTTGAGGGTGGCCAAAGCAGTGTTTCAGTAGGACCATCATTAGCGCCTTGAGGGAGATTCAAATACTCTTCGGACTGCTCCTTCCATTGTGAATAAAGTTGTTTAGGCAATCTTAGAATTACCACATTTAAAAAGCTACCGACAACTAAGCCAAAGCAAAAAGCGAT
>OLHN01000292.1_pt1 | contig 18519 bp, 13 predicted proteins | sample 1609581 | NCBI WGS metagenome assembly OLHN01 (sample SAMN05416876, study PRJEB24817) | seawater metagenome | isolation source: Sea water | place: Canada:Atlantic | collected 2013-11
CGAGATCAAAAAACACTAAATCCACGCTAATCGGGGGTGGGTTAGCTGCAAAAATACGCGCTAACTCAAGCAGTACTGCAACACCCGAGCCACCATCATTTGCGCCAGGTGTCGGTAGGTGCTGTTTGCTTGAATCTGATTCTTGGTCAGATATCGGTCGAGTATCCCAGTGGGCGCCAAGCATAATGCGCTGATTAGCATGGGGTTTGGGATTAATGAAACTAGCCCATAGATTATTACCAGACAGTCCGTTGGCCGAGAATGGCTGCACCGTTAGTTTGGTTGCCAAAGGCTCTAAATAGCTACCAATAAAGTCCAGTGTTGCTGCTTTGGCTTTTGGATTATCCAGGGTTCTGGGTCCAAACGAAACTTGTTTGTAAATATGAGCAAGCGCTCTATCGCCATCAAAAGAGGACTCGATCTTACTGTCAGCAAAGCTTATACAGGACACCGATAAAACGCTTAGAAAAAAGATAGCTCTGATCATCACGCTCATCATGCCTTAGTCGACGATTACTGCGGAGCCTGCAGTCCCATCCAAGGGTTCCTCTAACTTGGGTACTGCTATGAGCGCATACCCATAAATAATGGCGATAATAGGGCATAAAAGGTTAAAGAACGTGAAGGGCGCGTAATAAAGAGCACTTACGCCTAATGTAGAGAACATGTAAGCACCGCAGGTATTCCAAGGCACTAGAGCCGAGGTCAGAGTGCCTGAGTCCTCTAATGTTCTTGATAGATTAATGGACTTTAATTTGCGCTCTTTATAGGGCTCACTAAACATCTGTCCAGGAAGAACGATTGAGAGATATTGATCAGCGGCCAGAACATTAGTGCCTATGCAGGTACCAACGGTGGAGGCAATGAGCCCTCCCACAGATTTAACATTACTGAGGACAGCCTCAACCAGTCGCGCTAACAACCCTGTTCGTGCCATAGCACCGCCAAAAGCCATGGCGTTAATGATCAACCCAACTGTTTGGAGCATACGCTTCATTCCGCCTTTCGATAGCAGTTCATCTAAATCTGGGTTGTCCGTAACTAAGGTGAAGCCTGCAAACATCGCGGTCAACAAACCTTTGAAGGCAGACGCGAATGGGTTTAGGCTTGCGTCGTCTGCTAGGGCGACTACAGAGTCCCATTGAAAAAGAAGCGCAAAAATACAGCCTGCAACGGTTCCCCATATCAAGGTTGATAAAGCAGGTAACTTTTTAATAGCCATACCGAGTAATAAGAAAAGGGGTATTAGCATAAAGGGATTTATCTGAAAGGATTCTCTCATTGCATTTTGCAAGTTAATAATATCTTCTATGACGACAGTTGAACTACTACCTAGCCCCATAAAGAGATAAATAACCAACGCAATCAAAAAAGCAGGAACAGTAGTCCAGAGCATATGTTGTATGTGATCAAAAAGATCGTTATTGGTAACAGCCGCCGCTAAATTTGTGGAGTCAGAAAGGGGAGAGAGTTTGTCTCCAAAGTAGGCGCCGGAGATAATAGCGCCAGCACTGATCCCTGGCGACAAGTCCAATGCTGCGGCTATTCCTATCAAACCGATGCCAAGGGTCCCAGCGACAGTCCACGAACTGCCGATACTAAAACCAAGCAATGCACACACTAAACAAGCAGTGACATAAAAATAGTCCGGAGACATTATCTGGACTCCGTAGTAAATCATGGTGGGAACGGTGCCGGCAAGAATCCAGCTACCAATCAATGACCCTACCATCAATAGGATTAGTATTGCCTGAAGTGACGTTTTGATAGTATCGATCATACCACTCTCAATTTCGCGCCAAGTATGACCATTTTTAATACCAATTAGCGCAGCAACAGCTGCCGCTAGAATTAATATTACTTGATTAGTTCCTGAAGGGTCATCAAAGATAAACACTGATGAAAAAAGCATAGTTATTAAAAAAACTACGGGGATAAGCGCATCAATAAGACTAGGCTTCTTTAGTATTCGGCTGGATTCAGTCATTTTGAGGTCTTCAGTGATTGTTGTTTAGAGTCGAAGGTGCTTTTAGCTCGCTCGGTCCTTTTTCCTTGATAATACAATATGGCTGAGAGTTTTCTCAACACCATCTAAGGCCGCAATTGAATCTATCGCTATATCTAAGGCTTCGGTCGTAGATTCAGTGACCATAGCCATCAGATCATACTGACCGCTAATAGTACACAACATATCCAGTTGGGGGTGCTTATGAATTTGCTGCACAATTTTGGTGGTCTTTTGTGACACTACGGAAATCATAATATAAGCGCTGACTCTGCGTTGTTCGTAATCAGGATTGATTTTTACGGTATAACCTTGAATAACACCGGTACGTTCTAGGCGCTCCATAGCTTGTTGCACCGTCGCGCGACTCAGCCCCAATTGTTTGGCTAAATCAGAAACAGAGCGACGACTGTTTTCTTGTAATAGATTAATAAGGGCCTGTTGATTTTTCATAGCAATGTGTTCCATTTTTATACAAAATGATAAGTAATAATAAACATATTTGTAGGTTTGGCAATACAAATTGGCAGGTTAGCGTCGTAAAATACATTTTATTCAAGACTTTTAAAGAGGGAGAAATACGGTGGATCTGGCACTTAAAAAAACCGATGCTGCTACGGAAGCGAGTCAACGAGCACGGCTTGAGAATGACGTTAGAGAGCAAATAGCCTTTAGCACAGCCTGTGCTGAAAATTACATCGATCCACTCTTAGCGGTCTCTGAACATCGGTTGCGTGCTAATGCTCGAAGTTTCATTGCGGCGATGCCGAGAGTACGCCCTCATTTTGCCGTTAAGGCTAATCCGGATGTCAATATTCTCAAAATATTTAGAGAAGAAGGATGTTGTTTCGAAATTGCATCCTCAGCCGAACTTCAAGCCATGATTGATCTAGGTATGGATTTGAATACCGTGTTCTACTCGAACCCAATAAAATCACCGGCCTCTATACGTCATGCAGCGGCAGCAGGTATTCAGTGGTATGTGGTTGATACACCTGAAGAGGTGTTAAAAATTGGCGCCATCAAACCTGATGCCAAGTTATATGTGCGCACAGAAGTCAGCAACGAAGGGTCCGTATGGCCGTTGGCTGGCAAGTTTGGTGCAAGTGCCTCGGGTATTACTGCAACGATTGAAGCTGCAAAAAAGATTGGAATGCAGATCACTGGAGTGACCTTCCATGTCGGCTCACAATGTTCCAACATTAATAATTGGATTGAAGGCATTCATGCGGCAAAGAGCATTTTTAAACAACTTGAAGCGAATGGATGGACGCCAGAATTACTAAATATTGGAGGTGGTTACCCGGTCCAGTTTACGGGTGCTGAGCCTGCCATTGCCGAGGTTGGTGTGGCAATTAATAAGGCACTTGAGGCTATTCCAGAATCCATTCAGATAATGGCCGAGCCAGGCCGCTTTTTAGTCGGCTCAGCAGGCTGTTTGGTGACTCAAGTTGTCGGCATGGCAACCCGTGATGAAAAGCGCTGGTTATATCTAGATACCGGCACCTATGGCGGATTAATGGAGCTAGCCCAAGGCTTCCCATCAAATATTGTCAGTCAGCGCACTGGTGAGCCAAGGGTGTGGACTATAGCGGGACCCACCTGCGACTCTATTGATGTGGTAGGAGAACATAACCTTCCTTCAAACATGGAAGAAGAGGATATTGTATTTATTACTAACCAGGGTGCCTACTGCGCTACCTGTGCCTGCGATTTTAATGGATTTCCTGTTCCCAAAATGGTGATGGTTGCTTAAAAAATCGTTACTATAGTCGATCTCTATCAGCAAGGACGCGATTAAACGTGGTTGATAAACTAGTTGGAATTTATAACGCCAATGGTTCGCTAGCGGGCGAAATTGCCTTTCTGTTTGGTAAGTTCACAGGCCGAACAGAATGTGCACTTTGCGATATTACCCATGGTACTTTCAAAAAGAAATCTGCCTTTTCCAGCGCCAAGCAGACATTGGGTGTTCCCTTTGGGATTCTGCATCTTGATGAATTAGACGCCACCCTTTGCTCATTTAAAGAGTCTGCGCCCTGCGTAGTTGCTATTCGTGGTTCGGAGTGTTCGATGCTGTTATCTAAAGCAGAATTAGCGTTATGTGATAGCGATGTTGATCGTTTTTTTGACGCTATAAAGATTAAGCTAGATTCGCTAAGCCCTGAATCTAAATTAAAAGTATAAAGCGTCTAATACTCCTAACACCGACTTAATAATGTCCATGGAGGATGATAATTGATGAATCGATTTAAAATAGCCCTTAAATACCTACTGTTGCTAATTTTGGTCACAGGTCTCGGTTTATATGTGTGGTTTTGGGCAGCTCCTGTTGGCATAAATAATTATGTCAACAAAGTTTCGGCTCAGTTGTTGTTCCGTTCCCCAGAATTATTGACGTCTTTGGGGGTAATTGATAACACGCCCCTTGATTTCCATAGTGGTAAGTTAGGCCGGTACGATAAGCAGTCTGAGCTTGAGGATCTCGATGGTCTGCGTGAGGCTCGAGATGGTTTGAATGATTATGGCCCAGAGGGGCTGGAGGGTCAGGAACTCCTGACCTGGAAAATTGTAGCCTGGTTTTTTGATGACATGATTCGTGAAAGTGAATATGAATACGGAGGTTATCGGGTCAATCAACTCTCTGGCCCGATGGTGAATTTGCCGCAGTTTTTAACAGATAGACATATTGTTGGCGATGAAAAAAGCTTCGAACGTTATATTTCTCGTCTCAATGAGTTTGCTCGAGTCATTGCGGAAGTCAAAATTCGAGTTATAGATGATCGTGATAATGGCACTGTACCACCTGATTTTGTGATTGAGAAAACACTGCTAGGTATGCGATCTTTTATTGAGGGCGGTGCTAACCAAAACCCTTTGTTCACCACCTTACCTAAAAAAGTTGAAAATATTGATGGCCTGAGTGATGTGCGTAAAGGAGAGCTTTCTCAGCAGGCGCTCAATGTTATAGAGACTAAGATCTTGCCTCAATATGGAGAGATGATTGCACTGTTTGAAGAGCTTTTGACGATAAGTAACCATGATGCGGGTATTTGGCGTTTGCCCAATGGTGAAGAGATTTATCGGTCTGCGCTGCGTTCGAATAACTCCACAACCTTGACGGCGGATGAGATTCATCAAATTGGTCTGTCAGAGGTAGCGCGTATTGAGCTGGAGATGGAAGACATTTTGGTCGGCCAAGGATTATCTGAGGGCTCGGTTGTGTCACGAATTCGATACCTAATGGAACTTCCGGAGCATAACTTTGCCAACACTGATGAAGGGCGTATAGAACAGATCGCTTACTTGAATGAGGTGAATGCAAAGATCATGGCGAGTATAGAAAACTATTTCATCACAATCCCACCTCAGCCTTTAGAGATAGTCCGAGTACCAGAATATTCTCAAGATTCGGCTCCCGGAGGTTATTATCAGCCGCCAGCTATGGATGGCTCTTCGCCGGGCAAGTTTTACATCAACCAAAAAGACACCAGGGATAATCCGCGATGGACATTACCGACCCTTATGTATCATGAAGGGGCCCCTGGCCACCACTTTCAATTGTCGGCAGCTCAATTAATCGAAAATGTCCCGTTTTTACGCAAGGTCAGCCCATTTACCGCCTATACAGAGGGTTGGGGGCTGTATTCAGAGAGAATTGCCGCTGAGGACATGGGCATGTACCTGGACGATCCTCTGGGCGATTTGGGGCGACTACAGGCTGAGATGTTTCGTGCGGTGCGTTTAGTGGTAGATACCGGCATGCATGCTAAACGCTGGAGTCGTGAACGAGCCATTGAATATATGTTATCAAAGACAGGTATGACCGAAGCGGAAGTGACGCGTGAAATAGAACGCTACGTGGTTTGGCCAGGCCAGGCAACGGCATACAAGGTCGGGCAACTATCTATGTTAAGGCTACGAGCTATGGCCGAAAATCAGCTGGGCGATGCCTTTGATATCCGTGAGTTCCACGAAATGATATTGATGAATGGCGCTATGCCGTTGGAGATATTAGAAGAGTCTGTCGAATCTTGGGTTGAAGCTCAAAAAGTGCCCATGTAAATATCTTATGTAGATAAAAAAATACCAATAAAGAGGCTCCCACTAGGGGGCTTTTTTATTGGATGATCGATTTTAGTCAAGACTATCCTCAAAAGGCAGTGCATCAATAAAGCTTTTTAATTCGGTCTTAGGTTCAAAAGACTGCTGTCCCATTGAAGTAATTGTTTTAGGCGAAATTGCCTATCTGTTTGGAAAAATCATCGGGCAGACGCAGCGCCCTCTGTGATATTACCCATGCTCCTTTCAAAAATAAATCGGCTCGGTCATTCTGTACTTCATAGCCCTGTATCGTTATATATACCCGAATTACGAGTTGAGTGCTCTGAAATATCGATCCATGCGAAATGATACGCAAACCTATTTATTGATTAATTCCCCTTAATTTGCAGTGAAATTCACCATAGGTACACTACTTATATTATTATTAACACCCGACAAACTTAAGAGACTGATAATGAAATTGTTAACTATTTTTATTAGTGTATGTGTGCTTTTAACCGCTGGCGAAGAAGTCCACTCCAATGAACATGAGTTAGATTTAAAATCGGCAATGTCAGCGGAAGAATACCGGCGCATGGGTTTGAGTAAACTATCAGCTGACGAATTAAGTAGACTTTCTAGGTGGATTATAGATCGCGATTCCAGTGAGGTAGTCTTGGACAATTTAATCGATACACCTCTCAAAAAAGAAGTCGCAGCGGAGATGCCCAGATCGTTAGATGACAATGAAATTATCAAAGCAACAATCAAGGGTGAATTTAAAGGGTGGTCCGGGAAAACAGTGTTTAAGCTTAGTAATGGCCAGGTTTGGCGTCAAAGACTCAGTGGTTCTTGGCGATATAGCGCAGACTCTCCATCAGTGGAAATTAAGAAGAATTTTTTAGGTTACTATGTGATGCGTGTCGCTGATAAAAAAGCAGTTGGAGTCACACGCATCAAGTAATTTATTGACTTCAAAATAACTAATTTAGGGGGATTATGGATGAGTGATTCATCAATATTAAATGAAGGTACTAACATTGCCGTGGCGGCCCAAGGGACTATGTTTCTCTATCAGAAGCCCGAGTATTTGAATAAAAAAACACACGATGGACTTGGTTGGACATTGCCTCAAAACCCTTACGATTTCGCAAAAGATGTTATGTCTATACCTCTGGTTCTCTCAGAGATCCCATCAGCCCAGAAGTTTTATCCAATCATTTTTTCAGCTCTTGATGATGGCCAGCCACTTGCGGTATTTTCTGTGGGGAAGGCATCTAACCTTTTTGTAGATAGTAATGGTATGTGGGCAAGTGATTACTACATTCCGGCTTATTTGAGGCGCTATCCTTTTGCTACTGTTGCAGGAGAGGATGATAAAGTCGCAGTCGTCATTGATCGTGCATCAAACGGAATTTTGGAGAATAGCGAGCTACCGTTTTTTGAAGGTGAAAATCTTTCACAATCTACGCAATCGATGGTTGATCTGTCGGTGCGGTATGAAGCTGACCGAAAAAACACTCAAGAATTTATGCGGGCTATAACTTCGTTGGGTCTTCTGAACGAGCAGCATTTGGCTCAACCGGCAGACGGAGAAAGTATTCCACTTACTAATTTTATCTCCATTGATGGAAGTAAAGTAGATGGTTTACCTCAAAATGATCTTGAACATTTGAATAAGAATGGCTTTCTTGCCCTCATATATGGACAACTTTTCTCCCAAGAAAACTGGGGTAGGCTTATTGCAAGGATGACGATTGCTGAAGATGGTTCGTCGGCATCCTCAGTCTCTTAAACTTAGTCAAATAAAATTATGTCTTTGATACCAGAGTTATTTAACAAAGCGCTAAGCTCTTTTCAAAATGGGCAGTTTGATGTTGCCACAACCGAAATTACTAAATTACTGGATTCAGCGCCTAAAAACGCCGATGTTTTACATCTGGCTGCTCTTAATGAGAAGGCTAAATTAAACTACAAAGACTCTGAGAAGTATTTCAGGGATAGTTTGAAGTGCTCGGCAAATCAACCGGTCGTTCTTTCAAATCTAGCGAATCTATTGAAAACAATGAGTAAATTCGCAGAAGCTGATAAAGTTTATTTGAAAGCTATTGCTATTTTGCCGTCGTTAAGAGAAGCATGGTTAAACCGTGGATTATTGGCTAAAGAAATGCTGGACTGGAAACAGGCCAAGATTTGTTTACTGGAAGCATTAAGACTTCAACCAGAATCTTCAGTTGCTGCGCTTATTCTTCAGCTTTATGTGGATACTAATGATCTGGAAACACTTAACAGAGAGAGTAGTATTTTTCAAAAAAACTACCCGAATCTGGTCGAAGGTTATGTTTATCAGTCCAGAGGATTGGCTAAGCAAGGTGATGCTACTGCTGCACGAATAGTATTAATGGATGGATTATCAAAAGTAGAGCAAAAACAGCGGATAGAGCATGAACTGGGCTTATATTACTACGAGTTAGGGAAGCTAACTGAAGCTGAGCGTTATTTTAGTATGGCGCTAGAGACTGCGCCATACTTTATTGATGCGCATCGATCTCTAAATGAACTTTATTTTCAAACTGGTGATAACAAGTTCCTAGAATCATATTTTGATGCTGAGAAGAGGATTCCACCCTCAGAAATACTACTTCATAACTTAGCTGCGGCTCAGTCTAGTAGTGGTGCGATTGATGATGGCATTGACACGTTAAGAAATGCTATTTCAAAAATTGGAGAGACTGCTTTCCTGACTCATGGATTGGGGGCTCTTCTCGCCCGACAGGATGAGTTAGAGCAGGCTTTGCCTCTCTTTGAAAGAGCGTTAGAGATGGATCCAAAGAATTTGCGATTTATTTTAGATCGAGTGAGTTTGGCGATAAAGATGGGTGATGAGAATACATGTCAGGAACTTATCGATCGCGCTTTAGCAATCCAACCCTATAATCAAGAAACGTGGGCTTATCAGGGCGTGATTTGGAGGCTGCAGCGGGATGAAAGATACTCGTGGCTGTATGACTATGATGTATTCTTAAAGTCTTTCGATCTCCCAGTTCCGCAAGGATTTAATAGTATTAGTGATTTTATGCGAGAGCTAAATGAATATCTTGAAACTCTGCATATTTCAACTAAACAGCCCTTAGATCAAAGCGTGATTCACGGCACACAAACCATGGGCGTGCTATTAGATGATCCGCATCCCTTAGTAACCAGTTTTAAGTCCTCCCTAATGGAATGTGTTGATAAGTATATCGCAACATTGCCTAAGGACTCGACCCATCCCTTTTTAGCTAGGGTAGCAGATAGTTATGCCTTTTCTGGGAGTTGGTCTGTGCGACTCACAGAGTCAGGACATCACAGCAACCATGTACATCCTCTTGGTTGGCTATCCTGTTGTTCTTATGTTTCGGTCGCGGACTTGTCAAGCGGTAAGGATGGATGGATAAAATTCGGCGAAACGTCTCTAAATTTGGGGGAGAACGAGATGGTTTCAAGAGACATTCAGCCGATAATAGGTAGGTGCGTATTTTTCCCAAGTTACTTCTGGCATGGAACCTACCCTATTCCACCTGACCACCTCAGGGTAACAATACCCTGTGACATAGACCCCGTCAGGTTTCTTCAGCCTACCTGACGAGGATTTTTTGTTCTCACTAACTTAAGTGTTAGATTCTTTTACTTTGCCTTTCTCTCTTAATTTCTTCAGCAGATTCTTTAATAATTTCGCGGTCTCTCTTGGAGTAACACACTTTTTCTTTGATTAATTTGCCAAGTTTTTTCTCATAAGTACATACTACGCCATTCCCGTCACCTGCTTCGGCGGACGACTGGCTCTCATTGATGCTGCTATTAGATGCACAGGCAGATACAAGTGCGGCCGTACAGGCGAGTAACAAAACTGACTTGGGTGTATACATTGAAAATACCTTTTCGATTATTATTTAGGATTGTCAAATTCTTACGAAAACTAATTGGTGTTAGACTTCTAGAAATTGGAGGGGGTGGAGCTTAATGACAAACCTGACAATTTGCAATGATTACAATTATGCCTGATACCGCATATTATTCGAAACCATTAGTATTGTATTTGCACTAATTGAGAGCGGCCATTAGCTGTGATCGATAGTTATGCCGCCTTCCAGAGGAGTCCTTATAAAGCGGTTGACGCACTTGCCATACACTTGCAGTGCTCACTCTATTTCGTGATCGATGAAAGTCTAGACATTTGCTATCCCAATCTAAATCTAAAAAATGTAGTGTATCAGTGAGAACTTTTTTTGGGTGGGCAACTAGTTCGTCGTAGCTAACGAGATGAATGGAGTCGGCAAACAAAGATATCCAGTACTCCGTTAGTCGATTTAACTCCGTCGCATAAAAATGGGTATCTTTAATGTCGCAAGCATAGGCCATGCCGTTGCCGAGTCGATGAGCAAAAATCGATAAGCAATTGTCCTCAATTTGGCGTCGGGTTACTATTAATCGAGCTTTTGGGAAAACGGTCTTAATAAGGCCTAAATGAAGTAAATTGTCAGGCCTCTTATCGGTAACAATAGATCCAGACGGGCCAATGGCATTTAGTTTCTCAATATATTGATCCGCTATAGATTCAAGGTCTCTACTCGGATACCCCGTTTTGGGTGGGTATGCTGCGTTTATTTCTTGTGCAATTCTTGGAAAATAATCCAGTTCACCTGCGGCCATAATCTCTGGATGGGAGGATAGCATTTGTTCTAAAAGGGTAGATCCTGAGCGAAACATCCCAGCAATAAAAACGGGTGAAAAGTCATTACAAAGAGCGACTTTATCAAACCAAGATATTGAGTATGCCTCCATTAGCTTATTGATACCGTCAGAAAAAACGTTCTGATTAAACTCGCCAGTCATTGTTTTATTTAGCTGATTTGCAGACTCCCAACTATTAAATGCTGCCTCATAACTCTTTTCTTGGTCATGCAATTTACCTAATGCATATAAACAGTCTATCCGAGTATTTATATCTATCGATGACTTTTGAGATAGCATCTCCAATTCTGGAATGAGGGCCGATGCGTGTTGAGTATCCATAGCTAGTGCTAGGCGAGCACTGGCTTTACCATGAAGCGGGTTAATAGCCCGAATCTTCTCAAACTGCTTTATTGCCGCTTGTCTATTACCTGAATCTTCCTCTAGATTGCCCAAATTATACAAAGCATCAATATATGTCGGATTTATTTTAATGGCAGAAATCAAATGCTGTCTAGCCATGTCAGGAGAAAAGAGCCAAGACGAATAAATGTTCGCGATATTAAGATGAGCTTCTTCAGCGCCCTGAAGACCCAGTTCTATGGATTTTTTGTAATTAATGAGTGCTTCTTTATAGTCCGCTGCTCTGGTTAAAAACCAGGCATAATTAAAATATAAGTCTGGATGTTGAAACTTATCAAAGAGAGATTCAAATACCACTGGTGCGAGCGTAGTATTTCCATTATCAACATGGAGTTGGGCCAGTGTGATTGAATATTGTAAGTTATGAGGTGCGATAAGTATTAGAGATTCTAATGCAGCTGTTGTGATGTCCCTATTGTCTGTGATGTCACCAATTTTTGCTTTTAGATTTAGCAGTGACTCATTTCTTGGTTCTGAACTAACAACTTTTTCTATTAGCGCTAAAGCGGTCTTAAAGTCATTTTGGCGAATCGCCTCTTTGATTTTATACGATATATTAGAGTCAGGATTTTTCAAAATTCACCGTTTAACAGTTAAAACTCGTTAGTAGAATTATAGCGGTATTTCTTTAGATAAAGTTAAAGGAGGCATATAAAAAAACAGCGAGCCGAAGCTCGCTGTTTTTATTTTACTACGTCACTTAAAGCTTAGAAGCTGATGGTTACATCTGCATAAATGTAACGTCCTAAAACATCATAGTTGCCATAGGAGTTAGCATTGTCTGGGTTCAAGCCGCCGCCTACCATTGGCGTCTCTTTATCCAGCAAGTTACGAGCTCCAGCACTGAATGAAACATTTTCATTCAACGTATAGCTTCCATTGAGGTCGATGTAGTTGACTGCATCAAGTTCTCCAGCAGCTGCTAATGTGTCAGCAGTACCTTTATAATCAACTTTCCCAAAGTAACGCCATGCCGCACCAACTGTCCAATCATCCTTCGAATAGTTAGCCGTTAAAGTGTGTCTCCAATCCATATTTGGACCGGTACACTGATCATCATTAGCAATACCATTACAGTCATAACGAGTAGTCTCAACACCTGGTAGTACGAGAGTTTCTTTCTCTAGAGACTTAGAACCCATAAGTTTCAAGCTCAAATCACCACCGCCGAGTGCCATACCATAGGTCGCTGCGACATCAACACCAGCAAAGTTAACTTCACCCAGGTTAGTATCTGTACTTGTAACATACCCTGAAGTTCCTAGCCATAAAGTACCCGCGTTACCACGATTGATCAATGAGCATAGTGCAGTATTGCCATTTTCAGCACACTCTTTGATAGAAGTAGACGCAGCAACCGAACCGATTGCACTTTCTAGTGCAACGCTCCACCAGTCAACAGAGAGAGTTAGATCTTCAACAGGATTAGCAACAATACCAAAAGAGATAGTGTCAGCTGTTTCTGGATCAAGCTCAGTGTTACCGCCATAAAGAGCATTGTATTGGCTAGCAGGACTTGCAACGATGTTGCCATACTGTGCAGCAGTAACGCCAGTTAGTGCACACTGTGCAGCGGTATAAGTTGGCGCATCGCCCGCACATGGATCAGATCCAGCCCATAATCCTTGGTTTTGCGGAGCAAACATCGTGGTTATGTTAGGTGAACGTATAGTTCGGTTATAACCAGTTCTGAGTGTTACCATCTCAGTTGGAGAATACGTAGCCCCGACCTTGTAGGTATTGTGATTTCCTGAAGTACTGTAGTCAGAAGAACGGAAGCCGAGTTCCATATCTAAGTTCTCAATCACAGGTATCGCCGCTTCAAAGAATACGTCGGTTACTGAGAAGCTACCAGCAATACTCTTTGTTGCACCACCCTGACCTAGTAATTGACCTTCTTCAAAAACAGTGTCCGAATCACGGTCATAGCTCATTTTACGATTCTCAACACCCATTGCAATACTGATGTTGCTATCGGTAGTAGGTAGGCTGAAACCAGTATCACGGCTTATTTGAGCATAGAAGATCTCTGTTGAAAGATCTGCGCGTAACATAGCTGTGCCGGTTAGTCCTGAAGCTTGCTCAGACGTAACGCCTTGGTAGGTGAACACATCATACGTTGCAGCTTGCAAAGCAGCTGAGATGTTTGGCGCAAAGAAATCATTGATATAGGTCACACTTGAATCAACGCTGTTCTTTTGGTAGTTAACATCATAATCCCAGCCTTGAACCTCACCGCGAGCACCCAGAACAATTCTGAATGAAGCATTAGTCATGACAGATGCACGTGGACCACCTTCAACATTTCGCTTGCCAATATAAACAGCAAAATCGTCGCCTGACGCTAGGCCCCAAGTATCAGTCAAAGCTTGACGCTGCGAGTCATTAAGCAGAGCAGAGTCATAGTCTATGTAGTACTCTTCAGCAAAGAAGGTACCAGATTCAGCGATCTGTGCTTTGGTGTTGTAATCAGTTGCCATAATTTCAGCATAAAGCTCAGTTGAATCATTGAGCTGGAGATCCATCATTGTACCAAAGCTCCACTTCTCATCTGGGCGCATAAAGTGGTTGATCGGCGCATAGTTGTAGATATTGCCGTCAGAAGGAACAAAGTTTGAGCCTGAATCTAGAGTCCAGTACTCAAATGTGTCCCAGTCAAGAGTACCTGCTGCATTACGCTGAGAGATATAGAAGTTAGGAACAATAGCGTTTCCTGAACCACCACAAGAAGTTCCTGTGGAGTTCAATGCACAAGAGGAATAATCTCGAGCACCTTGACGTAGCTCAGAACCTTTGCGCCAGGTTACATATGCAGTTGCCTGACCTTTGCCATCGGCAAAACTACTGCCCATGACCAGATCAATAGTATCTGCTTGCCCATCGACACCGTCACCGCCTTTAGGATAATCGAAACCTTTCGCATCCATAAGATCTGCAACATAACTATTATCGTTGTCGTGCATAAAGCCGCTAGTACCAATATTTAGCTCAACGCCGTTAAAATCTTTACGCATAACAAAGTTAACAACACCTGCTACAGCATCAGCACCATAAACAGTGGACGCTCCACCAGTCAGTACTTCTACCCTTTCAAGCATTGCAGTAGGAATTTGGTTTGTATCGGCACTTTCACCGTACGCACCACCACCGCCCATACGACGGCCATTAATTAACACCAAAGTACGGCTACTTCCCATGCCACGCAAATCCAAGGTTGCTGTACCACTTGCACCATTTGACACATAAGAGTTTTGCCCGGCACTCAGCTGTGGAAGAGAATTCAAGAAATCTTCTACTTTGCTAATACCGCTAGCTGAGATCTCTGCGGCAGTGGAAACCACAACTGGACTCGCACTTTCAAAGCCATCCACTCTCTTAATAAGTGACCCGGTAACAATAACTTCTTCAAGCGCATCTGAAGTTTCTTCTTGACCGAATACTAGGCCTGACGACATTGCAGTTGCAACTGCCGCAAGACCCAAGGCAGACCTAACTGCCAAGGACATTTTACTGTTTATCATATTACTCTCCCAAGTATAAAAATTAATGTGTTTATTGCTCTCACAAAGTCACTCTAGAGATCAAACACATTGGTTACATTTACTTAACGTGGCTAATGTCGATCAATTTTTGATTTTCAGAAAGCCTAACTGCAATACAATACCAAAAAAACCCAAGTAATACACTGTTTTTGGTTAATAACAAATAACTGTTTTTTTCGACCCGGAATAAAAATGAAGTGCTATTTAAATGTCTAGAGCAAGCAATATTATGATTGAGAATTATTGAAATTTACTTAGACGCTATGAATGTTCAGTTTTGACGTCAATTGCCGATGCTAGATTATACTTTTAGCTTGTAATTCCCTTAGTAGATTTTCGGAATATTCTAAATAGTCCTGCAGTACATCATTAGTCTGTTCACCTAGCTGCGGCGGGCTAGTTGGGTATTCAATTTGAGTGCGGCTGTATTTAATCGGGTTGCCAACCATCTTTAAACCACCACTGCGACTGTCGGTAACATTAATGAGCATTTCTCGGGCAATAATTTGAGGATCTTCAAAGACTTGGTCGATAGAGTTTATGGGTCCACAAGGAACGTCATTGGCTTCAAAAGCCGCTAGCCAGTGCCGGCTGTCTTTTTGTCTGAGACTCACACTAATAGACTCACACAGAACCTGACGATTGTTTACACGATTGGCATTGCTAGCATAAAGAGGGTCTTCGGCCATCAGTGGTGATTCTATTACTTTGCAAAAGCGAGCGAACTGTTGGTCGTTGCCGACAGAAATAATAATATGGCTATCAGCCGTAGCGAAAGCTTGGTAGGGGACTATATTGGGATGAGCATTGCCAAGCCGTTCAGGGACTAAATTACCGATGAGGTAGTTGCTGGCCTGATTGGCTAGTACCGCGGCTTGCACATCTAATAAGGCCAGATCTATATATTGGCCTACCCCAGACTGATGACGCTCTAAAAGGGCACCTTGAATTGCATTTGCCGCGTACAGTCCAGTAAATAGGTCAGTAACGGCTACGCCTACTTTGACAGGTCCAGCCGTTTTATTGTCTGGGCTATCTGGCTCCCCCGTGATACTCATTAGGCCACCCATGCCTTGAATTAAAAAGTCATAACCAGGTCGGTTTGCGTAAGGACCAGTCTGGCCAAAGCCTGTGATTGAGCAATAAATTAGTTTAGGGTTAATTTTTTTAAGCGCGGAATAATCTAAGCCATACTTAGCCAATCCGCCGACTTTGTAGTTTTCAATGAGTACATCTGATTGCAAAGCCAGCTGGCGAATAATGTCTTGACCTTCACTCCGTGTAATGTCGATGGTGACGGATTTTTTGCCCCGGTTTGCGCAGAAGAAGTAAGCGGCATCCTCCGTTTCATTGCCATCCTGATCTTTTAGGTAGGGAGGCCCCCAATGGCGAGTATCATCGCCACAACCAGGGCGTTCAATCTTGACAACGTCTGCGCCAAGATCAGCCAATAGTTGACCGGCCCAAGGACCCGCTAAAATGCGGCTCATATCAAGTACGCGATAACCTTTCAATGGGCCTGCCATAAGGAGTCCTTGTAGGTTGTTTTAGCTAAAGGCTTGAATACCTGTTTGTGCTCTTCCAAGAATAAGCGCATGAACGTCCGCTGTGCCCTCGTAGGTATTAACCACTTCAAGATTGAGCATATGTCTCATCACCGGATATTCGTCTGAGATACCGTTACCGCCATGCATGTCACGGGCATGACGAGCAATTTCTAATGCCTTGGAACAGTTGTTGCGTTTGAGTAGAGAAATCAATTCTGGGGCAAGATTACCTTGCTCTTTTAATCGACCGGCGCGCAATGAGCCCTGAAGACCAAGGCTGATGTCTGTTTGCATGTTGGCTAGTTTTAGTTGAATTAACTGATTAGCGGCTAGCGGACGGTTGAACTGGATTCTGTCTAGAGTGTACTGTCGAGCGGCATGCCAGCAGCTCTCCGCTGCGCCTAAAGCTCCCCAGCTAATACCATAACGGGCTGAGTTAAGGCACCCAAAAGGCCCTTTAAGGCCCTGCACATTAGGCATTAGTTGCTCTTCGCTAACAAACACCTCATCCATTACGATTTCGCCGGTGATCGACGCACGCAACGCTAGTTTGCCTTCGATTTTTGGTGCTGTCAGGCCTTTCATCCCTTTTTCGAGAATAAAACCACGAATAATGCCATCGTCAGTTTTCGCCCAAACCACAAATACATCGGCAATCGGAGAGTTGCTAATCCACATTTTACTGCCTGAGATAAGATAACCGCCGTCGACGCTTTTAGCGCGCGTATTCATCCCACCTGGATCAGAGCCAGCGTCAGGCTCAGTTAGGCCAAAGCAGCCCACCCATTCACCGGTGGCCAATTTAGGCAGATATTTTTCTCTCTGCTGCTCAGTACCATAGGTATAGATAGGGTACATAACTAGGCTAGATTGAACGCTCATCATTGAACGGTAGCCTGAGTCAACACGTTCCACTTCACGCGCAATAAGCCCGTAGCTGACATAACCGACACCAGAACAGCCATAGCCATCTATGGTTGCACCTAATAATCCGAGTTCACCCATTTCATTAAAGATTTCTCGATCGGTATTCTCGTTCCGGAAGGCTTCAGTGACACGTGGTGCTAATTTTTCTTCGGCAAAGCTCGCCGCCGATGCTCTTATTAGCCGCTCTTCTTCAGTTAGCTGGTCATCCATATTGAATGGGTCTTCCCAGTTAAATTTGCCCCAATCGCTAGCCATTACAATATCCTATTTTTTTAAATCAATTAATTAAAACATAATCCGCATTCGATCGTTGGTGTACGTCAGACTCCAGCGACTGTATCTTAAACTGAGTAGTGTTCTGCAGTTTGGTCGAGAGATTTTTTCGCTCGAGCGATTAATAGGTCGATTTCTTCATGACTACTGACAAAGGGTGGAGAGATGATCATTGAGTCGCCAACCGCGCGCATGATAAGTCCGTTAGCCACGCAGAACTCACGACAAATACCCCCAGATTTTTGATCAGCTTCAAGACGCTCTCTACTTTCTTTGTTGCGCACCAACTCAATTGACCCAAGCATACCAACCCCGCGAACATGTCCTACGATAGGGTGGTCTGCAAGACCATTCCATTTTTGTTGCAAATAGGGCCCAATGTCATTGGCGACATGATCAACAAACTTGTCACGTTCCATAATGTTGAGTGTTGCCAGTGCTGCAGCGCAGGTGATTGGATGGCCGGAGTAGGTAAAACCATGTCCAAATTCACCACCATCACTAGTAATAACATCTGCCACCTTATCACTAACCATAACGCCACCTAGCGGTTGAAAACCATTAGTGACGGCTTTTGCAAAGGTTAGTAGATCAGGTTCCATGCCATAAGTTTCACAGCCGAACATGTTGCCTGTGCGCCCAAAGCCACAAATAACCTCATCGCTGACAAAAAGAATGTCGCGCTCATTCAAAATACGACGAACCTCGGGCCAATAGCTGTCTGGAGGAACAATAACTCCACCGGCTCCCTGAATCGGCTCGGCTATAAAGGCGGCAATATTTTCTTCGCCCAGCTGATCAATTTTCTTCTCTAACTCGCGCGCGGCATGTAGGCCAAATTCATCAGGACTTAAGTCAGCGCCATTGTGGTACCAGTTCGGATCAGTTATGTGCTGAACATAGGGAAGTGTTTCAAATTGATTGTGTACAAATTCGAAACCACCCAAACTCGCTGATGCAATGGTACTACCGTGATAGGCATTGGTGCGGGCTAAAATTATACGTTTTTTAGGCTGCTTTTTAGTATCCCAATAGCGGCGGATCA
>OLHN01000296.1_pt1 | contig 18314 bp, 17 predicted proteins | sample 1609581 | NCBI WGS metagenome assembly OLHN01 (sample SAMN05416876, study PRJEB24817) | seawater metagenome | isolation source: Sea water | place: Canada:Atlantic | collected 2013-11
AAGATTTTTACGAAAAAATTCAATCTAGTCTTAATGCTAGTAACTGGAATGTGGCGATTAGTAATCTGCAGCTTTTAGAATCTCAATTCCCTTTCGGAAAATACGCAGAACAAGGCCAACTAGAACTAATCTATGCGCATTATAAGTCTGGCGATTATGAATCAAGCATTGCGGCATCAGATCGATTTGTTCGTCTGCACCCCCAGCATCCCAATGTTGATTATGCTTTTTATGTTAAAGGCCTGTCGCAAATATCACAAACTGGCGGTTTTTTAGATAGCTTTATCCCCACAGACTCTAGTATGCGAGACATAGGCGAGGCCAGAACCGCCTTTGCTACACTGACTGAATTATTATCAAGATTCCCCACGAGTCCCTACGCCGCAGATGCGCGCAAGCGCTTGGTCAGTTTGCGTAACCAGCTGGCAAGAGCAGAAATTCACGTGGCAAATTACTACTTTTCACGAAGTGCGTATTTAGCCGCGGCTAATCGTGGGCAATATGTGGTGGAAAATTTTCAGCAGTCTCCTGCGGTCCCCGATGGTCTAGCCGTTATGGCGCAAGCCTACTACCTGTTAGAGATGCAAGACCTGGCCGACAATGCGGTTAAAATCTTGGCCGCTAACTATCCTGAGCATCCGTCATTGGATGCAAATGGGATCTTTGATTTTGAAAGAAAGCTCCTAGTGAGTCAAGATTCATGGCTAGATAAAGTATCCTTTGGCGTTTTGAAGCGCGCTAAACCACCCTCGTTCGACAGCCGTATGATCTATGACAAAATGACTCGCGAAGCGGAGTTAAAAGGCAGCACGCAAGACCAGAACAATGAAAAGCGATCTATTTGGAATAAACTAACCTTTGGATTGCTTGGCTAATATTAAGTATTGAACAACCAAAGTGAGTTGCATCGTAAAATGAGCAAGCAAGATATTATCGACGAAATGCGGGTACTTCCCGTTATCGACCCCGACTTTGAAATTACTCGTAGAGTCGCGTTTATCCAGAACCAACTAACCAATGCGGGTGCTAAAACCCTCGTTCTGGGTATTAGTGGCGGCGTGGATTCCTCAACCTGCGGTCGTTTGGCCCAGCTAGCGGTTGACGGCCTCAATCAGCAGCATAATTGCACAGACTACCGGTTTGCTGCGGTACGTCTGCCCTATGGCACACAAAAAGACGAAGATGATGCGCAGGTATCTCTAGCCTTTATCCAACCCAGCCTAAGCCTCACGGTGAATATCAAAGACGGTGTCGATGCTATCAATGCCAGCGTCTGTGCAACGCTTGAAGATAATGGCCTATTACCCAACGCAGACGCAGTTGATTTTGCCAAGGGCAATGTTAAGGCGCGGGCACGCATGGTGTCGCAATATGAAATAGCCGGCATACTCGGTGGCCTGGTACTGGGTACCGACCACTCGGCTGAGAACATTACTGGGTTTTACACCAAGTTTGGTGATGGCGCCTGTGACTTGGCACCTCTATTTGGTCTCAGCAAGCGTCAAGTGCGCCTGTTGGCCAAAACCATGGGTGCACCTGAGGCTCTAGTGACCAAAACACCAACAGCAGATTTAGAGTGCTTGAGCCCGCAGAAAGAAGACGAGCAAGTTCTAGGTCTCTCCTACGATGACATTGATGACTTCCTTGAAGGCAAAGCAGTCAGTACTGAGGCAGAAGAGCGGTTAATTGCGATTTATACCAAAACGCAACACAAGCGTTTGCCTATTGCCACGGTTTATGACTAAAAACTCAGTCAATTTCTAGATAAGAATAGAGCACTTTTTTCTGCCCATTTTCCGTCAGGTCTGAATCTTCAGCGACCTCCGTTATGGGGTTGGCATCGTCTATGCCGCAGGTTGCATCCGGCGGTGAGCCTACAGTAGTCGAGGTGGTTTCATCACCCCGATACTTAAGGCCTTTTACGGCCGTTGCCGTTGCGCCAGAGTTTGGGTCAGTCGTTGTAACACGAATTTCCACGTGTGAGTAATAGTCCCCGCCGACTAAAGGGCCCGCATCGGCGGCCTCGTCAAATTCAGCTTGGGTAACATTATTTTCTATGATATTTGAGGGCCAACTACCTGGGTACGTTTCGTGTCCATGGCTACATGTGCCGCTATTCCCCGTAATAATTTGGCCCGTGTAGTTAATCGTCGCATTAACGTTTTTAAAACACCCACCACACTTCGTTATGGTAACGTCTCCATTAATCCATAACTCTATGGGGGAGAAATTATCATCATCCAAGTGATGTAAATGAGGGTGTTCCTCTTCAATATAGTTCCCCACCATGCAGCTTTTACCTGACGTCCCATTTCTAAATTCTTCATGGTCAGTGATGGAATCTGATGCTCTCACCCTCGGGCCATTATTTCCGCCTTGCCACCCACATTCTAAAGACCCCGGCGTACCCGAACCGGCAATAATAGTTTTAGTGACGCATGCCTGTGCTGGGGTTCCCAGGACCATGTTAAACTCGAATGTCTTAAAATCAGTATTTGTTGGCATCGTATTTGACGGATAGTTCTCTGCTAAAAAATTTACCGCATTTTCAGCGACCATCTCAGCCTCAAGTTGCCGCTGTTGGTTTCCTGCAATCTGTAAGTCCACATTGGTCGACGAGATAGCGTTAAGGCCCAGTATCGTTACAACCAGCAGAATAACTAACGTAAGGGGTAACAGCGCACCCTCTTGTCGTTGACTGGACTGCATTTGCACCACTGGATTAGCATAAGTCATAGCCTCATTCTTGTTCATAAATGCCTCCTTGCACTTTTTACACTTACTCATTCATTACTATTGGTTGCCAACCGCAACTACAAAACTAAAGAGCCGCCGTTTTCGTTTATCATTAAAGGTAACGTTTGTCTTATCAGCATATTGATATGTTTTAGCATCAGGTTGACTGACTGTCTCTCCACTAATTAACAAAGATACCGTAACCGTTTTCACATTTTGCCAACCAGAATAGTCGTTACTTAGAGGGGTCGTAGTAAACGTATCCGCAATATTGTCAGCATCTGTATCTATGCCGTATTGCACTTGAAAATCATCAACTCCTTCAATTAAGGGCTCATCCTCAATTTCACCATTGACCAGACGTCGGCGTTTGAAATTCTTATCACTGTCAACATAGTAAACGTCTTGATAAAACTCATGAATTGGCGCAAGTGTGGTTCCGTCCATGCCCGTCAAAGTAAAGTTGGCTGCTACACCAGTTGCAAGGATGACGTCATCAAAATTACTTTGAATATAGTGCTGAGCGGCCACTAATAAACTTGGGGCAACAGCGGTGCTGGCTCGGCGAATCATGAGTACATCGGAATCAACTAACAGACCTGTATCAGTACACAGACTGGTTATATTATTTATACCAAAAACGGGCGTGGTCAAATGCCTTTTAGTTGGTGTAACAGTGCACCAATCTGTTTGAGGGCTGTCGGGGCTAAGCACAATGTTGGTACTTGTAATGCGGCCATAGAAACCAGCATGTTTGATTTCTCGCTTTAATAAATCACCAAGATAAAGACCCTTTTCGATAACGTCTCCGGTGGCTATTATGTCACGACTATTTCGCATTGCATTGAGGGAAACATCCAGCACAACCCAGGATATGGCTACTCCAAGTGACAGCGAGATCATTAGTTCGATCAACGTAAATCCAGATTGTTTTTTCATCGTTCCGACAACTCGCGTAGTCTTATTATTGCGCACAGCGCTCAATTGTTACTGAGGAGGGTAAAGTACAGGTTGCGGTGGTGTAACCAGTGGTCCTAATAGTTCCCCCACCACTACTAAAGCCGCCCCCACAATTACCTATCACCACACCCCCCAAAACAGTCAATGTATTACCATTCAGATGAGGGTGTGTAGTCCAATTAACACTTTCTTTAAAGCAAGTATTACTATTGCGATTGTCATGACCACTTATGGTTCCACCATTTTCACATGAGTTAACGTTAACGCCGCAAGCACTGAGCGGAAACCAATCACAACCCTCGGGTTCAATATGCACGGTGCCATTCATAGCTAGAGACCCATCGAACCCAGTCGTTGATGTCCTCCAATAATGGCCTCCACTATTGATATTTACAGATCCAAAAATTCCAGAAGAGCCAGAGACCACTAAATGGCCCCCCGACCTGACAGCAATCGACCCGCTAAACGTCCGAGACCCGAGAATATGGGCCACCTGTCCTGCTTGAATAACATGCGAGCCATCCGATAAATTTTGATACCCAACCTGTGAAGTCGCAGCAGGCGGTTGCGAGCAAGCGATGGGAAGGCTCTGTGGATAAACATCTAAAGACATCAAACGATGATATCCAGAATCCCCATACTCCCCAAAACCACAGCTTCCTGAAGGTCCACCTGCAGCAGTTTTTTGAAAACCCTTCCAGGCAACTGATACCGTGTATTTTGCAGGAGTTCCGCTCGCTGGCACTGCCGCGGTATAGTTAATGCAACCGTGACCATTTTTAATACTGCCAATTTTTTGGTTACCTGAGTTTGTTGTCTCACGATTACCTCTAAGATCTTTATGCCACTCTTTAACACTATTATTTCCCGACTCACATGGATGATTCCAAGTGCCATGACCACTACCGACATCAAAAGATGCCGTTAAATTGCAATCTGCGCCTATTTCAGGGTTAGCTTTTATTTGCTCAGCCATGTTGCTTGCGATCATGGTCGCATAGGCTCGCTGGGTGGCCTCAAGATTAGCTATTTGAGCACGATTTTGTAGTTCGACAAATCCAAATAGGGCAATCGCAGTAATCACTAAGGTCACCAGCACTTCAATTAATGTAAACCCGTGGACAGGGTTAATTTTTGCCGTATGCGGACGAGACCTATTTAGGCTGGACATGATGCTGATTCCGTGACTACTACAAAACCTGCTTGATTGACAGAAACAATATATGCGGGAATATTACTGGTATTATTAGAATCTTCAAAACAGATAGTTTCCTCAATTCCAACGCCCAATCGCCCTGTTCCCCCTAGAAGATCAAAACCGGCATTACCACCAGTCACTTGAATACTACCAGACTCAAGTTGATGCTCTAGTACAGTTTTCATAGTGCTACCGTCGTTATAATAAACATACCAGCCATCATCTACTGTTCCCCATGGGATCCCAGTCTTGCCAATGGGCCTTATACTTGTATTTACGCCTCTTTTCCTCGCTTCAGAACGCGCTAGCGCAACACTACTTTTAAAATCATTCGCGGCTGCTTTGACTCTTTGCTGGCCCACTAGTTGATTGAAACTGGGCACTGCAATTGCCATTATGATAGCCGCAATGCTAATCACCACGAGCAACTCAATCAGCGTAAACCCGCTGTGTGTCTTGGTTAAATATCGTGAAGGGTTTTTATATCGCATTACCATGCCCCCGTTTTTGAACCAATATTGTCTATTGATAGCACGCCGTCAGCCAACTGAATGCCGCTATTAACCGGCGTTGCAGTGACTGTAAAAGTCGCAGAGCTTGTTTCCGTTAAGGGAAGCGAAGTAATGGTGTAATAGCTAGAGACTCTGCCTGGCGTGCTGAGTAATGCACTCGGTCCTATAAGTGCTGCTTGATTGGCGTAACCATTACCATTATTGGCGAGAAAATACTGATGCTGAACACTGGCCGCCTCAAGTAAAAATTGCTGTGCAGCTGCTCGGTTACCTTTGACTATATATTGTTGATAACTGGGATAAGCAATTGAGGCCAATATACCAATGATGGTAATGACGATTAAAATTTCTACCAGAGTGAATCCAGATGTACGTCGCCTGACATCCATGTCCGAGCCTCAAAATATTGTTTTCCTAAAGTCTAGGAAAAAAAAGCTGACTTTGGAGGAATTATTGAGTGGAAAACGCAAAATAGTCACATTAATTGTTCAGTTTGTGATGCACCTCACGCTTGAGCGGACTTAGAGAGGTAAAAAATCAAAGAGAACATGTGATTGAGCCACTCCAAGATTCGTGATAACCATCCCCATTAGTGTCTTTTGATAATCGAATACGCCCACTTCTGTAAATAATGACTTGGCGGCCTTGGGCAAAATTTGGATCTGAGGAGCATACTTGAAAATTTCCTGACTCCATCGATTCGCCGGTTCTTTTGAATCTTATGTAGGTTCGATTTGAGGCAGAAAGCTTAATTTTTACGCCCTCTATTGATGAAACATTTTTCCGCTTCTCATCATGGCCACGTTGGTTGTCATTATTATCATCTCTAAATACTGTTAATGTGTCACCGTTCTGTTTGACACAATTTTGCTGTGTGTCGAGCATGCAAACTTTCCAAACTTCACCTTCCATTACCGCCAAGCTTCGCGCCAGCTGTAGGGCATTACGTATCTCTACAATTTGCGCTGCCACTCTCTGGCGCCCTGTCAAAGACGTCATTGATGGTAATGAAATTGTTATTAAAAGAGAGACTATGCCGATGCAAACCAGCAATTCGATGAGTGAAAACCCCTCTTTCTGAGGCTTCATGGCTAAAATATCCCAAGGTTATTTTGTATCCTATTAATTAAGCGTAGTACTTGGGGAGAACAAAAAGTGTGCGCTAGATCACAGTACGTACTCTAAAAAAATCGACGTTATGACCAACGACGGGACACTATTTATGTAGGTGAGAGAAATGCCGGACGAAAGTCCGGCAAGGACAAGCTAACCAACAACTTCCATGCGGGTAATCTCTGGCGCACCGGCCATTAAACCGCCAAACTTTGCGCCGGCTGCTTTAAAGTGGGCAGACTCCCCATGCGCTGTAATGGCAGCTTGGTCTTCATACAGCTCCATAACCACATAATTGCCATCTGATTGCTTACACAATTTGTAAAGATGATTACCTGGCTCATTCTCATTGACTTGAGAGACAAGATTCAACATAGCTGTCTCAAATTCTTGTTCACATCCGGGTTTAACATTTAATTTGGCGATAACTGCGATCATTTTATTATCCTTAAAATTTGAACGTTGGATGATACTTAGAAAAGCAGTGCGTAGGCCAGAGGTTCGACAAGTTTTTTTGTAATAGCTTGAGGATTCTTATTGATAGCACAACAGCTAGGATAAATAGTATTGCGCTTTTATTACGGTAATTTTTGAGGGCAGTCAATGGTTGGGAGAGTAGTCCAGCATGACACTAACCATCTTCTTTAACAGGCGGCCGAGTTTATTTGCTCTAGCGCGGTCATACTCATAGTTCGATGAATTCGACAGGTAGATTTGCTGCGAGATTTCCATCTGTACAGCATGAATGTCTGACGCGGGTGCACCATAGTGACGAGTAATATAGCCACCTTTAAAGCGCCCATTGTGCACTGATGTGTAATCACTATCAGTCATCATTGATAGAAGATTCGCACTTAAGGTCTCATCGCAAGATTGCCCACCAGCGGAACCTAAATTGAGATCGGGCAATACACCCTCAAAGAAACGCGGGACCTCGGCGGCGATGCTGTGTGCGTCCCAAAGCAGTGCATAACCATGGGTCTTTTTAATACGCGTCAGTTGCTCGGTCAATGCCTGGTGATAAGCCCGCCAATAGTGCTGCTTACGGCGCTCTATTTCTTCGGTATCCGGCGCCTTGCCCAACAAATAGATAGGCTGTTTGCCAAAGGTGCTGGTAGGACATAACTCAGTTTCATTCTGACCGGGATAAAGCGCGGTGCCCTGTGGCGATCGATTAACATCAATGACGTAACGAGAATAATTTGCCGAAATCGTCGAGACGGGTAGTTCTTTAAGAAAATCATACAACTTGGGCACATGCCAATCGGTATCTATAAGGCTGCGCCCGGCTGCAGTAAATTGTTGCTCTATAGCACTGGGAACAGCTGTCCCGGAATGTGGGAAACTCACCAGCAAAGGACTGCTAGCTTCTCTGACGGCAACTACTTCCATGATTACATCACTCCAGAGGGCAGTATATCCGCCACTAAATCATAGAAGTATGACTCACTAATAATGTTGCGCGCAGCAACAATGTCCGGTGCAAAAAAGCGGTCCTCGGTATAGGACGGCACTCTGGCTCTGAGTTCTGCCACTACTGACTGCAGTGTTACTGAGGTGAGATGAGGATAATGAAACTCAACCGCTTGAACCGCACTTAACAATTCAACCGCAACCACATAATCACTATTCTCGGTCATGTCTCTCAAACGCCGTGCGCCAAAGGTTGCCATGCTGACATGGTCCTCCTGATTTGCGGAGGTTGGGATGCTGTCGACACTGGCCGGGTGGGCCAATGTTTTATTCTCTGACACTAAGGCAGCCGCGGTAACCTGAGCAATCATAAAGCCCGAATTAAGACCACTGTTCTCAACTAGAAACGCCGGTAGGCCGCCGTTCATATGCGGATCTACTAACAGAGAAATTCGTCGTTCTGAAATTGACGCTATCTCAGCAATCGCCAAGGCTAAATTGTCAGCGGCGAAAGCCACTGGTTCAGCATGGAAATTACCCCCTGAGAGTGCCTCTAAGGTGGGCGCAAAGATCAATGGGTTATCCGTCACTGCGTTGGCTTCGATTTGCAGGGTGCGTGCGCTGTTGTTAAGTATGTCCAAACAGGCACCCATGACTTGGGGCTGACAGCGCAATGAGTACGGATCCTGTACCTTTCCGCAATCGACATGGGACTCTAAAATGCCACTGTCGTTTAAAAACTGAGCATATTTTTTAGCCACGGCAATCTGTCCTGGCTGACCGCGCAGCTGGTGAATACGACTATCAAAGGGGACCGTACTGCCTTTCATGGCATCCACCGACAACGCTCCGGTGACTAGTGCCGCGGCAAACAAATTTTCTGCCTCAAATAGCCCAGCCAATGCTAGTGCGGTTGAAGTTTGGGTGCCATTAAGTAGGGCTAAACCCTCTTTTGGCCCCAATTCAAGAGCGGTTAAACCTGCCTGATCCAGAGCTTGTGATGCGGTCATTAACTGACCTTTGTAATGAACCTCACCAACACCAATGAGTGCTGCCGCAAGATGTGCCAGTGGTGCCAAGTCACCCGATGCGCCCACAGATCCTTTACTGGGAATGCAGGGTAGGATGTCCTGATGATAAAAATCTATCAGTAACTGCACCACTGAAGATCGCACCCCTGAATGCCCCTGAGACAGGCTAATGACCTTTAACGCAATAATCAGTCTGACCGCGGCGGCGTCAATCAACTGTCCCACCCCCGTGCAGTGTGAGAGCACTAAATTACGTTGCAATAGCGCAAGCTGTTCGTCCTCAACGCGAGTCTGGGCCAAAAGACCAAAGCCAGTATTGATGCCATAGGCAGCATCGCCTTTGTCGACAATCTTTTGAACAGCGATCGCACTAGTCTCAATGTCTTCCCAAGCCAGCTTATAGAGCTCAAAGGACCGATGACTGGTGTAAATGTTACGTAACTGAGCGAGGGAAACTAAGCCCGGCTCTAGGGTTATCGTGTCGGTTGGGGATGTTGATTGCGCCATTGAAGCTTCCTCTAGTCCTTTAAACTACTGTTCGCTATGCCCAGCATGGGCACATTGAGTCCTTTGTCCTGTGCACAGGCCACAGCATCCTCATAACCTGCGTCTGCGTGTCTTACTACGCCGGTTGCAGGATCATTCCAAAGCACTCTTTCAAGACGCTTAGCGGCCTGCTCTGTGCCATCAGCAACAATAACTACGCCTGAGTGCTGCGAATAACCCATGCCGACACCGCCACCATGGTGAATAGAAACCCAGGTAGCACCGCTTGCTGTATTGAGCAATGCGTTTAAAAGTGGCCAATCGGATACTGCATCAGAGCCATCAAGCATGGATTCCGTTTCACGGTTAGGGCTGGCTACAGAACCGGAGTCGAGATGGTCGCGGCCAATCACGATGGGCGCTTTTAGTTCGCCACTGGCCACCATTTCATTAAATGCCATAGCGAGTCGATGACGCTCCCCCAGGCCAACCCAACAAATTCGTGCGGGTAAGCCTTGAAAGCTAATCCTCTCCCGCGCCATGTCTAACCAATTGTGCAAATGCTTATCATCGGGTATCAGTTCTTTCACTTTAGCGTCGGTTTTATAGATATCTTCAGGGTCACCACTAAGTGCAACCCAGCGAAATGGACCAATACCGCGACAAAATAATGGTCTTATATAAGCGGGGACGAAGCCGGGAAAATCAAAGGCATTTTTCACCCCCGCGTTAAGCGCTTCTTGCCGAATATTATTGCCATAGTCGAATGTTGGAATACCCATCTGGTGGAAATCTAACAATGCCTGCACGTGAATGGCCATAGACTTTTGCGCCTGTTCTGTAACTAGGGCTTGGTCGCTTATTTGTAGCTTTTTCCACTCTTCAGGTGACCAACCAACCGGCAGATAACCATGAATAGGGTCATGTGCCGAGGTTTGGTCGGTAACCGCATCTGGCCGTATTCCTCGCGCGACCATTTCTGGAAGAATCTCAGCAGCATTACCCAACAGCCCCACTGATACCACCTCTCCAGCGCTAATAGCCTCATTGATAATTGTCAGTGCGCTATCTAAGGTATAAGCCTTCTTGTCTAGGTAGCCAGTACGCAAGCGAAAATCAATATGCTTCTCTTGGCACTCAACCGTCAGACTGCAGGCTCCCGCTAGGGTCGCGGCGAGTGGCTGTGCGCCACCCATTCCACCAAGACCAGCGGTTAAAATCCAACGCCCTGATAGGTCACCGTTGTAATGCTGTCGGCCCATCTCAACAAACGTTTCATAGGTGCCCTGAACAATGCCCTGGCTACCAATATATATCCAAGAACCCGCGGTCATTTGCCCATACATGGCGAGGCCTTTGCGGTCGAGTTCGTTGAAATGCTCCCAGTTTGCCCAGTGCGGCACTAAATTAGAATTAGCGATCAATACCCGTGGAGCCTCAGTGTGTGTTTTAGCCACCATTACAGGTTTACCGCTCTGCACTAACAGTGTTTCATCTTCATTTAAGGCACGCAGGCACTCGACAATTTTATCAAAACTCTGCCAGTCTCTAGCCGCCTTACCTATACCCCCATATACCACCAAGTCTTCGGGTCTCTCGGCTACATCGGGATGAAGGTTATTCATCAGCATGCGCAATGGCGCCTCTGTGGTCCAATGTTTAGCTGTCATCTCAGTCCCGGTTGGGGCTTTCACCACACGCGGTCCTTTCCCTGAAATTTGCTGGGTCATAGTAGAGCCTCTAAAATAATGCTAATTAGTCGTACATACAGTCTGTACGGTGTTGTCTATACAAGTAAAGATATTCTATACTCATGCTGGACGCAAGAATTTTTATAGGTTTAAACAATCCTCTCAACAGCGGCTTAAAAAAGTAAGGTAAAGCAATGACCCAACATGACACTTTATGGATCAACGGCACACTCTCAATTATTACCGAGCAAGGTGTTTCAGAGACCCTACAAACCGGTGCTATTGCCTGCAAAGATGGCCTCATTAGCCTTATATCGCCCATGGACAAGCTGGGAGATACGCCCAGTAACCTAGCTACCAAGGTCATTGACCTGGAGGGTAAATGCTTGACTCCTGGGTTGATTGATTGCCACAGCCATCTTGTCTTCGGTGGCAATCGTGCCAAAGAATTTAATCTGCGCTTGCAGGGCCAGTCCTATGAGCAGATTGCCAAGCAAGGTGGCGGTATCATGAGTACCGTGAACCATACTCGCGCTGCCACAGAGCAACAGCTAGAGCATGATGCGCGAAGTCGATTGGCACTGCTGGTCAGTGATGGGGTAACCAGTATCGAAATTAAATCAGGTTATGGCCTCACCTTTAAAGATGAAGAGAAGATGCTGCGAGTGGCGAGAAGATTGGGTGATACCAGCCCAGTGACCGTCACCACCACATTTTTAGGTGCCCACGCCCTGCCCCCCGAATATACCAATAACCGCTCAGGCTATCTTGATTTGGTGTGCAAAGAAATGTTGCCCAAATTACATGCTCAAGGTCTTATCGATTCAGTTGATGCCTTCTGTGAGAGTATTGCTTTTTCCGTCGATGAAGTTGAACAGGTCTTTCAGGCGGCCACTGATCTGGGACTACCGGTCAAACTGCATGCAGAGCAGCTCTCTAATAGTGGCGGTGCTGAACTTGCTGCCAAGTATCATGCGCTGTCTGCCGACCATCTAGAATATCTCGATGAGACGGGCGTTCAGGCTATGGCTGCTAGCGGCAGCGTCGCCGTGCTGCTGCCTGGGGCTTTTTATATGCTCAGAGAGACACGAAAACCACCAGTACAGCTATTGCGTGATTACCAAGTACCTATCGCCTTAGCGACTGACATCAACCCCGGCAGTTCGCCGGTGTTGTCAGCGCGGCTAATGATGGTCCTTGGGTGCCAGGAGTTCGGTCTAACCCCAGAAGAAGCGCTGCGCGGCATGACTATTAATGCCGCTAAGGCGTTGGGGAAGTCAGATTCAGTGGGCTCATTACAGATTGGCAAAGCTGCAGACTTAGCTATTTGGGACGTGCAACAACCCTTTGAATTAGCCTACTGGCTGGGTGGTAATAAAGCTGAATCGGTTATCAAAGCGGGTAGCTGTATCTATCAACGCCCTGAAAACGTGATTTTTTAGGGCGTTGCTAATCTTTTTGTATGGTTTCGGTGAGCGAGAACGACTGCGCTGAATGGTAAAGGTGAGCGACCGAAATCAAGTTGCCGGAGGACCAAGTCCGTCGATCTAAGATCAAGCAAGGCACATTGTCATCCATCTGCAATAATTTCTTAATAGTCTTACTGGGCATGGCCGCGCGCACGGTATGCTCAACTTTGTGCAGGGGCACATTGGCCAACAGGTAGGCGGCTGGTGTGGTCTGCTTTAGATCAATTTGGATATATTCAGGCACCGCTTGTGCGTTGACATAGCGGTCCTCTACCTGGAGCATCTTACTATCTTCCCGGTGAACAATAGTGGTGTGATAAACAGACTTGACACTGTTCGACAACTCCATTGCGGCAGCAATACCACGGGTTAAAGCTACCGACTCATGAGTGACCACTATATTACTGTAGCTGTGCCCTCTCTCTCGCACTTCTTCAGCAATATTGCGGACCTCAACTAAGTGGCCCTTGGTTTGTGCTTCCGAGACAAATGTCCCCACTCCCGCTACGCGAGTCAAAATCCCCTCAGCGGCTAACTCCTTGAGCGCTCTATTCGCGGTCATCCTAGACACCTTGAGCGTTGCTACCAGCTCGTTTTCTGAGGGAACCCTGCTGTTTGGCAATAAATCGCCGCACTCAATTTTCTTCAAAATGTGATCTTTCACTTTTTGATAAAGCGGAGCAATGGAATTATCTACGTTGATCATGGATAGTCGCCCAAACAATAAAAAATAGGTTTCCTGTCTATACAGGCTTCCGCTATATTATCAAGGTAGGTAACTAACAAGCAATCTTAAGGTCAGACATTATTTATGCCACAGCAGACTTATTTTATTAATAACGCATTTTTAAGTGATGGCTGGACGGCTAATGTCCGGCTAAGCGTGGATGACAAAGGCTTTATTTCGAGGCTAGAGAAAGGTGTTTGTGCTGAGCGAGGTGACCAAAAGTTAGGCACTGTCATTCCCGGCCTTGTGAACTGCCATAGTCACTCTTTTCAACGCGCTATGGCAGGTCTCACCGAATACCAAAACTCCCCAACAGACACATTTTGGTCATGGCGCAAGACTATGTATCGGTTTGCCAATTTAGTGTCACCTGAAGACCTTCAAGCTATTGCTAGTTATCTCTACTTGGAAATGATCAAACAGGGTTACACCAGCGTTGCCGAATTTCATTATGTACATCACCAACCCAATGGAACGCCCTATTCTTGCGCAAGCCAACTGTCACAGTCAATTATTAATGCCGCTAATATTGCCGGCATCAATTTGACCCTACTGCCCGTGCTCTATATGACTGCGGGATTTGATGGACAACCCCTGCTCGAGGAACAAAAACGTTTTGGTAACTCCGTAGCACGCTACCTCGACATTCAGAATGAGGCCTCCCAATATTGCGCCAATCAACATCAGCATAATGTTGGAATAGCCTTACATAGTTTGCGTGCAGTGCCTGCAGATCCGATGAATGAAGTTATAAACCATTTCGTTAAGCAGAGTGTTTCATGCCCCATTCATGTGCATATTGCAGAGCAGACACAAGAAGTGGAACAATCAATAAAATCTCTGGGTAAAAGACCCGTAGAGTGGTTATTAGATAATCATGCTGTCGACCAGCAGTGGTGCCTTATTCATGCCACCCACATGACACCTGAAGAAACCACCGCTCTGGCCAGATCTGGAGCGACCGTCGGCATATGCCCGACTACTGAAGCCAATCTTGGCGATGGGCTGTTTCCACTGCGCGAGTATCTAGATCAGGGAGGTCATATTGCGATTGGCTCTGATGGCAATACCTGCACCAATCCCATGGAAGAGTTGCGTTGGCTCGAATATGGTCAGCGCCTAGTCACACGCACCCGCAATGTTTCTTCAGATAATACCGAGTTACACACGGGAACCAATCTTTATGGTCGCTGCCTTGATGGCGGAGGTCGCGCTATTGGACAAAAAACCGGTGCGCTGAAACTGGGGTGTCGAGCTGACCTTATTGTTTTGGACGATAATTCTGCAGATCTTGCCAATATCGCCACAGACTCTATTTTAGATGTGCTTATTTTCGGCACAAGTCAGTCTTTAATCAAAGATGTGATGGTCAATGGCATCTGGAAAATCACCCATTATCATCATGCTGATGAAGAACGGATCAAAAACATGTTTATTTCTGCTACTAAGGCTATGAGAGGATAAAGCAGCACGAAATTCTCATTCTGGCCACTCGCCACAACACGTCGGATTTATATCTTAGACTCAGGGAAAATGACTGTTAGAGCGGCAAAGCAGTGGTGCATTTAATCTCTTCCATAACAAACCCAGCGGTTACATCTAACAAACCAACCTTAATAAGTTCTTTGTAAAGCCTATCGTAATCAGGCATATCCTTAACTATCGCCTTGAGCAAATAGTCTGCCTCGCCGCCCATTCGATAGGCCTCAAGAATCCCCGGAATAGCCATTACTGCATCTTTGAATTGCCCGGCCCAGCGCTCATTATGCATACTTGTCTTAATTGAAATAAAGACTGTCAGTGACAATCCAATAGACTTGGCATCTAAAAGCGTAACCCGCTCTTTAATGACACCTTTCTTCTCTAATTTTTGAACCCGTCGCCAACAGGCAGATTTTGAAATGCCTACTTTGTCCGCTAAATCTCCCACCGACAAAGCCGCATTAATTTGCAAGCGCCTGAGGATTTCTCTGTCTAAAATCTCCATAACTAAAATATACCCTTGAGCCGATAAAGCTACCTATTATGCACCAATGAACCGAATATTTAATATTTACCGGAATTTAATTTCGTTATCTTACAAAAAAACAGCTGTATTAGACACAATGTTTCATACTTTTTTGATTAGACTAATCCTATTATCTACTCAAGGCCAACATAGTATGAATGCTCTAATTCAGCACGTTCGACACTCTATCATCGGTGATAAACAATCTATTCGAACGCCCTTTGGAGACAAGCCTTTAGTCTATGCCGATTACGTCGCCTCTGGCCGCAGCCTTGCGTTTATTGAAGACTATATTCGTGATCATGTTCTGCCCTATTATGCTAATACCCATACAGAAGCTTCGTATACAGGCGCTCAGATAACCGCATTGCGAGAGCAAGCTCGTCAGGAGATAAAACGTTCACTAAATTGCCAATCAGATGACCAGGTTATTTTTTGTGGCCCTGGCGCTACCGCCGTCATAAACAAGCTAATTGATATTCTTAATCTGCGTCTTCCACAAGAACTATCACAACGCTATTTAACCAATGCTAGCATCAGTGACAGCCAGCGTCCGGTGGTATTTATAGGACCTTATGAACACCATTCCAATGAATTGCCATGGCGTGAGAGCATTGCTGAAGTGATCTCAATTCCACTGACAGATTCAGGTGAGATGGACTTAGTTTTTTTGCAGGAGCAGCTCAAAGAAAATGCCCACCGGGGGTTACTGATTGGTAGTTTTTCGGCGGCCTCTAATGTTACTGGTATCAAGAGTGATATTTCAGCGACAACCTCATTGTTGAAGCAGTATGGCGCACTGGCATTTTGGGATTATGCCGCGGCAGCGCCCTATGTCGATATCGATATGAATGGCGCCAACCCAAAGGATGCGGTATTTATTTCACCGCATAAATTTATTGGTGGGCCCGGTACGCCAGGATTGTTGGTAATTAAGAAAGCCTTATTGAAAAATGCTGTACCTTCAACGGTTGGTGGAGGAACGGTGATGTACGTAACTCCTGAAGATCATCTTTATGTGGAACATCACGAACGCCGCGAAGAAGGGGGAACCCCTGCCATTGTAGAGTCCATTCGTGCGGGGCTAGTGTTCAAACTGAAAAGAGAGGTTGGCGTAGGCGAAATTGAGCGTTTAGAAGGAAGCTTCATCCAACGTGCTATGCAACGCTTTGAGGCTTGCCCGAATCTAGAAATTGTTGGCAGTCCTTCTGCACCTCGCTTAGCAATTATGGCGCTTCGTTTTAAGCATGGTAACAAAGACTTACACTATGGTTTTGTGGTGTCTTTACTTAACGATTTATTTGGCATTCAAGTGCGTGGAGGCTGCTCATGCGCGGGACCCTATGGTCATAGCCTGCTTGAAATGGATATGCCCTATAGTCGTGCGATTGAATCCGAAATCAAACAGGGTAACATGCTGTTACGCCCTGGCTGGGTACGTCTCAACTTTAACTATTTTATTGATGAAAAAGAATTTGAATACCTGCTGCGCGCGGTGGAGCTAGTGGCAACATTGGGTTGGCGTATGCTGCCTTTTTATCAGGTTGATGCGAAATCTGGTGTATGGCGTTTTCAAGGTCAATCAAATCAAATGGCCAGCAGTTTGGATGGTTTTCAATTTACTGAATATTGTCAGAAATCTAACCGGCAAACCAACGTCAAAGTCAGCCTAGACGGAATTTACAGCACCGCAGAACAGGTGTTACTAAATACCGCCAACTACAATGAAGTCCCGCCTTTGATATTGAGCGATGCGAGCGAACGATTACGCTGGTTTGCATTACCTCAGGAGTTGTCTGCGAGCAATCTAGCTTAGCAGTATGATACTTTTCAAAACACGACGGAGTCGTTATGCCTTAAAGTTCATCATCAGAAAAGTGCGGCGGCAAAAACGGTGCATCAGGCAAAAAACTGTGACCAATAACGCCTAAGTAAATACCCGTAGAATCGGTATATTTAGCGTTATTTCTTGGTATCAAGCACCCCTTTGCAGAGAGAAAAACTTGCTCTATCTCGGTGCCTAGGAGACCCTGACCATACATTGGCTGAACTAGGTTTTCAAACTCAACATCTATCCGACATAAGGCCGTTTTGAACCCATGGAGAGTGCCATCGAAAAGAGTGCGCTTAAAGCGGTTTACATAAATAGGATATAACTGAGAGATCATATTCAAACAATAATAATGGCGCGCACTAAGCGAGAAAATAGATTATATTTTTAGATAGAAACCCCGGGTAGGAACACGCAGACTCGAACTGCGGACCCCTTGCATGTCATGCAAGTGCTCTAACCAACTGAGCTATGCTCCTAATCTTCCCGAGCCCGCATTCTACACACCCATCCCTTTGGGGACAACTAGAATCAATCTTTCATGACTAGAGAGATTATGGCGACTAGACGACTCCGGTACCAACGGTCAAAAAGGTACCTAAGTCAACATACTAAAATAAACAAAAGAATATGTTTGTTAAGCATCAACTGACGAAGCAACTGGACTATACGCACTGCAATTAAAACTCTTTGATAGGCTGGTAATTTCGAATATGTATGGGAGAGAAGTACATCACCAACGGTGATATTTACAAAAAAGGAAACGGGGAGTCAGGAAAATCGAATCTAAATATTCACCGATTAATCTTTAAATCATCTTCCATGATGATTTTTTCCTGATTGCAATTTTTAAAATTCAGACTTTATTCCCGTCTAAAAAATTGGCTTATTCCAAAGCCGCCAACATCCTTGTTGGCCCATCATCCTTGATGGAATCACTCGAATCGCAACTTTCCCCGAATGTGCATTCATAATAAGTGTATGGGTTTGAAAATAAAATAAGCTAAAAGGGTTAGTACTTAAGTACTAAACTAGTGCTAATGTAAGTCCAGAAAGCGCTAGTAGCCCGGGTAGCGGGAATGTCGGTAAGAAAAACCTTACTGCTAAATAGTAACAACTATACTATTTTCGATAGATAA
>OLHN01000314.1_pt1 | contig 17606 bp, 12 predicted proteins | sample 1609581 | NCBI WGS metagenome assembly OLHN01 (sample SAMN05416876, study PRJEB24817) | seawater metagenome | isolation source: Sea water | place: Canada:Atlantic | collected 2013-11
TTAAAAAAGGCTACCGCTCTCTTGATGTCCGACTCCCTGAACAATTCTCGTTAATTGAGAAACTAAATCAACGAGAGCGTTACCCAATTAGCGTGCTGTGTAACGTATTCAATGTGCATCGTAGCAGCTATAAATATTGGGCTATACGGGATACAACGCCGACGCCAGAGCAAATAAGGCTAGAAGCTGAAGTTAAAGCCATACATGCAATGAGCGGCGGCTCAGCTGGGGCGCGGACAATCGCGGCAATAGCAACGAACAATGATTTTGAATTGAGTCGTTATCGTGCTGCTAAGCTAATGGTTAAATTAAAGCTTGAAAGCTGCCAAGTACCTCAACATTCATATAAACGCGGTGGTAATGAGCACCTTGAAATTCCAAATCTGCTTGATAGACAATTTGATGTTGTTGAGCCAGATACCGTGTGGTGCGGTGATGTGACGTATATTTGGACAGGCAATCGCTGGGCCTATTTAGCGGTCGTTGTTGATTTGTTTGCACGTAAAGTCGTTGGTTGGGCAATGTCGTTGTCGCCAGATACTAACTTAACGCTAAAAGCGCTTGAACTCGCGTATGAAAGCAGAGGTAAGCCAAGTGGACTGATGTTTCATTCAGACCAAGGTAGTCATTATACAAGTTTAAAATATCGTCAACGTTTATGGCGCTATAAAATTACACAAAGTATGAGCAGGCGCGGAAATTGTTGGGATAATGCGCCAATGGAGCGATTTTTTAGAAGCTTTAAAACGGAGTGGATGCCAAAGGTTGGATACGAAAACTTTAAAGATGCTAAATATAGTGTGAGTGATTATATCAACGGGTATTACAACAACGTTAGGCCACATCATTATAATGCCGGTTTAGCGCCAAATGAATCTGAGGTTAGATACCAAGATTCTAAAGCTGTGGCCAAATTTTATTGACCACTACAAATGTAATAGCCTACTTAGTGCTGAATTGGAAACTCCATTGAGTAAGGCGTTTTCAAGAGGTTTCGATGATTTGGTTAATTATATTGAGAAGAAAGGATACTTGAACCTTTATTTGTGGATGGCGCTTCTATTTATTAAAACTCATGTTAAAGATCAGTCTCTACGAATGTACTTAGATCGAAGGGTTGAGTATTCATCAATCGCAAAAGGAGTAGGTTATGAGTGGGAAAGTTTTCATCATGTTTATTGTTTAAGCCGTGTGCCCTATACCCAAGCAACATTAGAACAAAATTGTGTAGGATCTTTCTTTATTGTTCCGGTTGAAAGTATTGATGCAGAAAAAGAGTTTGATTATATGGACGTCTCTTACGCAAATACTTCAGGAGTTATTATTGGAGGCATTGGCATTATTACTGTATTCGGCGACGCTGGCGCCGTATATAATCAGATCCAACCAACAGTTATAAATAAGTTAAGTGGTTCAGTTACAAATATGCAATTTAGAGAACTTGTTGCTCACTTCGCCTGTTGTAGTTTACATCTAAAGAATAACCCCAAGCACTCTACTATTTCGGATTCCTCTGGAGTTCAACCTCCACGTATGATATGTACTTTGTTAAATTCAAATCCTGAATTTGAAAATTATAATGACCTAGTATTTGGTAGTTTGATGGACATGTTACTAGGCGATCTACTTGATGGTAAAGTTGCTGTACCTGACTTTCGAGAAAAGTTGAAATCAGGTCAACTATCCATACTTTTTGATAGTTCGGGGCAAGTGATTGCGCATAACAAGAGCTTTAAACGAAACTATGCTCCTCACCCGATTTAGTGGACACCTCATCATTACTTTAAGGAGGCTAATATGCCTAGATATACCCAATCTAGAAAGACATATTTTTACCCCGCTAATTTTAAAATCAAAGCAGTCAAACTTAGCTTACGAGATAATACCATATCAAAGGACGTTGCCGAGGCGTTAGGTGTTCATCCGTTAATACTGAGTACTTAGCAAAAATATCTAGAAGGTATTTTACTGTGCCGAATGGCACTAATTTATCGGACCTACACTGGCAATTAGCCTAAAGTGTTAACTTTACTGCCACCTGCACTCACGCATATTTACTTTGTCGTTTTTAAAAAGCACACCTTCTGATAATAACTTTTGACGCTGTTCTTGGTACTTGTTACTGCCTACAGGGAACGATATTTTACCTTGGCTGTTTACAACACGATGCCATGGAATAACCGAATCACTTGGCATTATTTTTAATAAGCGCCCAACTAAACGTGAGTTTTGCGGAAATCCAGCCAACGTAGCAACTTGACCATAGCTTGCTACTTTTCCTGCTGGGATACCGGCTATTACAGTATAAATAAGGGTTTCTTTTTCAATATCCATTTTTATCAGCGTAGGCCTTACTTAGTTGTTTAAATTGCTCCCATACAGTGCGTGCCACAGGGCCATGATGAATAGCATGCTGCCTAAACGCTCTTATTTGTGCGCTAAATTTATGTTCGCGGTCTGTAATATGGATTTCTTGTAGTAAGCCTGCTTTTATTTCAGGTTTGCAATGCTCTAGGCTCATCATTGCCCATCCGGCCCCTGAAAGTAAAAACGATTTTAAAGTTGCTACATCGTCTATTTTCATCATTGCAGAACCTTTAGAGTAAGATAGCCTATCGCTGTCTATACTTAAATCGCTTTCAAACATAGCTAAACATGGATAGGTTTGTAATTGTGTGTATGTTAACTGTTGGGGTAATAGCCCTTTAGCACTTACTATACCAATGTCGAGCTTACCTATGGGCACGCTTTCTAAGTCACCTGTAGCATGAAATAAATCAAACCAGGGGCCAATACCTAACTCTGCTTGCCCACTATTAACTTGTTCTAACGATACAAACCGTTTGCCACTGGTAATACAAAACTCTGTGCTCGTAAACTGCCTAAAAGTATTACTTATGATCTTGTTATAACTTTGTTTATGGCAGAGCTGTTCGTAACAAATTTGATATTGGGGTTCATTTCCTAACGAAAGCTCTTCTGCGAGTTTGGCAAGCTCGTCATTTGCATGTAGTAACTGTTGTGCCTCACGATGAAAAATACGTCCTTTTTCAGTAAGCTGTAACCGGTACTTTGTTCTATCTAGCAGCTCAAAGCCTATTTGCGCTTCTAAGTTTTTTATAGCCAACGTTAGCGCGGGCTGTGTTTTATGAAGCTTTTGCGCAGCGCCGCTCAAACTTGCGCTTTGCACTATGGCATCTAATATTACTAATTGATTCAGCTTCATATATCGCCTCAAAACATTATAAGTAAAACTTATTGAGTCTCTAAAATTTAATGAATTTTATTTTATATGTTTGCAGCGTATCCTGCACTTAATTATTTTGCCAATATTGCAACGGAGAAGACATGAAACTCTTTCGTCTATGTTTACTAACAACGACCCTACTTAGCTTAATTGCCTGTTCTGAGCCAGAACAACAAGTTAAAGAAGAGCCCATTCGCCCTGTTAAGCTGTTCAATATTGGCCATGACTCTCAAATTAATATTCGTAGTTTCCCTGCTGAGGTGGTTGCAAACCAAGGATCTTACCTTGCATTTAGGGTAAACGGAGAACTTATAGAGTTTCCGGTTCTTGCTGGTGAACACGTTGAAAAAGGCGATTTACTAGCCAAATTAGACCCTGAAGATTTTCAACTCCAGTTTGACGAACGTAAAGCACGTTACGAACTGGCAAAATCGCAACTGAGCCGAATTGAACAATTATTCGAGAAAAAAATTACCAGCCAATCTGAGCTCGACCAAGCAACAGCCAATATGCAAATTGCTGAGTCGGCATTTAAAATTGCTGAAACTAACCTAGAGTACAGTGAATTGCGAGCCCCTTTTGCGGGCACTGTTGCCAAAGTGTTTGTAAAGAATTTTGAAAATATTCAAGCTAAGCAAAACATTTTGCGCCTAGAAACGCGCGATTTAATGGACGTAGAAATTCAGGTTCCTGAAAAAATAGTGGCACGATTCAAAAAAGGCACGGATTACCACCCTACTGTTAAATTTGATGGCTTTGAAGATAAAGAATACTCGCTCGATATTAAAGAATGGGACACTCAAGCCGACCCAGCAACACTCACTTATAAAGTGGTGTTTTCGTTACCCGTGCCTGAGGACTTTAACTTACTAGCAGGTATGACTGGCCGCGTTTTAATTGATTTAAGTAAAGTAACACGTTCGCAGGTTGCTTACACAATACTCCCTATTGAATCGGTTTTTTCTGATCCTCAAGAAGCAATTAAAAATAATGCCTATGTTTGGCTTTATGATGAAAATACCGGCCAAGTCCATAAGCAAGCTGTTGAAGTTGGCCAATTACACCATGATGGCATAGAGGTACTTAGCGGTATTAAAGAGGGCCAAATTGTGGTGTCTGCGGGTGTTCACTCGATTGAAGAAGGCATGAAAGTTCGTCCATGGAATAAAGAGCGAGGCTTATAATTATGAGCTTTGCACAATTTTCTATAAAGAAAAAAGTAATTAGTTGGATGTTTGCCCTGCTGCTTTTAATTGGTGGTAGCGTATCGTATTTTGATTTAGGTCAGTTAGAAGACCCTGAATTTACACTTAAACAGGCCATGGTTATTACCATGTACCCTGGCGCATCACCGCAGCAAGTCGAGGAAGAAGTTACTTTTCCACTCGAAAATGCAATTCAACAGTTACCCTATGTTGACCACGTGACTTCTATTTCATCCAACGGGAAGTCGCAAATTGCCGTGGAAATGAAGAGCACTTATCGAAAAGAGCAACTTCGCCAAATTTGGGATGAAATGCGTCGTAAAATAAACGATCTTTCTCCGTCTTTACCCAGTGGTGTTTACCCAAGTACAATTTTAGATGACTTTGGCGATGTATATGGTGTTTTGTATTCTGTTGTAGGTGATGGCTATTCTTACGATGAACTAAAAGACTACACCGATTATTTAAAGCGTGAGTTGGTATTAGTTAAAGGGGTAAGCAAGGTAACGATTGCAGGTGAGCAACAGCCGCAAGTAATGGTAGAAATATCTACCCGTAAATTAGCCCAACTTGGTATTGCACCCAGCCATATATTTGCTTTGTTACAATCTCAAAACACGGTGTCTAACGCAGGTAAAATTAGAGTGGGCGATGAGTCGATTCGTTTTCATCCTACCGGCGAATTTAAAGATGTTAAAGAACTTGAAACTCTGCTGATTTCTAAACCTGGTGCGAGCGAGCTTATTTATTTAGGTGATGTTGCCGAAGTATTTAGAGAGTACGCTGAAGTACCCACTAATGTAATTAGATATAACTCTGAGCAAGCGCTATTAATTGGCGTATCGTTTATGAATGGCGTTAATGTGGTTGATGTAGGTAAACGTATTGATGCTCACTTAGCAGAACTTGAGTACCAGCGCCCGCATGGTATTGACGTGAATGCTGTATACAACCAGCCAAAAGAAGTAGAAACTTCGGTAGACGGTTTTATTGTTAGCCTGCTAGAAGCCATTGCGATAGTAATTGTGGTACTCCTTATTTTTATGGGCCTTAAAAGCGGTATTTTAATAGGCGGTATTTTATTACTAACGGTTTTAGGCACCTTTATTTTTATGAAGTTGTTTGCCATAGACTTACAACGTATATCGTTAGGTGCGCTTATTATAGCCCTTGGTATGCTGGTAGATAACGCCATAGTGGTTACCGAAGGAATTTTAATAAACCTAAAACGTGGCCAAACCAAACTTAAGGCCGCAGTTAACATTGTGGAGCAAACTAAATGGCCACTGTTAGGTGCAACTATTATTGGTATTACTGCATTTGCGCCAATTGGTTTAAGCTCCGACGCAACCGGTGAGTTTGCGGGCAGCTTGTTTTGGGTGTTGTTTATATCGCTGTTACTTAGCTGGATAACCGCCATTACTTTAACTCCATTTTTTGCAAACCTTATGTTTTCAGAAAATGAATTTAAAAATGATAAAAACACCGAAGACGATTCAGATAACGACCCATACCAAGGGTTTATTTTTACAGGCTATAAAACGCTATTAGATTTAGCAATGCACTATCGCAAGTCAACAATCATCCTCATGGTTGTATTACTGTGCAGTGCCGTAGTGGGGTTTGGTTCGGTTAAGCAGTCATTTTTCCCTGCCTCAAACACACCTATGTTTTACGTAGATTACTGGCAACAACAAGGTTCGGATATTCGTGCCACACTAGATGGCATAAAGAAGCTTGAAAACTATTTGCAACAAGAGGAACTTGTAGAAGAAGTAACAAGTACAACCGGGCAAGGTGCGCCGCGCTTTATGCTTACTTATGCGCCTCAAAAGTCTTACTCGTCGTATGGACAACTTATTATAAGAGTAAAAGACCGCGAAGCAGTTGCGGTTGTTATGCAAAAGGTCCGTGATTATTCTCAAAATACACCGTTATCAGCTCAACTAAAAATAAAGCCTATGGAGATTGGGCCTTCTACTGATGCAAAAATAGAAGCCCGTTTTACAGGCCCTGACCCTGTCATTCTTAGAAAACTCGCAGCTGAAGCTGAAAAGCTTATGGCTCAAGATGACGGCGCATTTAATATTCGTAATGATTGGCGTGCAAGAACCAAAATGATTCGTCCACAGTTTAACGAACAAAAAGCTCGACGCTTAGGCATAAGTAAATCAGATCTGGATGATGTGTTGCTTACAAGCCTGTCGGGTAAACAGGTGGGTGTATACCGTGATGGTACTCAATTACTGCCAATTATTGCGCGCTCCCCTGCTAATGAGCGTCTTAATGTAGATAGCGTTCATGATTTACAAATATACAGCCCTGTTTTAGGTGTATTTGTACCAGTAACTCAAGTGGTAGATGAGTTTATCGTTGAATGGGAAGACAGCCTAATAATGCGTCGCGATAGAAAGCGAACAATAACGGTAATGGCCGACCAAAATGTGCTAGGTGATGAAACAGCCGCTAAATTGTTTGCCCGAGTACGAGGCCCTGTTGAATCTATAGAGCTGCCTCATGGGTACTCATTAGAATGGGGCGGCGAATATGAATCTTCTAGCAAAGCTCAAAAAGCTATATTTGGGTCTTTGCCGCTTGGCTACTTAGCTATGTTTGCTATTACGGTTTTACTGTTTAACTCATTAAAACAGCCTCTTGTAATTTGGGCCACAGTTCCACTGGCAATTATTGGTGTCAGTGCCGGCTTATTAGCAATGAACGCGCCGTTTAGTTTTATGGGCCTACTTGGGTTATTAAGCTTAAGTGGTATGCTCATTAAAAATGGCATTGTATTAGTCGACCAAATAAACCTTGAGCTTAAAGCGGGCAGCTCACCTTACCAAGCGGTTTTTGATTCTGGGGTGAGCCGTGTGCGACCTGTAGCAATGGCTGCAATCACCACAATACTCGGTATGATCCCTTTGCTGTTTGATGTGTTCTTTCAATCTATGGCAGTCACAATTATGTTTGGTTTAGGCTTTGCGACCATACTTACATTAATAGTAGTGCCTGTTTTATATACTATGATTTTTAGAATTGAATACCAACCACGTAAATAAAGACATATTAAGTGTTTAACTAAATAAAAATGCCACAGCGTAAACTGTGGCATTTTTTATAACTTAAATTAATACAGTGGTAATTGCTTAGCTTATTTTTTTAAACTTAGCTTAGTGCGTGCGCCTGCTTTATTGCTAGATGCACTATTTGCTTTCGCCGTTTTTGGTTTACCAACATAGGTTGTAGAGCGCTTTTGATAAGGTGCATTAGTGCGATTATTTTTTTTCTCATCGCCTCGCTCTTTTTGCTTATTACGACGAGGGTTTTCACCCTGAAAGTCGCGTTTAGGTGATATAGCCGCATTTTTATCAACTTGCTTGTTAGTATCTAACGAGTGCTCTTGGGTTTTGCCTGAGTCAGCAATTGAGTCGTTTATTTGCGCCATTTCAACATCGGATAAATGACGCCATTGACCCACTTTTAATCCTTTTAATGTTACATTCATAATACGAGTGCGCTTTAAAGTCACCACCTCGTAACCTAAATACTCACACATCCGGCGAATTTGGCGATTTAACCCCTGAGTTAAAATGATCTTAAATTCTTTAGGGGCTGTTTGTGTAACCTTACACTTTTTAGTAACAGTATCTAAAATAGGAATGCCGTTGGCCATTTTAGATACAAATTGGCGGTTAAGAGGCTTGTCTACGGTGACGACGTATTCTTTTTCGTGGTTATTACCCGCACGCAAAATTTTATTAACAATGTCGCCCTCGTTAGTTAAAAATATTAACCCTTCAGAGGGTCTATCTAGGCGCCCAATTGGAAATATACGGTCGGGATAATTAACCGCTTTAACAATATTGCTTTGGATTTTACGTTCGGTTGTACACGTTATACCCACCGGTTTATTGTAGGCAATATAAACGCGTTTAGGTGGTGTTTTTAATGGTTTGCCATCGACCAATACTACATCGGTTGCTGCAACCTTCACGCCCATTTCTGGCGCATTACCATTAACTGACACACGACCTTGCTCAATATATTTATCGGCTTCACGGCGTGAACAAAAACCTGTTTCACTAATAAATTTATTTAAACGTTTTAATTCGGTCATATCACTTAATGGTATTAATTTTTTAGGGTCGCTAGTGTATACCCAAACCACCTAAAAATGCGAGTTATGCCGCCGATTTAATGTCGGTTAATTTGCGCCACAGCACTTCAAGCGGCCCTTGTTTAAAATAACGACTATAAAATAACGTAAATAATAACTGCACAGCAACTAAGCTGCCAGCAACTAACCAGTAATCTACTCTATTAAAGCTAAGTATCCACTCTGGAAATAACACTCTATAAATAAGCAATTGCATAACGGTTTGGCTTATATAAAGTGTGAATGCCATGCGACCCGCCTGCTGTATTAGTTTGCCAAACTGTGGGCTATTATTACAAAACTTAACAATTACATGTATATAAAGCCCAGCCATACACAGAGCAGCGAACATGTTAGAAATTTCTTGTAAGCTCATACCCAAACCACCAGTAAGCGTTGATGTACTTACTCGTATACTACAAAATATAAGTACACCTAAGGCACACACCCACAACTGCTGATTTGATAGACCTTTGTTATATATTCCCTCTTTATACGCGTAAATGCCAATTAGCATGATGCCAACGCACATCCACATCGTCATTAGCGGCACTGTGATTAGCATAAGGATATTTATAAAAAGATTTTCATTAAAGTAATCACTGTAATGAGGGCTAAATAACTCAATAAACTTGGCAGAATCACGAAAGCTCTGATCGTCAGGAATAGTGAACAACACTAAAAACGTAACCACCGCCGAGAGAGCAGTAAACTCGAGCCCTCTTTGCAATAGCTTTGGGTTGTCGGTGTCTAGATATTTAATAATAAACCAGCCAGACACTCCATAAACAAACAAAATATCACCAGCCCAAAGTAAAAAGCCATGTATTAGACCAAAAATTATGAGCCAATATAATCTACTTTTTATTTGCGCAGATGATTTAAAGCGCTGCCATTGAATATACAAACCTGCGCCAAAAAGTAAGCTAAACAGCGTTCTAAATCGGCCTTCTATAAACAGTATATTAAAATATTCAATGATGGTGTCGCTTACAGGGGGGATAGTTAAAGGCACATAACCAAATTCCATAAAACCAAAGGCATAGCCATTCATAAACACTAAGCCAAGCACGGCAATGCCGCGAATAAAGTCCATATTATAATTACGCATTAAAGCTATTTTCCGTTAAATATTATTTTTATAGCTGTCGGCCCAGTCAACCGACTTCTGGTAAAGCTCTGGTAGTATATCACTTTGTATATTTAAAAATATAACAGCTTGTTCGAGTGCCCACCAGCTGCCGGTTTCGTATGCTTTAACAACTTTTAAAATGTAATACAGTGTGTTTTTTTCTTCGAGCAAGGCTGCTTTTATATCATCCTGGAAAGGTAATTTTTCAACAAGCAAGCTCATTGGTTGATCTAGTATAGCGTCAAGAAGCGAAAACAAGCCGGTTAAAAACGCCTCTCCTGACTGATGCTTGGCCACTTTTTTAGCAATCAATTCACAAAAGCGCGCACGTACGACACACACTTGCATTAGCTCTGCAGGCTTTTTACCAGCGGTGTGAGCGGTAACAATTAAACTAACAAACTTTTTTAACCGCTCCTGGCCCAAATAAACCAGCGCTTGCTTTAAGGAGGCTATTTTACTTTGTATGGGAAATACGCCGCTGTTAATTAAACGTAGTAATTTATAAGCCAGTGCGGCATCCAATTCAAACAAAGCTGCTATTTTGGTTAAATCTGGATTGGGGCCCATTATTTCAGCATATATTGCAACGACTAACCCGTAGTTATAATCAATGTCGTTGTGCTTCATCATGGTGGGTTTTGCAAAAAAGTAACCTTGAAAGTAATCAAAGCCCATGCCAGCAGCAACTTCGTATTCTTCCTGAGTTTCTATTTTTTCTGCGAGTAACTTAATTTGTTTGTGATCTTTGAGCTTTTTTATAATAGGGTGAATATCGTCTAATGGGGTTATGGTTATATCAAATTTAATGAGTTTAACCAGCTTTAAAAAGCGATCCCATTGCGGTTTATATACAAAGTCATCAAGGGCTAAATTAAAATTACTATGAAAGAGCTCTCGGCATAACTCGTAATTTGTATCAGTGGGCTCTATGCTTTCAAGAAGCTCTATTACAACATCTTGGCACGGTAAAAAGGCACACAGGTCAAGCTCTAAAGATTCAGGCCCAATGTTGATGAGTGCTTTTTTACCAGAGGTGATATGGCGTGTGCCCAAATTAAGTTGATTTTCCATAATAAGCCGTGCAGTTGCCTGCCCTTCGGCTATATCAGGAAAAAAGTTTTTAGGACTGTCCCTAAAAAGTAGCTCGTAAGCAACTACTTTTTGACGCCGATTGAAAATTGCTTGCCTTGCAACAAATACAGACACTTTACCTACTTTATTTAATTCCATTAATACCAAGTTATTAATAGCGTAAATAATCTAAAATGTCACTTCGCTTAAGTTAAATTAAACAAAGTTTATCGGTACAAGGTTGAAATGTAATCACTTGCAACCTGAGACCACGAAAAGCGTACTGCTTTAGCATTAGATTTTATTTGCTGCCATTTTTTTGGATGTTGTTTATAAAATGCTAGCGTTTCGGTTAAACATGAAAGCAAAGTATGTGTTTGCTCACGTAATGTTGCGCCATTAAAACTAAACCCATTTTGATTGTGTTTTACCGTATCTTTTAATCCGCCAACACTATGTACCAAACAAGGTTGGCCTGCGCGCATTGCCAGCATTTGGCTTATTCCGCAAGGCTCAAACGAACTAGGCATTAAAAATAAATCACCTAATTGATACATTAAATCACCTACTCTTTGCGCATAACCTTTTAAAAATAGTAAATTTTCGTTACGTGCCATGGCTTTTGTAAACAATGCTTCTAGCGCTTTATCGCCAGAGCCTAATATGATTAAACGCCCACCCTGTTCATTAATACTATTACATACTGCGTCTATCGCAAGTTCACCATTTAATGGCTGACATAATAACAATACTTTTTGTTCTGTGAGTCTACCTACGCTTGTAACAATTGGCCCATTATTTGGTGTCGCTTTAAATTGCTTTAATCGTTGGTGCGCAATGTAGTGAACGCTTTCAAGCTGTTCGCTGTTGCTCATCCAAGCAAATAAGCTTTTTTCTGTCTCGTTGTACAACTCGTCCATAACTGCATTTGCAACTTCCAATGCAGGGTATTCACAGCCATTCAAAATGCCGACCAATTTACCTTGTTCGGCTGCATTTTGTAGGTCTTGTTCAAGCCCCTCCCCACCAAAAAAGCCATCATTGTAATTACTGGGTTTAAGCACTTCTTGGCTGTAGGTAGGCGATACTAAATGAATTTTGTCTGCTAAATTAATGGCGCTTCGCATTGGGTTAAAACAATTTGAATACCTTGGGTCGCACAAGTGTTGCCCGTTGTAACTTAATGATGGAAACCAAGCTTCTAAGCTCGATTCATCGTGCTTAAAAGGCCTTATTCCTTGTAGTGCTAAATTGTGCACTGTGTACGCTAAATGTATATCGTGTAAAGCACTGTAACGTGGCTCAAACTTAAGTAAAACAGCAACGCATGCGCTATGCCAGTCATGTAAATGCAGCGTACTAGGGCGTTTAAGTAGTCCTTGCAATAATGCTTCGCAAACAGCCGCATTAAATAGCGCAAACTTTGTTGCATCCGTTGCAAATGGCCTACCCGGTGCATCATTACAATAAACGCTACCCGATTCACTAAACATTGGGTGGCTTATTACAATTTGAGTTATGTTATTTTTTGTTTGATCCACTTTAAACAAGGTCATTACATGAGATTGAGCATTAAACGCCACGGTTACTTCACCTATATAATGCCTATTTAATGGCTCAAATCCATAATCTGGGATCACCACATCAACCGATACGCTATGCTTCGCAAGAGCCTTCGGGGCATCACGGACTACATCTGCTACACCGCCTACTTTAGCGCCAGGTAACGCATCGTTCTCTGCTGCAACCATTAATACATGCATTAATTTACTACTTCCTTTGTTTTAATAAGCTCACCCGCTTTAGGGCAAGCTTGTTTTGCCTAACTCTGTATTAAGCTAGTTTCTTATTTTCTTGTGTTTGACGCTCTAACTTTTTAGCAAGTTCACTAAGCATGTCGCGGGTAACAAGTACGATGCCTTTTTTTGATACCCTAAAACCATTTTCTTCATCTGTTTTACGGTCAAACCCTATTTCAAGCCCTGCAGGTATTTCACAACTTCTGTCTATTATTGCACGTTTAATTTTACAACCGCGGTTAATAATAGCACCCGGTAAAATAACCGATTGTTCAATTTCACAAAACGAGCGCACATGCACGTTAGAAAATAACAATGATTTTCTTACTGCCGACCCCGAAATAATACACCCTCCCGAAACTGTAGAGTCAAGGGCCATTCCTCGCCTGTCGTCATCATCAAATATAAATTTAGCTGGGGGTAATTGCTCTTGGTATGTCCAAATTGGCCACGCTGGGTCGTACAGATCAAGTTGAGGCTCAGGCATAACAAGCTCCATGTTAGCCTCCCAAAATGAGTCGAGTGTTCCTACATCGCGCCAATATGGCTGACCTTCTTGTTGAGGGTCTCTAAATGGGAATGCAAAAACGTTATGCTCTTCAATAATAGCGGGGATTATGTCATGCCCAAAATCACGTCCTGACCCTTCATTTTCAGCATCTTTCTTTAGTTGCTCAAATAAAAACTCAGTATTAAATATGTAGTTACCCATGGATGCTAAACATGTACCCGGCTTGCCTGGCACTGAGCTTGGCATAGCTGGCTTTTCATCAAAACGACAAACACGGCTTTCTTCATCTACTGTCATTACACCAAAGGTATCTGCAGCTTCTTCAACGGGTACTTCAATACAACACACGGTCATATCGGCCCCTTTTTGAACATGTTCAGCAAGCAATGCACCGTAATCCATACGATAAACGTGGTCGCCTGATAAAATCATTACATATTTAGGTAACTCATGACGAATAATATCCATATTTTGAAAAACAGCATCGGCGGTGCCGCAATACCATTCATCACCATGGCGTTGTGATGCAGGTAATATTTCAACCGATTCACCTAATTCCTTTTTAAAGTGCCCCCAAGCTCGATTTACGTGGCGAATAAGTGAGTGAGATTTATACTGTGTTGCTATACCCACACGCCTAACACCCGAGTTGATACAGTTAGACAAAGGAAAATCAATAATTCTGTGTTTACCACCAAAGTAAACGGCTGGCTTTGCACGCCAGTCGGTCAATTCGTGCAGGCGAGAACCACGACCACCAGCCAGTATTAACGCATACGTTTCTCTAGTTAGGCTACTTATGTAGCGATTTGCATAATTAGGCATACTATTCTCTCCATTTATCTAGCTTTTAGTGGCTTTACTGGTAGTTGTCGTTGAGTCAGTGTCACTAGTATTGAGTGGGGTTAAATGCCAAATGTCGTCACTGTATTGGCTTATGGTCCTATCACTTGAAAATATGCCACTGGCAGCGGTATTTAGAATACTCATTTGCGTCCAATAAGCTTGATCAGCATAGGCTTTATCTACTTGTTTTTGTGCAGATACGTAGCTTTCGAAATCATGTGCAACAAGCCATGGATCGTGTGGGCTCTTAATTGCATTAATTACATCGTCAAATAGGCAAGGTTCAAATAAATTAAAGTGCCCGCTTTCTAGCAAGTGCATAACATTAGCTAAGTCGCTATTTTGCTCAATTAAATGTGCGGGGTTATAACGCGACTTAATATCATCAATCTGATGTGCCTCTGCACCAAATAAGAAGAAATTATCAGCACCAACGGCATCTCTAATTTCTATATTGGCGCCATCTAACGTGCCAATAGTTAATGCACCATTCATCATGAACTTCATATTACCGGTGCCTGAAGCTTCTTTACCGGCAGTTGAAACTTGCTCAGACAAATCAGTAGCTGGACAAATAACTTCCATGGCTGTCACATTGTAATTAGGTAAAAAAGCCACGCGTAAATACGACGACGCGAGGGGATCTTTATTGATCACATCTGCCACATTATTGATTAGCTTAATTATTTTTTTAGCCATGTAGTAACCCGGCGCAGCCTTACCACCGAGTAAAACACAACGTGGCACTAATCCTTGTGTATCACCACGACGAATGCGGTCATATAAATGGATAACATGGAGTATATTTAGTAACTGACGCTTGTATTCATGAATCCGTTTAACTTGTACATCAAACATCATGGATACATCAAACTCTACACTACAGCGCTCTTTAACTAAATCAACTAAACGTTGCTTGTTTGTTACTTTGGCTTTTTGCCACTGTGCTTGAAATGATGTGTCATCATAAAAACGACGTAGCTGGTTTATTTGAGCAAAGTCACGTACCCAATCGGTGCCTATTTTCTCACTAATCAATTCACTCAATGTAGGGTTACAATGGGCAAGCCAACGGCGAGGTGTAACCCCATTGGTTTTGTTATTAAACTTGTTAGGCCAAAGTGTATAAAACTCTTTAAATAAACCCGCTTTTAATAGCTCTGTATGCAGTGCAGCAACACCATTAACTGAATAGCTGCCCACAATGGCTAAATAAGCCATGCGAATTTGCGGTTCGCCACCTTCCTCTATTAGTGATAGCTCTCGCTGTTTATCAACATCACCAGGCCAATGCTGTGCAACTTCGGCTAGAAAACGTGCGTTTATCTCAAATACTATTTCTAAAATACGGGGTAACAATTTTGAAAATAATGAAACTGACCATTTCTCTAACGCTTCTGGCAATAAGGTATGATTTGTGTAGGCCATTGTTTTTGTGGTTATTTGCCATGCATCATCCCAGTCGAGCTCGTAATCATCAACTAACACTCGCATAAGCTCTGCCACAGCAATACTTGGATGAGTATCGTTTAATTGAAAAACATGGTAATCGGCAAAATCAGTAAAGCTTTCACCATGATCACTCACCCACTGATCAACAATATCTTGAATACTTGCTGATGATAAAAAGTATTGTTGGCGTAGTCGTAGCTCTTTACCATTTTCACTGCTGTCGTTAGGGTAAAGTACCATAGTGATTTGTTCGGCTAAGTTTTTTTGTGCAACGGCTTCTGAATAACTACCCGCGTTAAATTCAGTTAGGTTAAATTCGTCGGTCGCTTCTGATTTCCATAAGCGCAGCGTGTTTACAATATTGTTTTTATAACCAGGAATGGGCACATCGTAAGGCACTGCTAACACGTCATGGCTACTAACCCACTGGCGGTGTTCTCTACCTTGTTTATCAGTATAACTATTTACATAACCACCGAACTTAATACGCTTAGAATGCTCGGGAGCACTTAGCTCCCAAGGGTGCCCCTCACGAAGCCAATTATCGGGTTGCTCTATTTGATTACCATCACTAATTGATTGGTTGAACATTCCGTATTCGTATCTAATGCCGTAACCCACAACGGGTAAAGCTAAACTTGCACAGCTATCTAAAAAACACGCAGCTAAGCGCCCTAAGCCACCATTACCAAGGCCTGCATCGTGTTCTGCGTCTTCGACTGTTTCAATTTCGGTACAATATTCTTGTAGTGCCGATGAAACTTGATCCTCTAAATCAAGATTTAATACCGCATTGCCCAGGGCACGCCCCATTAAAAACTCAAGTGAAAGATAACTGGTTTTTCTGCTTTTTTGCTGTTTGATTTTTTTATTCGTTTCTCGACACCGTGCCACTAAACGATCGCGGATCGTCAATGCTAATGCATGGTACAAATACAGCTGTGACTCACCGACTTTGTCTCGCCCTAGGGTGTAATAAAAATGGCGCGTTAAATCATCTTTTAAGGTGCTTTCGTCTATTACTGGGCCTTCTTGCCACCCCTTTACAACACATACTTGTTCAACTTGCTTAGCCATTAGCTACGTCCTCTAAGTTAGCACTAAAAACCCAACTACTTTGTGCAGAAATTTCAACGGGTACATCTTGGTGAGTTGTTAAAGATGCATTATTTACACTTGATAAAACCATTTGCCACTGCGCATTAATAGGTGATGGAGGCAACTGACAACTGACTGATTTTTTATTAGCATTGAATACAATAAGTAATGCGTGTTTATTTTGCTTATCAAGCAAGCTATACATTAAAAATTGACGCGAATTCTCATGCCAATGCGAATCTGTCATGGTTTTACCTTGCTCGGTAAACCATTTAACAGTAAAGCGCTCGTCTATATCGTCTAAAAATACACTGTGTTTAAACGCACTATGAGCACGCCTAATTTTTAGGGCATCGTCTATAAAACGCGTTAAAGAATGATTCAGCTGTGAGTCTTTCCATGCAAGCCAACTCGTACGATTATTTTGACAATACGCATTGTTATTACCTCCTTGAGAATGTGCCATTTCGCTGCCAGCAGCAATCATAGGCACGCCTTTAGAAAGGATTAATGTGAGTAAAAAGTTTTTTTGTTGTTGTAATCTTAATGCGGCTATTTTCTCATCATTGCTAAATCCTTCAGCCCCGCAATTAAATGAGTAATTAGCACTGTGGCCATCTCTGTTTTGCTCGCCATTTGCTTCATTGTGTTTATGCTCGTAACTCACTAAATCAGCAAGGGTAAATCCATCGTGGCTGGTTATAAAGTTTATGCTATTGAGTGGGCCTCGGTGGCTATGCTCAAATATATCAAACGAGCCATGTAAACGTTTAGCTACGTTGGCTATAATTCCCTCATCGCCTTTCCAAAAACGACGAATAACATCTCGGTATTGGTCATTCCACTCTCGCCAAGGTGGAGGAAAAGCCCCGAGTTGATACCCACCAGGGCCAATATCCCATGGCTCACTAATTAACTTTACCTTATTTAAAACAGGGTCTTGAGCAATAGTTTGTAAAAACGTATGCGCTGAACTAAACCCAGCCTTTGAGCGGCCCAGTATTGTTGCTAAATCAAATCTAAAACCATCGACACCCATTACTTCAACCCAATATCGCAGGCTATCGAGTACGAGCTGCAAGGTTT
>OLHN01000372.1_pt1 | contig 15169 bp, 10 predicted proteins | sample 1609581 | NCBI WGS metagenome assembly OLHN01 (sample SAMN05416876, study PRJEB24817) | seawater metagenome | isolation source: Sea water | place: Canada:Atlantic | collected 2013-11
AAAGCATATTAATCGACACCTTAAATGAACTGGAATTAGCGCATATACCCAGTGACGCCAATTTTGTTTTACACAGAATAGGCACGCCATTGGCTGACTACGCTCAACATATGAAGCAAAACGGCGTACGTGTCGGCAGAAAAATGACAGCAGATGATCGCTGGAACCGCATATCCTTGGGCACACCGGCTGAAATGAGGATATTTGCGCAAACCTTAAAAGCATTTAGACAAGAGGGTTGGGTATAGTGACACATCACATCACAACAACCCATAGCCCGGCTATCAGACGGCGTGGCGCCCTGGGAAAAACAATGGTATTGGGGCGCGTTCAGCAGGAATTATAGCGTCGAGTTGGACGGAGGCCAGAAAGCAATAAGAACAAGCACCTACCGGTCCTGCTCCCCAGCACTAACCGCCCCCGCTTGCGGCGATTCGCCCTTCCTAAGCATTTTGTACCAGGCATAAAAAGGACCCACGGTGTTTTGCCAATAGGTACGGTGTTCTGCTTGTGTTTTGGGCCCAATACCCCAGGGCGTATATTCATCCTTGATGGGTATATAGAGTGTTCCAAACAGCCTATCCCAAATGCTAGTGATAGCCGCAAAGTTTTTATCCCAGTGGGGTTCTAAGTAACTATGGTGTATGTGGTGCATCGCTGGGCTGTGCAGCCACAGCGAAAGCCAGCGTGGGTAATTAAATTGCACATGATAATGGCGAAAAGAGCCATTAAAGCCGAAAAGTAATGAAAAGAACCCTATATTAAACAGCGTTGCTGCAACTATATTTCCACTGAAGAGCCATGCGAATAGCCCGCCAACAAGGCCATAACTGAGGGCGCTTCCCGTTGCCCAGATGGGCCCTGCCAAAAAGTGCTCTCTGTACCGAGTGAGCGGTGTTAAAACTTCCGCTGAATGATGTACTTTATGAATGGCCCAAAGTGCAGGTACTCTGTGCATGGTGTAGTGAATAAGAAAGAAAATAAAATCATAACAAAGGAGAGTGACTAAGCTATATAACAGCATCCAGCCATAATTGATTTCTAAACCAGGCGACGCCCCAACAATTCCATTCAGACTGGCAATCATAGCTGACTCAGCACTTGGCCCCACTGTCGCCATTAATCCGACAAACCAAATTGGTCTTAATACTCTCTCGGTGACCCATAACCAAATATCTACTCGAGCTGAAATATGGGTATAGATATCTTTAGGGAACAAAAATTTCAATAACGATGCCGGACGCTCTCTGCCATCAGCCCCACGAGAGCCGCGTCCCTTTCTAAACAGCCAAATGCAGATGGCAAGTACAATAGTGACGCTCAAAAATTGCCACGTTAAATCTCTAGGAAGGTTATTAGCTATCAGTTGCCATAGATAATTACTGAGTTCTTGGGTAGTTTCATTTAATGGTCCTACTACCTCGGTTGCAGCGTCGGCAACAGACTCATCAACCCCAGGATATTTTGCTTTATCTACTATTGCCATGGCTTAGAGACCCCTAGTGAGTGAGATTTTAACCATTACCCTTTAACGTCAATTTATATTTAAGCAATATCATGTATGAACTGTCAATCTGTAGGCCAGATAGCTTGATAGGTCTAAATTTTTGTTAGCCATCAATCATCACTTTGGAATACCACACAATAGATCGTTAGGCGTACGTAAAAACTCGTTGGCTGGAGCGGGGTAATATGGCCGAGACACAAGAATTTCGTTTTTAAATAGCCAGTCATACCGGCAAGCAAGTAATCCACGACAACCTATAGCTATATTCAAAGCGGTTCACGGCCAACATCAACACCTATACACAATATAATGGAATAATTCTCATTCGTATTCTATAGTTGGGTTCGGTCTTTTTCTGATAGGTAAATACAGCGTGAAAACAAACTTTGATTTTATTATTTTGGGTGCTGGGTCTGCTGGCTGTGTGTTGGCTAACCGGTTGAGTGCTAACCCCGATGTTGAGGTGTGCCTAATTGAGGCCGGGGCTAAAGACACTGACGTGCGCATTCATGTGCCGCTGGGCTTTGCATTTTTGGGGGATAAGACTACTTTAAGCTGGAACTATGACACCGAGCCGCAAAAAGGCTTTGATAAGGTGCCTGTTGAGGCCCCTGCTACTGCGATGGTTGATTCTGCGGGCGGTGTACATAATGTGCAGGCCGAGCTAATGGAGCACCGCAAGGGCTTTCAGCCACGGGGTAAAACCTTGGGTGGGTCTAGCTCTATTAACGCTATGTTATATGTTAGAGGACACCGCTGGGACTATAACCATTGGTCTGAGCTGGGTAATGCCGGGTGGTCTTATGATGAGATACTGCCCTACTTTAAAAAGGCTGAGCACAATGAGGTGTTTGATGATGCCTTTCATGGTCAGAATGGGCCTTTAAATGTCTGCAAAATTAGGCATAGCAATAAGCCCACTGATCAGTTTGTTGAGGCTGGGTCTAAGCTGTATGCGTACAACGATGACTTTAATGGTGCCGAGCAAGAAGGCATTGGCTATTACCAAACCACCCAAAAAGACGGCAAGCGCTGCAGTACCGCCAAGGCGTACTTGGTGCCGGCTATGGATCGGCCCAATTTAACGGTGTTGACCGACACGCAGGTTAATAAGCTGTTGTTAGACGGTGATAAAGCCGTGGGTGTGCAGTGCATGACCCCGCAGCAAGAAATGGTTGATTTTAGCGCCTCCAAAGAGGTTATTTTGTCCGCAGGTGCCTTTGGGTCACCGCAAATTTTATTGCGCTCAGGTATTGGCCCAGCTGAAGAGATTACTAAACACGGTATTGAGCACTTGGTAGACCTGCCTGGTGTGGGCCAAAACCTGCAAGACCATTTGGATTATTTGTCAGTGCACAAGCATCCCTCTTCTGAGCTAATTGGCATGTCGTTGCGGTCAATCTTTTATACGTACCCCAAGGAGTTGCTTAAGTATATTTTCAAGAAAACCGGTTTGTTTACTTCTACGGTAGCTGAGGCCGGTGGTTTTATACGTACCAGTGATGAGCTAGACGTGCCAGATGTGCAACTACACTTTGCCCCCGCCATGGTGGTTGACCACGGCAGAACGCAGTTGTGGGGCCATGGTTTAAGTTGCCACGTGTGCCTGCTGCGGCCTAAATCTAGAGGTACGGTTAAGTTGCAGTCTGCCAACCCCGATGATGACCCGTTGATTGATCCAAAGTTTTTGAGCCACCCCGATGACATGAAGGTATTAGTGGCGGGTTACAAGAAAATGATGGCGATTATGAACACGGGGCCCATTAGTCAATACATAGCCGAGTGTGTGCGGCCGGTGAATATTAACGATGACCGCGATATTGAACGTGCCATAAGAGAAAGTGCTGATACGGTGTATCACCCGGTGGGCACGTGCAAAATGGGCAGTGACAGTAATGCAGTGGTTGATGAACGCTTGCGAGTACACAAGGTGAAAAACCTGCGGGTAGTGGATGCGTCTGTTATGCCTACGGTGGTTGGTGGCAACACTAATGCACCCACGGTCATGATAGGCGAGAAGGCTGCAGATATGATTTTACAAGACTGGCAGGCTGCCGGTTAGGTTGCGTATCGAAAAAGGGGCTTGGGTTTGATGGGGGTTTAAAATCATCTTTGATAGTATTCTCCCTTTACTAAAACCGCCTTCTCAACCTCAAACTAAGTCGCTAGCAACCTATGAGAATAATTATTAAACCTATTCTCACTCCGAGATATGCTGGCTCTGCAACACATATAAATAAGTGAATAAATAGCACGAAAGGAATATACGTACTAGCTATTATTATCTGGGCTAAATAAGGGAATTGATTTAATTGATATTTATGGGTTTATGCATGATTTATCTCAATAACTCCTTGAAATTAATGCTTAGAGGCTAGTAAAAAATAGTATAAATACCCTATTTCAGTTTTCAGTATGTTTTATATACTGACGGGTCTCCAAGGAGGGTGACATGATTGTTATTAGGAAGTTCAAGGATCAACTACTAGATAGTATCGCTACATGGGGACCCTGTGATGCGTTCGGTGAGTTTCTTCCGCGCGCAGTCGAAGACAGTATTCAGATCAATGTCCTGGTCGCTAAAAATACTATAAAATCAAAGCATAGTAACCGTTTGGGTAATGGCGCTACAGCCTACTATCTTTTTAGCCCCACTGACGATTGCCAAGCCGAAATCGATAAGCTGTTATTGGCGCACAAAGTAGTGGGTATTGCTCAGCTTTTGACCAGGCGAGAGTTAGATGTAATAAAAGAAATATTCGATCTAGACAGCACCAGCAAGGTTGCAGCCAAACTAGGCATTAGCGAGAGTACTCTGGTAAACCACCAGTCAAATATCAGCAAAAAGTCAGGCTTTCGGGTCCGTGAAATTGCCTCTATGATCGCTGATTGCTCTAGCGTAGAACTGCTAACATCTGTGGTTACGCCAACTATTACCGTTGCGTGATGTTGGCAGCCCTAGCCAGCATTATAAATATGTCCCCTACTGCATAGTAATGGCGGTTTGAAAGGCGGGCCTAGCTTCTATTTTTTTAACGTAGGCCTTGATATTAGTCATTTGGTCAGTCACGCAGCCGTTTCTGTTGGCCATAAAACACGCATGCCCAAGCATTATGTCTGCCGCTGAAAAGTCACCAATGAGGTAATCTCTGCCGTTTAGAGCGTCATTAATGGGCCCTAAAGACTTGGTCAGCAGGTTTTCAGCTTGGCGCAAGGCATTGGCATCACGACGGTCTGGTGGCAGTAAAAACTTTTGCACGACTATTTGATTCATGGGTGGCATAACCATGCCTTCGCAGTAGTGAAACCATTGTAGGTAGGCCGGAAACTCCGATGACTGTACTGCCGGTTTTAGACCCCCATTTTTGTGGCGTTCCAGCACGTAGTCAACAATAGCGCCGGACTCAAAAATAGAGATATCACCATCTTCTAGTACAGGCACTCTGCCCAGAGCATGTCGCTCTCTATGCTCGTTTGATTTTAGCCCATCCTTGGTGAATGGCATGCTGTTAACGGTGTACTCAAGACCTAGCTCTTCTAGCAACCATACAATACGCCCAGCTCGGGTCCCTGCAACAAAGTGAACTTTTAACATAACCTGCCTCTTTCAATGGTAGTGTGATTAGTACCCCCTATTTAAGGCAACTCTAGGGGTAGCGTGCTATAAATGTTTGTATCTCGTCAAAGGCTTCTTGAGCGGCGCACAGCTCTGGATGAAACATCTGCCAAACGTGCGGCATGCCCGACCAAATTTGCAGGGAGGTCATAGACCCTGCGGCCTGTGCTTTGTTGGCGTAACGGCGACCATCATCTAGTAAAATCTCAGCGTCGCTGGCCTGAATTAGGGTTGGTGGTAAGTCATGCAACTTGCCCAATAGTGGCGAGATCTCCGGATCCTTGGTGTTATAGGGCGCAATAAATGCGCCAGCACTGAGCATTAACCAGCGTGGGATTTTTGCCAACTTTTTGGCCATGGGCTTGAGCATGATGTCTGTATTTAGATTGGCTTTGATGCTCGGGTTGACCATGCGCATGTCAGTGACCGGTGACAGTGCCACCGCGGCATTGGGTGCGCGTCGCTGAGTGTCTCGAGCCCACGCCAATAAGGACAGGGTTAGGTTACCACCGGCAGAGTCCCCCGCTACATAAATTGCCGTTGCGGTTGATGACCCCTGCGGGCCATTGGCCAATACCCAATCATAGGCGGTTCGACAATCTTCTATGCAAGCTTCACGTTTATGTTCTGGTGATAGCCGATAATCAATGGCTAGCACTGCGCAGTTTGTTATCTCAGACAGCTTGCTAGTGATTACTCTGTGACTGGTAGGGCTACCGGCGACAAAACCACCACCATGAATATACAGTAACCGTCTGTTGGGGTCGGCATCGGGGGCAATCACCCATTCAGCGGGTACGCCGTCTGCGTCTGTAGGCGAGCATTTGCTGGCTAATGGCACATGACTTCTAATGGTGTCCATGAGAGAGCGCACACGATCTATGCGCCCTTTAAGAGGCTGAGACGCTGATGGTTTATCCGTGATTCTAATTTGCTTGTAGATGCCTTTTAACGCCATGGCGTTAGCGACTCGCGTTTTAGAGTCGGTATCAGCGAAGAAGACCTTCCCAAGGGGAAGGTCATATTGGGCATTGGTGTCACGCTGCAACCACACACAAACGGCTATTGCAGTTACTATGATCAGCGCTATGACAATCGACACAGCGCCGAACGTGCCCATAGTTAGACCGAGTAGCTTAGTTGATTAAACTTCTTTTGGTGAAAGTCGCCATCACCAAAGGTGGTGTTAATCATCATCAGGCGCTTAACGTAGTGACCAATGTTTAATTCATCAGTCATACCAATACCACCATGAAGCTGAATCGCTTCTTCACCAATGGTTTTGCCATAACGTGCCACAGTCGCTTTAAGCGCGTGAACCGTCTTAGACAGTGCCTGCGCGTCGGTTTCACCTTCTTCAACACTTTTTGACTCGCACAGTCCACGATAGAGCATTGATTTAGTCTGCTCACAGCCCATGAACGTGTCTACCATGCGGTGTTGCAAGACTTGGAACGAACCAATCGGCGAGCCAAACTGCTGTCGTGTCTTGGAGTAATCTACGGTCAAGGTATTTAGCGTCGCCATAATCCCCAACGCTTCTGCAGACAAACCAATTAAAATCTGTGGCATGACTTGTTCAATAAGATCCATGCCCTCACCCGCTGCGTTAAGCAACTGGCTCTGATCAACCGCAACATCAGTTAGGGTTAATGTCGCTGCACTTTGGCCGTCCATCATTTTGTAGGCTTTGACCTCAACACCCGGCGCAGTTGCGTCGACTAAAAACAGGCTTACGCCACTGTGATCAAATTGTCCGCCGCTGGTGCGCGCACTGACCACAAACTTGCTGGCCGTACCGCCGTTGGCCACCACGGTTTTTACGCCATTAAGTGTATAACCGTCGCCACGAGCCGTTGCCGTAGTGGATACGTCACTCATTTCGTAGCGTGACTGAGGCTCCATGTAGGCAAACGAACCCAGGCATGCGCCCTCAATAATATTTGGAATAACAGCTTCTTTAAGAGCTGAATTAGTAGATGCAGACAGTAACCCACCAAACACCACGACGGTGGACACATAGGGCTCAACCACAATGCCTTTACCCATTTCTTCCATAACTGCCGCTATGTCTACGACCGTACCACCAAAGCCACCGTACTCTTCAGCGAAGGGTACTGACAACCAGCCAAGTTCAGCAAACATTGACCAAAACTCACGGCTAATGCCGTCGTCTGATTCGATAATGCCGCGACGTGTGTCAAAGTCATATTGCTCACGAACAAAACGCGAGACGCTGTCTTTGATCATGGTTTGTTCTTCGGAAAACTCAAAATTCATGTGTAAACTCCTAAAATCTTTTTAAGGGCCGTTAAAGCCGTTTTATAGGCCAAGAACGGCTTTGGCAATCACGTTGCGCTGCACTTCGTTGGAACCACCATAAATGGTAGCTGCTCGCCCGTACATGTACTTGCCACGCGCTTCAGCGGCAAAGTCATGACCAAGCTCATCGCTGCTAAGATCACTGGGCAATGCACCACCATAGTTGGCTGCTAACTGCAGTTGCAGTTCATGAATAGCCTGACTAATCTCAGTACCTTTGATTTTTAACAATGAAGACTCAGGTCCCGGCATGCCGCCAGACGCCATGGAGGCAAATACACGGAGCTCGGTGTACTCTAATGCCATGAGTTCCATTTCAATGTCTGACATGCGCATTTGGAAGACGGGATCTTCAATCATTGGCTTACCGCCATTAATCTCAGCCGTCGCACGCTGCTTAAGACCGTCAAGCATACGCTTGGAGTCCGCCACTTCTGCCATACCGGTGCGCTCGTGCGCCAATAGCGCCTTAGCGTAGGTCCAGCCTTTGTCCTGCTCACCAATAAGGTTCTCAGTAGGCACCGCTACGTCTTCAAATAGTACTTCGTTGAGGCTGTGCTTGCCGTCAATAGTGACGATAGGCTTAACCGTAATACCTGGAGTGTTCATGTCGATCAGCAAGAAACTAATGCCTTCTTGACGTCGAATACCCTTGGAGGTTCTCACTAAGCAGAAAATCCAGTCGGCGTATTGCGCAAAGGTAGTCCAGATCTTACGGCCATTAACAATGTAATTGTCACCCGCATAATCTGCAGAGGTACTTAAGGCCGCCAAGTCTGACCCAGCGCCCGGCTCTGAGTAACCCTGACACCACCAGTCTTCGCTATTAAGAATACGGGGTAAGAAGCGCGCTTTTTGCTCTTCGGTACCAAAGGTATAAATAACCGGTGCTACCATTTTCAAACCAAACGGGACTACATCGGGAATACCCGCTAGACCACGCTCAGTCTCATAAATAAATTTTTGTGTGCTAGTCCAGCCAGTGCCGCCGTACTCTTTGGGCCAACCGGGTGCGATCCATCCTTTAGCATGCAACTTCTTTTGCCAAGCTACAATGTCACTCTTGTAGTCTGCAGCGGGATCAGAACCTAGGCGAGTCGATGCGGCACCGTCGTATTCTGCTGCAAAAAACTCTTTTACTTCATTGCGAAAGGCAACGTCTTCTGCTGAAAATTTAATATCCAATTTCTTAGCTCCTATGATATGAATGCGCCACAAGAAATGGCGGTCTATAAATGCTTGCAGACACTGTAGGTTATGGCACTTATTGGGTCAATACTTCGAGGGGCCTTTAAAAGCGTCCGGCCGGTCATGTTATTGGGATAACACAACGTTCCAGATTTTCAATTGCGGAGCATTCAACCCCGAGGCTACCTTGGGTGATGCGTCGATATCTAAATACGTGCCCTACTCGGCTTTCCGAAGCGACCAAAATTAGTCCGACAACCAAGTATTGCAGCCTATAGCGCTTAATCACACGATTTATGCCAGCGTTGCAACATCTATCCACTTCACTGATTAGGTGGCATAGGCCACTTTGAGTCGCTGCTTAAACACTTTTCCACTTTCTTCTCTGGGCAAACTGTCATGTAAATCAAGTTGTCGGGGATATTTAAAACGTGATATTTTTCCATCAAGAAAAGCATGCACTTGTTGCAGGCTTAGCGAATAGCCCACTTGGCAGGTCACTGCGGCAACGACTTTTTCACCAAACTCTTTATCGGCTATGCCAAATACGGCGCAGTCTAATATCTGCGGCATTTTTATCATAGCGGCCTCAATTTCAGCTGGAAATATATTCGCGCCACCTGAAATGATCATGTCTTTTTTGCGGTCGTTGATATACAAATATCCTTGCGCATCAACATATCCAATGTCGCCAACCGTTGTATGACCCTGATAGCGCTCGTCTGATTCGTTTTCAGCCGAATTGGTATAAGCGAAATCTCCGAACATGGGCAAGTAGACATAAATTGAACCAGACTCACCCACGGCAAGTTCGTTTTTATCATCGTCTAATATTTTGATCGATCCGCCAGATAATATTTTACCCACCGAGCCCGGTTTTTTTATCGCTTCTTCTGATGAAATTAGCGTCATAAAGCCTATTTCACTAGCACCATATGACTCATAAAATATGGGGCCAAACCAATCTATCATGGCTTTCTTGACGTCAGCTGGCCAGGCAGACCCGGAAGAAATCCCAAACTTAAGAGACGAGATATCGTATGTTTCTTTTATCTCTTTTGGTAGCTTTAACAAACGTATCATCATAGTGGGGACTATGTAGGTATGGGTAATTTTGTAACGCTCGATGTCAGCTAAAAACTTCTCAGCATCAAATTTTGGTTCAATATACATATCGGCGTCTCTGGCAGCGATGCAGCACAAGGACAATGCATTTGGTGCGCTGTGGTAAATCGGTGCTGAGACGTAAAAACGATCACCTTTTTCTAGTTTCAAGAGCGTCCGAGCCAGCCCTTCATAGACACCATAGGGATCGGACTGGGACTGACTCACTTGTCGCCGAATACCTTTAGGACGTCCTGTACTGCCTGAGGTGTAGGAAAAAATACCCCTAAAAGGCTTTATTTCTGTTGCGATTGGATGGGCGTTTTTAAGTAAGGTTGTCATGTCCTCACATCGGCTATTTAGAATCGGTTTCTCTTGTTTTTTAATGTTGTAACTAACAAGGATATTTTCAGGGGTAGGGTAAACTAATATACACACTTGTTCAGACAACTCATTTATTGCCGCGCTGGCAAGATCGGCATGGGCTATTAAGACAGAGGCGCCCGAGTCTGTCAGGATATGTTGTAGCTCTGAGCCAGTCGCGTGCCAATTGAGCGGTACGAAGCTAATCTCCAAATATCTGCAGGCTTCAATTAGTTCGAATTGCCTTACATCATTACGCAACAATATGGCAACGACGCCTCCGGCTTGTAGCCCTTTAGAGCGAAGTACAGTCGCTAGCTTTTTGACATTGTTATCAAATTCTTCAAGACCAATTTTACTGTTGTTAAAAAATATATTCATAGCTGTAATACTCTAGACGAAAAATGAAAAACCCTGGTAGCTATGAAAAAAGATGGCAAACATGCTGTGGATTCTATAAAAAAACCGCGTTTGTCTTACTGTGTTACTAAACCGGCAACGGTGACCGGCTTAGGTCTGCATTAGTGATATACAGTTTTTGTAGCTTCGAACTCCCCTAACGTTATCAAGAAATGTAGATACTCTTCATCCGTTAAATCCGCAAGGGCCAGCCCAAACGTGTTTACGCCACTTTCAAAGGATTGCTCTAATCTCGATTTTTCGCTTCTATCAATACTCATAACTTTTACCTTTTTCCAATTTAGATATGCCCGCGTCTACGATGAACTGACCGTTGTAAGCCTTTGTGTCTCTACATAACCAACACTGATCTCTGGTGAGATAATTCTGTAAAGCCATGCTTCCCGTGGTATGCACCCATGCCGCTGCCGTTCACGCCACCGAAAGGTAATGCGGGCACATTAAAATGCACGGCGCAATCATTGACAGTCACACCGCCCGAGGATGTTTTACTTAATATCATTTCTATAAAGTCATCATCTTTGGTAAATATGTAAAGAGCCAATGGTTTGGGCTGTTGTTGAATACCTAAAACGGCCTCATCTACATGATTATAAGTAAAGATATTGAGTATAGGTCCAAACGTTTCTTCTCCCATGATTTTGGCATTCGTGGGTACGTTTGTCATAATTGTGGGATGAATTGACCGCAATTCAGTGTCAGCTTGACCACCGAAAACGATATTGGCCCCCTTTTCTTTGGCATCGTCAATATAGCTTTTCACCCGATCAAAGTTACGCTCATCAATCATTTTGCCATTTACTTCTGGATTGAGTTTCCCATCCTTATAATACAATGACTGGAAAGTGCCTTGAACTATGGCCATGAACTCCGATGCCATTTCTTGTGGCACCCAAATGTTTTCCGGGCACAGGCATACCTGACCATGGTTGATGTTGCGCATCACCGCAATTTTTTCGGCAGCATCTTGCAGGTCGGCTGTACGATCAACAATAACCGGGTTTTTCCCACCTAATTCAAGCGTGACAGACGCTAGATGCTTGGCGGCCGCGGCCATGACAATTTTCCCAACCGCTGGGCTGCCGGTAAAGAAGACATGATCGATGGGTAGTTCTAGCATTTCGTTGGCGAGAGCGACGCCCCCTTCAAAAGCGGCTACATCTTTTTCGTCAAACACGTCACGAATAATGTCCGCCGCAAGCTTGCTGATATTAGGTGCCAATTCGTTTGGTTTTATCATAGCGCAGTTACCCGCAGCTATAATGGACACTAAAGGTGCGAAAAGCAGAGCGAAAGGAAAGTTCCAGGGGCTAAATAAGAGAACAATACCTCTCCCTTCAGTAATTATTCGTGCGCGGCTATCAACTAATGGGGTTGGGTCGACCTCAACGGGTGCCATCCAATTGGCTAGTTCTTCGACACAGTGTTCAATCTCACCATAGATTATTAACAATTCAGCTTCTGCTGTCTCCGCATCTCGCCGTAAGTCAGCGTGAAGCGCTTGTATGACGTCTTGTTTTCGCGACTGAATTACCTGCTTTAAACGTTGAAGCTTATCGATTCTTTGTTTGGCGCTCGATGCTTTATTAACCCATTTTTGTTGAGATTGTAGTTTAAATACAGAATGAATATTACTTGATAATTTAGTCATATTTAATGCCCTCTATCGATTGAATATTGCGTGATAATTTAGTCATATTTATGTTCTGCGGACTAGTTGACCGTCAATTTCTGTGGCGCATAAATTCAAGTTGGCATTCTCTTTTAGCGCACATTTATAAATTATTTGATTGTGTATGCAGCCCATGGAAATACCCCTCTGAACTCTGCAACGAAATACATACTGACATTAAATATATTTATCGTCAATCAGCCGACTGCAGAAATAGTTTACCAAGTTTTTCGAGTCTAGATTGAATAATCGATCGATCTTTACGCAATTATATCATTAATTACAGTAGCTTATAGGATAATAAGGGTTCAAATTATGATTAATCATCATAGAGTGGAATACCATTTATAAGGTCTTGACGACGATATAGATTTGCAGGATTTGACTGAACTTAAATTTTATTGACACTTAGTACGTTTTATGTCATTTTTGATTCAGTACAAATAAATGAATAAGCGTAGTCGTAGAGTTCGGCGTTTTGTAGATAACCCCGCGATTATGATAAAAACTACTAAATTCGAGGATCCTACATGCATATACTATCTAAACAGGCACCCCTACTTGCCGCAATCGCGCTTGCCACGGCGTCATCATTTTCTCAGGCGCAAATGCTTGAGGAAGTTGTTGTTACTGCGCAAAAAAGGGCTGAGAGCCTACAGGATGTCCCCATTTCGGTAACTGCCATACAAGGCGACAAGTTACAGTCTGCAGGCATACCTAACATGTCTGCAATGGCAGACAATGTCCCTAACCTTTTCATATCAGACGCAGCAGTGAATACCAATATTTTCATGCGTGGTATGGGCTCTGGCAATAACCAAGCGTTTGAGCAATCTGTCGGCATGTACATCGACGGAGTCTATATGGGACGTGGACGACAGTACCGATCACCTTTTGTTGACATAGAGCGTGTCGAAGTATTACGGGGCCCACAGGGCACTTTATTTGGTAAAAATACGGTGGCAGGTGCAATCAACGTCACCACTGCATCACCGGATGCCGGAGAAGACTTTAATGGCAGTATCGCCATTTCAGCTGAAGAAAACGGCGGCAAGATTGCTGAAGGTTATGTGAGCGGTGCGGTCACTGACACCTTTGCCCTGCGCTTTGGTGGTAAGTTACGTGAGACAGATGGTTACATGAAAAACCAGTTTCTGGGTACTGATGAACCTTCACTGGATGAAACCATGTACCGCCTTACCGCAGTTTGGCAACCTACCGACAATTTGGACGTTAACTTCAAATACAGTCACTCTGATTATGACCGAGTGGGCGCACCTTCCACAGCCAAATTATTTTTAGACGCTGCAGGTCGAGCACGAGATGTTCCTAATGCAAGTGACTTTGCGGGGATTGCATACGCGGCAATGGATAACTTTTTCCCTGATTTTGTGGCCGCCACACAAAAAGAATTTACAACCTATAAGGACAATAATCTGGGGTTCGATGGTAATACGGCACAGATTGGTAGAAACCCAGAAATTAGTCAAAATGAAACGGACAACCTGGTACTGAAAGTTGATTGGGATTTGGATGGTATGCTGTTTACTTCGATCACCGGCTCGTCGTCCTATGAGTCACTCGACGGCGTTGATGTGGACTGGTTACCACTGCAGTTTATTTCCCGGGATGATGATCAGGAGTTCGAACAGTTTAGTCAGGAATTCCGTATTACTTCGCCGGGCGGAGAGTTTTTTGATTATGTTGCCGGTTTGTACTACGAAAAAAGTACTCTGGAGTTTGATCGCCGAGTGGATCTCGACACCAATTTAGGAGGTCTTACGCCTCAACTCATTGGTGTAGACAACTTATTTATTTTGCTGAGTGGCGGCCAGTATTCGGCCAACCAGTCAGCTCGAAATCACTTGTATTCACTGGACTCGAATTCTTGGGCTGCATTTGGCCAAGGTACCTTTAACCTTAGCGACTCGCTTCGAGTAACCGTTGGTCTTCGTTATACCGAAGAAAATAAGGACGTGGAGACCAGTCAGTTTCTTTCCGATGACAATACGGGGCTCTCTACTCCGAGTATGAATCCGTTTTTGACGACTATTTGGGCGGAAAACTTTAACTCGTACAACTATAAGTACAAGGAAAAGCGTGCAACCGACAAATGGCTGCCGTCGGTTAATGTTCAGTGGGACGTTATTGATGACACCATGCTGTACTTCAGCTTTACACAGGGCTTTAAAAGCGGTGGATTCACCGGTGCTGATGATGGAGAGCCGGCTGGTTATGTCGCGGGTCAGGCACCTGATCCTGTCCAGATGATCTTTACCGACCCTGCCGATGAGTTCGAGTTTCAAGATGAAGAGGTGGATGCATTCGAAATTGGTGGCAAACACACGCTGCTCGATGGCGGCATGACCATGAACTGGGCGGCTTTTTACACCGAGTATGACAATCTGCAAGTATCGGTGTTTAAGGGCGTGGGCTTTGGTGTCACCAATGCAGCCTCTACCATAGTGCAAGGGGTCGAGGTTGATCTCAATTGGCAGGCTACGGATGATCTGCGCGTTGGAGCCAGCGGTGGTTGGTTGGATTCTGAGTTTGATAAGTACCCCACTGCCCCCTGTACCGCGATCCAGCTTGATGTAGACCAAGCCTGCGGCACACCTGCCGGATTCACCAACAATGATCTGTCAGGACAGGAGACCACCTACGCGCCGGAATACACTGCTGCACTGTTCTTTGATTACACTACCGATGTGAGCGGCAATGGCATGGAGTTTTTTGTTGGCGGTGAACTCAACTATAGCGATGATTTCTCCCCTGATGGAGACAACGACCCTTTAGATCGTATCGATAGTTATAGCAAAACCAACCTGCGCTTAGGTTTGCGCGGCAAGGATTGGGAAGTAATGGCCTTTGGGCGTAATATCTTCGACAAGGAAGTATTTGCTCAGAGTGTTGACGTTCCTGTACTGGCCGGCTCACACTTCAGGTTCATTGATGAAGGTGCTGTATTTGGAGCGCG